>OIEL01001146.1_pt1 | contig 13444 bp, 10 predicted proteins | sample 1581731 | NCBI WGS metagenome assembly OIEL01 (sample SAMN01760977, study PRJEB22395) | human gut metagenome | reverse complement strand
ACAAAGTAGTTGAGGGGCACAGACAGCACCGCCATCAGCAGCGCGCCGACGAGCGCGCCGGTGAGGGCGCTCTTGCGGGACTTCCTGCGCTGATAGATGAAGCCCGCAGTGAAGGAAAACACGCTGCCCATGATGAAGTTGAAAAGCTCGCCGACGTACGCGGACGACGTGCCGTGCAGCACGGAGAACAGCACGTTCTTGAGCAGTGTGACGATCACGCCGTAGATGGGGCCGAGCGAGAACGCCGCCAGAAGCTCTGGAAGGTCAGAGATATCGAGCTTGACGAACGCGGGGATGAGCGCGGGGATCGGGAACTCGATGAACATCAGCAGAAATGCGACGGTCGAGAGCATGGCGGTCACCGTCAGCTTGTGGGTACGGCTGACTGCGCGGGGTTTGGAGATGGCGCTGGCATTGGATTCGGACATAAAAATACACTCCTTTTTGTCATTTCCCCTGAAAGAACAAGTCTTCCAAGGTGCATGACGCAAAAGAGCGTGAAAATTGCGTGGTAAATCGCGCAGCACATCTTCTCTCATCCGGACTGTGACCGTCGGTACCGGAATTTCACCGGTTCGTGCGATAAAAAAATACCGCTTGCGGACTGTAACCGCCGGTGGGGAGTTTCACCCCGCCTCGAAGACAAGTGATTCAGTTGATGGTTAGAGTATACGACAAATTTTCGGTTTGTCAAGAGGGAAAATGCTTTACAAAGACGAACGAATGTTCTATAATGGCAGAAAAGGAGGCGATGTCCATGACAGCAGTTGAAAGATTAGAAGCGTTGAAAACGGTTGATATCAAAGAGATTGACCGAAATAGTTTGCCAAAGTACAAGGATTTGATTTCAGAGCTGGATAGCAGGAAAAGCAATAAGATGGAAGTGCTGCTTAATCACTCTGATAACCCATATGTATATGAAGATATGGGCTATGTCGTAAAAAGTGTTTTTAATGCAGCAGCTTCCCTTTCCTATATAGACTGTACAAAACAGCTTGTAGCAAAGAAAGCTGGATTGGCATAAGGGAATAACTGGAACAACAAAATTTCATATTCACACAGAAGACGAAGTGTGCTATAATGCTAACAGGACTAAATTTGAATAGAGCACTTCTATTTAAGGGTTCTGTTTTGGCAGAATCTTTGGATAGGAGTGTTTTTTATGCAAAAAAATATCTGGATAGCAGCCAAGTACCTTCGTCTCAGTATTGAGGACGGAGATAAGGCTGAAAGTGAATCTATTGTAAATCAGTCAATTTTGATTGATAACTATATGAAATCGACATCTGATATTACTATTGTTGAGACATTTAAAGATGATGGTTTTTCAGGTACTGATTTTAAGCGTCCTGGTTTTCAGGCAATGCTCAAGGCAATCGAAAATAAGGAAATCAACTGTATCATTGTAAAAGACTTGTCTCGATTCGGTAGAGAGCATATAGATGTTGATCGGTATATTCAAAAAGTATTTCCACAACTGGGAGTACGATTTATAGCAATCAATGATAATTATGATTCTGAAACAGCAAACATTACCGATACGCATCTTGTATTACCGGTGAAATCCTTTGTTAATGACACGTATTGCAGACAGAATTCTCAAAAAGTAAGAAGCCACTTGAGTGCAAAAAGAAATATTGGAGAATATGTGGGAAATTACGTGTCATATGGATATAAAAAGTGTGATGCTGATAAAAGTCAGATAGAAATTGATCCGGTTGCTGCAAAGCATGTAAGAGATATTTTTAACTGGAAGATGGAGGGCATGAGCAATCAGCTGATTGCAGATAAACTGAATGAACTGGGAGTTCTTGCACCGGCTGATTACAAACGTGCGACCGGAGTAAACTTCAAATCGTCATTTCAGACACATCTGACATCCAGGTGGTCAGCAGTAGCAATTATCCGTATCTTAAAGAATCCAATCTACTATGGAGTGCTTCAACAGGGAAAATCCCAAAGAATTAACTATAAAGTTAAGGTGCAGAGGGCATTACCAAAGGAAGAATGGGTGATTTTTGAAAATCATCATGAAGGTATCGTTACAAAAGAAGAATATGAAACAGTTCAGATGTTGCTTGCGAAGGATACCAGGATAGCACCCGGAGAAAACAGACTTTATTTGTTTGGTGGGTTATTATCCTGTGGAGACTGTGGAAGTAATCTGATCCGGCGAACTAACAGTTATAAAGGAGAAAAGACAGTTTTTTATATCTGTTCTTCTTACAATAAAAAGAAGGATCAATGTTCCAGACATAGTATCAGAGAAGATGTGCTGATTCAGCTGGTAATGGATTCTTTGAAAATATACAGTAAGATGACGGATGCCATACGGAGTGCAATGGAGTATTTGAAAGAGAATTCTTTGGATACACAGACATTGATACAGCATGATGACCAGATACTTGAGTTACGAAACAAAGTCAATAAATATTATAAGTTGTTACATTCATTATCGGGAAATCTTGCGTCAGGAGTTATTTCTAGGGATGATTACGCTTTGCTTAGAGAACGGTATCAGACAGAAATTAAAAGTCTGGAAAGCAATATTGAAAAGCAGGAAGAGTATATGGAAAATCTCCTTGAAAATAAACTGCTGTGCGAAGAATGGGTGAATACATTTCTTGAGAAACCGTCGCTGGGAGATCTTGACAGAGATATGCTTCTTCAGTATGTGGAAAAAATAAATGTCTTTGAAGGAAAAAAAATAGAGATTGTTTACCGATTCCAAGATGAGTTGGTAACAGCTGCAAGACTGGCAGAACAGATTGGAAAAACAAAACAGGAGGTGGCTGTATAATGGCAAGAACAAGAAATCGCCAGATGAAACAAGCTGAAGCATTTGTGCAGGCATCACCGAAGAAGATCTGGAAAGCCGGTATTTATACCAGAATATCTGTAGATATCAATGGTGAGAAGAGAGAATCGCTGGAGACACAGAAACTGATCGCTCTTTCTTACGCAGAATCTCATCCGGATATTGAAGTTGTAAAGTTTTATAAGGATGACGGTATATCAGGTACGAAATTTGATCGAGATGACTTTGTGAGAATGCTTGGTGACATCAAAACAAAAGAAATAAATACGGTCATAGTAAAGGATTTATCACGATTTGGTCGAGATTTGGAAGAAGTATCAAAATATCTGGAAAAAATATTTCCATTTATGCAAGTGCGCTTTATATCAGTCAATGATAACTATGACAGTATCAGTCCAGAATGTGACAATCAGATGCTGGGAATCATGATATCGAATCTGGCAAATGATATGTATGCAAAAGATGCATCTGTAAAAATGACAAGTGCCATGAAAATTAAGATGGAGTCAGGTGAATATTGTGGTGGAGATGCTCCTTATGGGTATAAGAGAGCTAGAGATGAAAAAGGAAAATCTACTACGGTTCCCGATCCTCTAACTGCACCGTATGTAGTAGAAATATTTGAAAAACTTGCTGCAGGGCAGTCATATTTGAAAATTTCGAGAGAGTTTAATACCATGCTGCTGGCTTCGCCAAGGGTATACGCAAGAACTGGGAAGTTATTCTTGGATAGAATTGACGAAACGGATATGCATTGGCAATCATCTGTAATTAAACAGATTGCGGAAAATAGGCACTATTTGGGAAATACTTATTCACATAAAACAAGAACTTCACTTCTTACAAAAGAAAAAAATGTAATGTTGGATAAAGAAGAATGGATTGAACATGTGAATACCCATAAGGCTATAGTGAGTGCTGAATTATTTGAAAAAGTACAAAATGTAATCAAATTAAAGCAGGAGAAAGCATTGCCCAAAAAAGATTTATCGAATATGCAGACTCATGGAAAACAGGATAATAAGTATGTTGGATTGATATACTGTGGTGACTGTGGCGCTAATATGGTTCGGAGATACTATTACAGCGAAAAGAATGGTGTTTTGTATTACAATTACTATTTCATTTGTGGTAATTATGCAAAAATTTCCAAGGAAAAATATAACTGTAATCGCTGGAAAGAAGAAGTAATTGATGAACTGGTGTATCGGGCACTCATCATGCAGCTAAAAACAGTATGTGAATTAAAAACGCAACTGAAACGCTTTAATGATGAATATTTTGAAACATTCCAAAAATATTTGAACAGGGAACAGAGTAAGATTGTTCAGCTCAATAAAAGGAACGAAGCAAGACGATTTGAATTATATGAGCAATATGTTTCGGGCGAGATTGATACGGATGCATATAATCGTATGACAGAAAGAATAACCGTGGTCGAAAAAGACCTGGTTACAAGACAGAAAGAAATTGAGAAGAGTAGAAAAATTACAGAAAAATTGTGTAAAAAGAACTTCTCGTGGCTTGCTGAATTCAGTAAAGGAAAGAATTTGGAATTCCTTACAAAAGATGTTGTCCGTTCTTATATAAAGAAAATCTCTTTATATGAAGACAAACGTATAGAGATCGAATTTAAATTTCAAGATGAAATACAGGCGTTATCAGAAATTTTAGAGGAGGGGGTGATCAGATGTCAGATGGTAAATGCATAGTAAAGTATTTAAGATTGTCGCTGGAAGATGAGGATATGCTGGATGAATCCAATAGTATTACAAATCAGAGAATTGTGATTGGGCAATACATAGCCAGTAAAAATGAGTTCAAAAATACGGAAGTGTTAGAATTCAAAGATGATGGCTATAGTGGAACGAATTTCGATCGCCCAGGATTCCAAAGTATGATGGAATTAGTAAGAGATGGAAAAGTCAGCACAATTATAGTGAAAGACCTTTCTCGATTCGGCAGGAATCATATAGAGGTTGACACATATCTGGAACAAATTTTTCCATTTATGAATGTGAGATTCATAGCGATCAATGATAATGTTGATAGTATGAAATATGAATCTGGTATGCCGGGAATAGATGTTGGTTTCAGAAATATTATTAACGAACATCATAGCATTGATACTTCCGTTAAAGTAAAAAGAACTTTGATACAGCGTCAGAAAGCTGGAAAATATATGGGAGCGAGAGCACCGTATGGATATTTGAAGCCTGATGAAGATGTGACCAGCCTCGTGATTAATCCGGAGACAGCGCCTGTTGTGAAGATGATATTTCAGAAATATCTTGATGGAATGAATATTACTCAGCTGGCACGTTACCTGAATGAGCAGAAAATTATGAGTCCAGGTCAATATAAAAGAGAAGTTCTGAAAACTGGTGTGAAGAAAACAACAGAAAAATATATCTGGTATCCAGTAACTGTAAGACTGATACTGATGACAGAAACGTATACGGGAACTACGATTGGCGGCAAGTGGAAAGTTGCTTCGGTAGGAAGTAATAAGCATTTGAAAACAAAAGAAGAAGACTGGATTGTGGTTGAGGGTACGCATGAAGCGATTGTTTCTAAAGAGGTGTTTGATGCTGTACAGGAAAAGTTGGAATTAAATTCCAGAAAGAGGAGCAAAACCCACAATAATAATTATCCGCTGAAAGGATTGGTAAAATGTGGGGGATGCGGTCAGAATCTACAGCATGTAACCAGATGCAATCCGCACTTTAAGTGCCCAAGGAAATTTAATGTGGCAAATCAAGATTGTGTAACAGACAATTTATATGATGACGAGTTCAATGAGATGATTTTCAGGGCAATAAAGCTGTTTGCAAAGATCAGTGATGATGCTGAACCGGTACTCGAATTACAGAAAGCAGAATTAAAATCAAAAGTGAATGGAGCTGCAAAAAAGATTCGGGATGCCAAAGACAGTATTAGCAGATACAAGCACCAGAAGACTGAACTATATATGCGATATGCAATGGAAGAAATCTCAGAAGAAGAGTTCACCAGAAAAAATGACAAGCTGGATAAACAAATTGAGAAAGAAACCTTAGCGATAGCGCAAATGGAGACAGAACAGAGTGAAGCGGCTGAACGTTTATTTGAACTTCCGCCCGATGGCAGACAGTGCCTGACAGACCTGATCGAAGGAAATAAGCAATTAACCAGAGAGATAGCAGCAACTTTTATTCGTGGTATCAAGGTATATAATGATAAGCGAATAGAAATTGAATGGAATTTTGCTGATGAGCTGGTGAAGTATGTAGAGCAGGTGCAGAAAATCTGCAGTTGAAGTGATGATGGACAAATTACAAAAATTTTGTGTCATTAGCTTGACACAAGGGGGACGTCACGCTGACAATACGGTGGATTTACAGGAATTCATGATTATGCCGACGGGAGCGGAAAATATGGAGCAGGCGATTCGAATGTGTGCGGAAGTATACCAGTTTCTCAGAATTATCCTGAAACAAAAAGGTCTGTCAACAGCAGTCGGAGATGAGGGAGGTTTCGCACCGGATCTTTCCGATTCAGAAAGCGTCCTGGAAGTGATTCTGGAAGCAGTAAAAAAGGCAGGGTATGAACCCGGAAAGGATATCAGCATTGCAATTGATGCTGCGGCAAGTGAACTGTACGATGAAGAAAGAGGCGTTTATGTTTTCCCCGGAGAAGGAAAAATGAAAGGGGAAGAAGTTCTCAGGGATTCCGGCGAGATGATAGAATATTATGAAAAACTTGCAGAGAAGTTCCCGATTGTTTCCATTGAAGATGGACTTGAGGAAGATGACTGGGAAGGCTGGAAACAGATGACAAAAAGACTGGGAGACAAAATACAGCTCGTAGGTGATGATCTGTTTGTCACGAATATCAAACGTCTTGCATGTGGTATCAAACTGGGAGCGGCAAATGCCATTCTGATAAAATTAAACCAGATAGGAACACTTTCAGAAGCATTGGATGCAGTGGAAATGGCACAGAAAGCGGGATACAGGACAGTAATTTCTCACAGATCAGGAGAATCGGAAGATTCATTTATCGCAGATCTGGCAGTTGCCACAGGTGCCGGCCAGATTAAGACAGGTGCACCCTGCCGTTCGGACCGAAATGCCAAATATAATCAGCTTCTTCGTATCCATGAGGCATTGGGAGAACTGGCAGTGTATGAAAATCCTTTTAAAGAAAATGAAAAAAATTGTTAAGAAACCTGACAAAAACTCTGAATTGTGGTTGAAATCCCCATCCGGCTATGTTACAATGAAACTCAGTTGATTAGGAGGTGTAACGAAGTGCAGATTATTAAGATCATTCTGAGTGTCATTTTCATAATAGATTGCATCGCTCTTACAGTAGTAGTTCTTATGCAGGAAGGTAAGCAGCAGGGACTTGGTGCTATCGCCGGAGCAGCAGAAACATACTGGGGTAAGAACAAAGGTCGTTCCATGGAGGGCGGACTTGTTAAGGCAACCACTATTATGGGAATTTTATTTTTTGTAATTTCTGTAGCATTAAATATGCTTGGTTAATCAGAAAAGAAATTTGAAACACTCTTGTTATGTGCAAGAGTGTTTTTTGTGTCATAAAGAGCTGAATCAGATAAAAGTCCTCTGCGGAGGCTGTGAGGAGTAATATGAGTAAAAAAGATATGGACAGAAGAAAAAAGTTTATCCTGGAACTGATGGGAGATCCTATTTATCAGCCAATGAGACTCCGCGAGATTTCTTCTCTTCTGAGACTTTCAAAAGAAGAGAAAAGAGAGCTGTATGATGTTCTGGACGAACTTTGCGAGGAAGGAAAGGTATCTGTAGACCGCAAGGGCAGATATGAAAAGGTCAAAGGAAAATGGAAAAAGAAAAAAGATGACCGTTATTACGATGACCGAAGAGAAGAATACGGATCAGAGTATGGCAGAAAGAAGAAAGATAAAAATAAAAAAGATAAAAATAAAAAAGAGCAGCCGGAGGGAATCCAGGCTGAGGGAACCTTCATCGGACATCCCAAAGGTTTCGGCTTCGTAGAAATTGAAGGGCAGGATGAGGATATCTTTATTCCTGAAAGTGATACAGGAACAGCTATGCATCAGGATAAAGTAAGGATCATCATCAGAAATGACAAAAAAGAGGGAAAACGCCAGGAAGGCGTAGTTGTGAAGGTTCTGGAGCGTGGTATGCCTGAAATTGTAGGAACTTATCAGTTAAATCGGGATTTCGGTTTTGTGATCAGTGATAATCCGAAATTTTCCAAAGATATCTTCATTCCGAGAAAAGAAGCGGCAGGAATAAAAAATGGTGATAAAGTAATCGTGGTGATTACAGATTATGGCTCCGGAAATAAGAATCCTGAAGGAAAAATTAAGGAGAATCTGGGAAATATCCGAACACCGGGTACAGATATCCTGGCAATCGTCAAGAGCTTCGGAATCCCAAGTGAATTTCCTGAGAAAGTAATGAAGCAGGCTCAGCGTGTTCCGGATCATGTGCTGGATGCAGACAGAGATGGAAGACTGGATCTGAGACATCTGCAGACAGTCACTATTGATGGCGAAGATGCCAAAGACCTGGATGATGCGATTTCCCTGACAAAAGAGGGGGACATTTACCATCTGGGAGTCCATATCGCAGATGTAAGCAACTATGTACAGTACAACAGTGCTCTGGACAGGGAAGCACTGAAACGTGGAACCAGTGTTTATCTGGCAGACCGCGTTGTGCCAATGTTGCCGGAACGTCTTTCCAATGGAATCTGTTCTCTGAATCAGGGAGAGGACAGACTGGCGTTGAGCTGCCTGATGGACATTAACGAAAAGGGTAAGGTAGTTTCCCATCAGATCGCGGAAACAGTGATTAACGTAAATGAGAGAATGTGCTATACTGATGTAAAGAATATTCTTGAGGACACAGACGAAGAAGCAAAGAAACGGTATGAGGCACTTATCCCGATGTTCTTTATGATGAAAGAACTGTCCGGAATCTTACGAAACAGCCGTCATCACAGGGGTTCCATTGACTTTGATTTTCCGGAGAGCAAGATTATTCTTAATGCAGCAGGAAAAGCAATCGATGTTAAGCCATATGAAGCAAATGTGGCAACCAAAATCATTGAAGATTTCATGCTGATGGCAAATGAGACTGTGGCACAGGAATACTGCACAGAAGAGATTCCGTTTGTATACAGAACCCATGATAATCCGGATCCGGAGAAAGTGGAGAGTCTTCTGACATTACTTCACAATCAGGGTGTGAAGATTCAGAAAGCAAAAGAAGAGATCACTCCAAAAGAAATTCAGCAAATCATCGAAAGTATCGAAGGGCTTCCGAATGAAGCAATGATCAGCCGTCTGGTGCTGCGTTCCATGAAACAGGCGAAATATACAACAGAATGCAGCGGTCACTTTGGACTGGCAGCAAAATATTACTGCCATTTTACATCTCCGATCAGAAGATACCCTGATCTGCAGATCCACAGGATCATTAAGGATAACTTACGAGGCAGACTGATGCGTGAAGGCAGAACCGAACACTATGCTGAAATCCTTGATGAAGTTGCGAGACAGTCCAGTGTATGTGAACGCCGTGCAGATGAGGCAGAACGTGAATCAGACAAGCTGAAGAAAGCAGAATATATGTCCTACCATCTGGGAGAGGAATTCGAGGGAATTATCTCAGGCGTTACCGGATGGGGGCTTTACGTAGAACTCCCAAATACAGTAGAAGGTCTGGTACATGTCAACACTCTGCGGGATGACTACTATATCTTCGACCAGGAAACCTACGAACTCCGCGGAGAGATGACAAAGAAAGTCTACAAATTGGGAGATAAAGTCTGTGTCCGTGTGGCAGATGCAGATAAAATGCTCAAAACAGTAGATTTTGAGCTGGTTGCTGATATCTGGAATGATGAAGAAGAGAATTAAATAAAAATGGCTTGGAGGATATTATGGCAAAGAAAAAAGGAATGAAGCTGATTGCCAATAATAAAAAGGCATTTCATGATTATTTTATAGAAGATACTTATGAAGCCGGTATTGCCCTTGCAGGAACAGAAGTAAAATCCCTGCGTATGGGCAAATGCAGCATCAAGGAATCCTTTATCCGTGTAGAGAACGGAGAGGTTTACATCTACGGAATGCATATCAGCCCTTATGAAAAAGGCAATATTTTCAACAAAGACCCGTTGAGAATCCGTAAGCTTCTGCTTCACAGATATGAGATCAATAAGATTGAAGCAAAGCTCAAAGAAAAAGGGTTAACTTTAGTACCTCTGAAAGTTTATTTCAAAGACAGTCTGGTAAAAGTGGAAATTGGAATGGCTCGAGGCAAGAAACTTTATGACAAGAGACAGGATATCGCAAAGAAAGACCAGAGAAGAGAAGCAGAGCGTGAATTTAAGGTTAAGAATCTATATTGATAATATTACTAAATCCTTTGGCTCAAAATTGTGAAATGTTATGAAAAAATTAATGGATATTGCAAAAATATTCGAAAATTCTTATAATCTATCATATAGATAAAAAAATAACAATTCATTTTCAGGCAGATGAGCTGAAAGGAGTGGTGCCCTATGAAAACAATCACGATCAGCAGACAGTATGGAAGCGGTGGAAGATATATTGCAGCTTTGCTTTCAGAAAAAATGGGAGTTCCCTGTTACGACAGTAAATTTTTGCCGAAGGAAGCAGAGAGGCATGGAATCAGTCAGGAAATCATCAATGAATTTAAAGGCAAGACCAGTCTTCTTTATGCAATCGGAGTAATGATGTCAGAAGAATCGCAGGATAAAAAACGCCTGACGATTCCGGAGAAGATGTTTCATGCGCAGAAAGAGACAGTGAAGCGCCTGGCACAGGAAGGTCCATGCATTTTTGTGGGAAGATGTGCAGACCAGATTCTGAAGGATGATAATCAGCTGCTTCGCGTGTATATTTATGCATCTGATATGGAAGACCGTATTAAACGGATTAAGAAAAATAAGCATATTTCTCAGGAGGAAGCACTTGACAGGATTGCATATAAAGACCGTCAGAGAAGAGATTATTATAACTTTTATACAGGACATGAATGGGGAAAAATGGAAAATTATGATATCTGCCTGAATACTTCGGTTTTATCAGAGGAAGAATGCGTGGAACTTCTGATGAAGCTGGCAGAATAGAAATATATTAAATATGACCACAAAGAGATGAGAAAGGACTGCCAGAGCAACATGGTAGTCCTTTCGTTACTGTTCACTGGTAATATTCCGCGAGGTGTTTTTTGCGAGTGAAAGTCACAGTAACATCCTTTCTGGTGAGTATCCGCTGATTACAGTGAGCGTTTCCTTTTGTGCAATAATATGAAGTAGGAAAAATGTGATTTTTTCATAAGAATGCGTCCGCAGGCAGAGATTTTAAAAATCTGAAAGTCTTAAAATTGTATGAAATCGGCAGAGGCTTAGTTGACAAGTTTTCGATACTCTGCAATAATAGGGAATTGAAAAAATGACATTGTTAAAAAGAAAAAAGATATTCCATATAGCAGGAGGGAATATATTATGAAGAAACGTTATTTAATACTGGCAGGTCTGTTGGTAATGACAGTGGCAGCTGCCGGATGTGGTAAGAAAAAGACAACAGAGACAGCACCTGTAGAGGTAACAGCTACCCCGACTCCTGAAGTAACCAAGGCAGTCGATATGGTGGATATGCAGCAGACAGCAGATGAAGACATAAAGAATGTAATGGGGGAGAAAACTTCCACAGCATCTAAGATTGTGTTTGTAAATAATACAGGGGATGACATCCAGTCACTCTATATCCGGACTCATGTGGATGAAGACAGTGAGGATTATGATGCAGACGAGGATGGAGGATGGGGAGATGATCTCATCAATGGAATGTTTACCCTGACAGATAAGGACAAGGCACTATATTATATGCAGACTGCAAATACACAGACATCAGGTACACAGACATCAGGTACACAGACATCAGATACACAGACATCAGATACACAGACATCAGGTACACAGACATCAGATACACAGACATCAGATACGCAGACAACATCCAACAAGAGTACAGCTTCCTATGATATCCGTATTGCATATACTGATGAGGACACGAATGAATGCTTTTTCCGCGATATTCCGCTTGGAACAATTTCGCAGATTACGTTATGTATGGATGGCACAGATGATGATGCGATCCCATATGCAAAATATCTGACAGGTACATCAACAAAAGAAGTATCCACGCTTGATGCGGTAAAGGAACGTCTTGGAATTACAGATGACAGTGAGTCTGAATCAGATTCCACAGACGACAGTGATAAGAATTCTGCAGATGATTCTGATTCCACAGATAGTAACAACAGTTCTGATCAGAATAATAACAGTGGCAATGGAACCGGGGATAGTTCAGATGATCCGGGCAATGGGGGAAACTCAGACGATCCGGGTACTAATGATGATCCGGGCAGTAACGATGATCCGGGAAATGGCGGCGATATGATTTCCACAGCAGAACAGTATATCGGTCAGTCTCTGGATGCACTGGAAGGCGCATGCGGTTCTCCACAGGGCAGCAGCTATGAGGATGATCCTGAGACAGGTAAAACAGGATTCCATTATTACAGCAATTTCACAGTTTCTACAACAGTTGATGAAAATGGTAATGAAATTGTTGCCGGAATATGGTAGAATAGAACTACGAATGTAACAGAGGAGGTATTCCGATCCTCTGTTACCTGCGATAAAATTAATTTCAGGAGACAGTTACTATGAAACGTGTATTATTAAAATTAAGCGGTGAAGCCCTTGCCGGTGAGAAGAAGACCGGATTTGACGAGGCGACTGTTATTGAAGTTGCAAAGCAGATCAGGACAATTGCTGAGGAAGGACTGGAAATCGGCATCGTGATCGGCGGAGGTAATTTCTGGAGAGGACGCACCAGTGAGACTATCGACAGGAATAAGGCTGATCAGATTGGTATGCTTGCAACAGTTATGAACTGTATTTATGTATCTGATATCTGCAGATACCTTGGATTAAAGACAGAAATCTTTACACCATTTGTATGCGGTGCATTTACAAGCCTTTACTCTAAGGATGCAGTGGAAGCAAGCTTTGCACAGGGCAAGATCGTATTCTTTGCAGGCGGTACAGGACATCCTTACTTCTCCACAGATACAGCCACTGTACTTCGCGCAGTAGAAATCGAAGCAGAAGCAATCCTTCTTGCAAAAGCTGTTGACGGAATTTATGACAGTGATCCGAAGACGAATCCGAACGCTAAAAAGTACGACAGCGTGCATATTCAGGAAGTCATTGACCAGAAACTGGCAGTGGTAGATCTGACTGCATCGATTCTGTGTATGGAAAATAAGATGCCGATGCTGGTATTCGGACTGAATGAAGAAAACAGTATTATCCGTGCAGCAAAGGGAGAGATTGACGGAACAAAAGTTCTGGTAGACTAAAAGCGAAATAAAAAGGTGGTACTCAGACAGAGTGAACAGTAACAAAAAGACAGACCAGGAGGAAATATACATGGATGAGAGAATTGTAAAATATCAGGAAAAAATGGATAAGACACTGGCCAATCTGGACAGTGAATTTGGAACAATCCGTGCAGGAAGAGCCAATCCT
>OIEL01001145.1_pt1 | contig 13454 bp, 13 predicted proteins | sample 1581731 | NCBI WGS metagenome assembly OIEL01 (sample SAMN01760977, study PRJEB22395) | human gut metagenome | reverse complement strand
GAAAAAATGCAAATTTGCTAATGAATATTGGACCTCAACCCAACGGAGAATTACCTGCTACAGCTGTAGAACATCTAAAACAGGTGGGTAAATGGATGAATCAATATGGAGAAACGATTTATGGAACCCGTGGTGGTGATGTAGTTCCTCATACATGGGGGGTATCAACTCGCAAAGGTGACCGTTTATTCATCCATATACTAGATTTGCAGGATGATGCACTTTATATACCTCTGAAGGCAAAAGTAAAGAAAGCAATACAGTTCATTTCCAAAACTCCACTTTCTTTCAAACAGGAGAAAGACGGCATATTTATAAAACTGCCTCAAGTACCTGATGACATAGATTATGTAATAGAATTAGTCATTAAACAATAAAATAGCATTCATCTTTAAACAAGCGTCTTTTATGGAAAAACAAGAATTTCTTTAGAAAAAGAGAGAAAATGTATTCTACACAAATCAGAAAAGAAACATGAGTAAGCTACATACATTACTCTTCTAAAAAATAATTCGTCCTTGGATTATGGAAACCCAAGGACGAATTACTCTTAGTTTGTGGAGCTGGAGGCAGTCTCTGAATGATATTATCTGATTCTTAAAGAAATCACAAAACACTAATAATCAACATTATAACAGGATATCATCTACTTTATAACTTCAACCAATATCATATACTCTTAGAAATCGGGGGAGTAGTTAAAGGAGGTTACTCCCCCTAATCAGTCTTCGTATCTTCGCTCTTGAAATTAAGTGGATAGAACAAGGAAAACTAGTTTCTACTATCATGTATATTCACGTGATGTCAGCCTATTTTCCCTTTAAAATCTTCTCTTTAGATTCGCAGTAAATTAAGTAAAACGTATGAAAAAGACAAATTTTAGTACAAGAGCCTATGTTATGAAGAATGGGCAGGTAATGATCCGGGTAAGATGGAACAGTAAGAAGAATGAGGTCGGTTTCTCTATCGGTTATACAATTGATCCTCTAAAATGGGATAGTGACAAACAATTGGTAAAAAGTAATACGACCCATAAAATCGGTGGGAAGATTGTTTATGCCCGTGAGATTAACAATGCAATCCGTAGTTTCCTGGTCTGCATCGAAGAAGTGTTTGCTAAATATGATCTTCATTCCAAAATACCAACGACAACTGACCTGAAAGAGTTGGTGAATGAGAAATTAGGAAGAACAAAAGAAGTAGAAGTTATACAAGAAGATGAAAACAAAACATTAAAAGATATATTTTCTGATTTTTTACGACTTCGCCCACAAGAAGGAAATTGGAGTCAAAATGCACAATATAAATATGAACAAATGTGGCATCAATTAACAGGCTATGATCCTAAAATAGAACTGGACACGCTGAATAAGGATAAAATGGTTCAGCTAATGAACTGGTACATTAAAAACAATTATTGTAATCGCACCATTGTAAAACAATTTAAAATGCTAAAATCATTTCTCCGTTGGGTTTCCAGAAATGGCTATGTAATACAACCCGGTGTACTGGAGTTCAAGCCTAAGTTAAAAGTTATACCGAAAGCTGTCACCTTTTTAAAATATAAGGAACTGATGCATTTCTTCCACTATGAATATCCCAAAGAGAAGGAGCACTTGTCAAAAGCTAGGGACATGTTTTGCTTCATGGCCTTCACCTCACTCAGATATTCGGATCTGGCCGCACTCAAACCAGTCAACCTAGTGGATGGATACCTGGATTTCTGTACTGAAAAGACCGATGACAAACTGCATATCGCTTTGAATGAACATGCCCAGCAAATTATTGAGAAATATTCCTGGTATAAAGGTGATACTATATTTCCTGTTCCAAGCAATCAAAAATTAAATGATTATTTGAAAGAAGCCGCCAAACTCGCCGAACTGGATCGCGAAATATCCCAGGTTTATTTCAAGGGTAATACCAGACATGAGGATACCTATAAGTTCTGGGAACAGATCAGCTGCCACGATGCAAGAAGAACTTTTGTATGTTGTTCCTTGGCTCTTGGCATTCCGGCTAGCGTAGTAATGAGTTGTACCGGTCATTCCGATTATGAAAGTATGAAGCCTTATATCGAAGTGGCTGATGAAACACAGAAGATGCAGATGGAGAAATGGAATACCCATCAATACAAATCGGGAATCATAGAAAGTATGGAAAAAATGACTTCGGAACAGCTAAAACAACTTTTTGAGTATGTGAAGACTATAGCTTAACAAAAGGATTTATTATATTTGGGGCAGTATCTAATTTTAAGATACTGCTTTTTTAATAAATTCAAATTTTTAAGATGATGAACAACGAAGATAAATTCTATCGAGACTTGATTAAAAAATTCTTTGACAATTTTTATTATTTCATCAAAAAACATCCACAAGACAGAAAACCTCAAAGTAAAGAAGAGAAAATTTTGTTGCCTTTCTTACTGCAATGGATGAAAGAAAGAAAAGATAGGAAAATCATCAAAGACGAATTTAATCAAGTATATAAAAAAGGATGGATACCTATATATTCCGAAGAGAATGTACAGAAGATGGATGCTTATTTATTATGTACAGGTATTACATATTCTGTATGTGAAATGCTTATAGCTAATAAGTTAATTGATTCAAAAGAAGATATATATAATCTATTTAGGAGAAGTAGCACAAATAAATTTCAGATTTCAGAAACAGATTACAAAAAAATTCTTTTTATATATTATTGTATGCACTTCTATAATACAGATTTATTACAGAAGAGGGGAATTGAAAGCAAATTTGTATTCATAAATAAAATTATAAGTAATATTGTCAAAAAGGAAATAGTTTCCAATGTGTATGAAGAAGCCAGTAAAGATATTTCAGAGAAAACCAAACTTTCGATTCAAAGGAATTTTCACAAAAGTTTCAGTGACAGTGTTTGGGAATCCATAGATTTCATTTTAAAAAACTATTTTGCCCAAGAGGATATTGTACTGCAATATAAAACTTGGAAAATGGAGAAGGAAATGGATACTGAGACACTGAAAAGAAATCTTTTTTATTCATTAGTCATTAGAATCCCATTAAGTCAACAAAAACAATTTTTCGTTTCCTTATTATATTACTGGCATTATGGGTTAGTTGAAGGACATTATGCAGACACAATATTCGATGGTCTTCACGGAGAATTTGGTCTTGAAGAGAAAAGACTGCTCGCACGTTTACTGGTCTTGGAACAAAATAAAGAAACCTTAAAATATTTTCAAGAAAAGTACAAATCCTACTGCGACCAAAAACAGATTCCGGCAAATGAGCAAATCAAACCTTTAACAAGTTCTCTTGAATTAAAACCTGCCGAAAATAATAGTAGTTCAGAAGAACCGAAAGGATTATACCAATTAGATATACCTGAAGGATTTGATGACACCAGGTTAAACATTTTAGTTGGATTGTTGGAGTCCAAATTAAAATTTATAGATGTAGATGATAAAAATTCATTGGCATACTTTTTAGGGAAGGCTACTCCTAAGCCACCTAGGGGATATAATATTAGATGGAAAGGATCAATATATAGCCTAAAATATTTTTTTAAACAATTATATAAGAATATTGCCAGCGGTACATGGATTTCAATACATAGAGTATTCATGGTAAAAATCCGTGGGGAGTATAAACACTTAGAAAGCTACTTGTCACTTTCAAATTTATCAATCCCTAAGTGTGAGGAACGACTAGGAGAACTCTCCATAACAGCAATCAACGATTGTATTAACCTTGCTAAAAATAGTAAAACCAAAAAGTAGTAGCTATTTAGATTAGAACAGAATTAGAACAGAACTAGCGTCAGATTAGATTAGAAGAAAAACGCTCTAATCAACTATTAATTAAAGCCATACGTATTTTTGCGTATGGTTTTTTTTATAAAACTTTGCACCGTTGAATTCAACGATAGTATTATCAACTAAATAAAAATAATGGAAGTAATAAAAACAATCCAAGAACTCCTATCAGGAAAAGTAGTAGTTCTAACCGATGAAAATTTAGAAAATTTTCTTCAAAAGTGTAAGTTAACATGTAGTGACAAAGAAGAGGATGACCGTGATTATTTAGGGCTGCCAAGATTTGTTACAGGGTTGAAATCTCTGGCTGCGACCTTGAAAGTTTCATTGAGCACAGTCAGCAGATGGAAAGCCAAAGGGTTGCTTGACACCGTAACATTTCAAGATGGGAAATCCGTATTCTTTGATGTATATGGTGTACTGGAACTTTTACGGGTGAGTAACCAAAAAGGGAAATACAATCAATCGAAGTATAACAATAAAAATTGATTATTATGATTTCTAATTTAGAAAATGCTATGGCTAAACAGACAGAGCAGGCAACCGTTCAAGCAACGGGAATGGAGAGTATTAATAATGGTATGAAACCTCAGGGTATTGCTACGCCTGATAGTAACTGTAGCAGCATAAACGAAAAAGAAACCTCTATCGGTGATCCAGAACAACCAGTTTTGAAGACTGACAAGAAAACACCTGTACCAATAAATGACAATGGTGCATGTGATATAAAAGAAACCGGAGCAGGATCTGGGGAAGCTAGCAAGGAAACAAGACAAAAAGAATCCAAAAAACAAATTAAAACGGAAATGAAAAAAATTGAATTAAAAGAAGGAGTGGTTTACCACATGAATGAGATTGGAATTGAAAATCTAAAACTAAACAACATCACTTCAAACCGCAAAGACAAGAAGCAGATTGAAAACAAGTTGAAAAGTTGTGAAAGCACAGGAATGCAAGTTCCTGCCGTTATCACAGACTCAAGCATTGTAATGGAAGCAGGGTATCCACAAGCAAATTTTCTGACAGGAGATGAAATAAAGACTCCAGAGGATGCTTCCTGTAGTTACACCATAGTTGAAGGGAACAACCGTTTCCGGGGATTTCTCATTGCATTGGAAAAAGCAAAAAAGACTCCTGGCTACCATCCTTTTGATTATAACTTCATTTACAAGAAGTATGAGAATGCGGAAATTTTCCGTCAGGCATATCGTAATATAAACATGTATAATGTTCCAACGAAAACAAAGGAGTTTGCCAATGACGTTCTAGCAACAACCCAATTACCGGTACTCGTGGAATACAAGAAAAAGATAGCTGACGGACTAACTGCCAAGGCCGCTGGATATGCAACAATCGGAAAAGAGATCGTGAAGCGTGATATGGAAAACATTTTCAACGGTAAGACACCAGCAGAAATCAGCAACACCGATATTCTGGAAAAAACAGGACCGGTATACAATGCTGTGATGCTGGCCTTCAGTTCTGAAGAAAAAGTAAAACCTATTGTGAAAGGAACATCGGTTTGGAACTTTAACGCCAAAAAATTCTCTGCAAGCAAGGACAAAAAGGCCGAATCAGAAAAGTTGGTAAGACTTTACTCCGGTCTGAACTCACGTGAATGCAGCCAACTGATGGATGCCAAAGCGAAGGATGGAAAAACTAAGGAACAGGTTATTCACGAGATTCTGGAAAAACGTTATATCACATTGTAACATGACAACTCCCCATCATGTGAGAGGTGGTGGGGATTTCATAAAACAATGCTCAGAAGATGAAAACATTGAAACAATTTAAGGAGGATGGATATAGTATCTGTCTCCCCCAAAAGCCCAAACTTGATACCGGAATTATCAACAAGCTACAATGTCAGTTGATATGTCCTACAGATAATATCATAGTACATGTTATTCCGGTCAGTGATTATCTAGTACGTGGAGTATCTATAGTTGACAGGAATGGCGATCTTATAACTTCACTGGATAACGACCTGGAAAAGAAGCTGGTTGTTGTTGGAAATGATCTGAACCTTTGGTACGCTCTACAACAATCTGCTGTTAAGGATGAGGAAATAAATATTGAAACGATTCCCGGCAGATATATGAAATTCTAATTATGAAGTAAGTATAGACACCTGCTTACTTTCTTACAAGTAAAATTTATTAAAAAAATAAGATGATGGGAAATAAGATATTTTTCATTACAGGACCTCCTATGCCTGAGAATACCCAGAGCTTAAAATGTGAGAAATTGACAACAGTATTAATATTAAAAAGAAAAGAACATGAAAAAAATATATGACCCAGACATAGCACAGAAGCTAAACATCCGCTTCCATAAAGCATATGAGACTTTCTGTGATGAAATAGAAGAATATATAAATCATTCCCATTTTATTAGAGGGATTATCAAGATTAAAATCAAGGAGGATTATAAGATATTGGAAGATTATGCAAACCAAGACCATTCCAACATTGGGGGGCATTTCCATCCGCTAGTTTCTTATAATAGCCCAATAAGTGATTTTATTATATATCTCGGGGTATACTGGGATAATTATTACTTTTGTCCGGTATCCTTCCACGCCAAAGAATTTGTTCTTGCCCCTGGGAACGACAAGATAATATTAGGAGCGATTATAACACAAAAGAAAAGAGGAAATTTCCAATACGCTTTTTTTACAGAAAGTTTTTTTAACAGTTTCTCTAATTTTACAAAGTTAGGAAAGGATTATTTCTTTATCACTGCAATCAGAAAGGGATACATCTCATCGCAAGATTCCGACGAAATAAGATGGCTGTTTTCCGAAGGACTGGCTTTTGGCTATAAATATGGTGATTTCTATGTTTTCTACGAATTTACAGACGATATCAAATATCAGGGGGAAGAACTGACGGATGAAACAATGAAGAAACTTGATGACCTTCTTTGGAACAACGAATGGTGATTTCCCTATTAATAACAATTTTAATTATCTAAAGTTGATTATGAAAAGTTTTAAAGAAAATAACAATCGAATGAACACTAGTATTGACTTGTCAAGAAGTGAAACAGAGTTATGTTCCAACGCCTTTTATGGAAACAAGACTGTCGAAAAGGTGATACTTCCAGATTATGCGGATACAGTACCGGCCAATCTGTTCAAGGAATGTATAAACCTGAAGGAAGTTACCCTCCCCATGGATCCGGATATCGGTGAGGCAGCATTTGAAGGATGCATATCGCTGACAGATATTCATATTTCGTTTTATGTAGGCAGTATTGCAGCAAATGCTTTCAGGGGATGTCGGGAAAATATCAGATTCGATGCCGACTCACCCGTTATCAACCCGGAAACATTGAAGCAACATATCGAGAAAGAACTGGGACACAGTATCGAACTGTATGATATTTCCGGTAACTTGGTGGTATCAACAGACTAGGCGAGCCGGAAGAGATTTACTTTCCACAAGACCGTTTTCATCATGGTTTCCAAAGAGAGGTTATGGAATTGGAAACGGTCTGTGGATTCAAAGAGAACAAGCTGAAACTTAATTAAAAATTTTAGGATAATGGAAAAAATGAAAATTTCTATTACAGCCCCTTCTATGCCTAAAAATATCCCGGGTATAAAATATAAAAGGCTTATAAATAACAAGATAACAAATTGTAAACTAAAAAAGCAATGAATGAATAAACAAAAAGAAATTTTAAAAGAAATCCTTGATAAAATTCCTAAAACGGATTTCAAGGAGATTTATGCCGGTGGATTGTACCGGAGGCTGGAAAAGGAAACTGATCCGGATGTGAAGAAACTCTTTCAGGAGAAGATCTATTCCATACAGGTCACTGATGAGAACAAATCCGTCCTTGTTGTCGAGAAGGTGAAAGAAGTTGCCGAACAATTGGGATATGGCTTGGTAATCAATGAGGGTAAAACGTGTTATCTGTATAACAAGATGTTCTGGGAACCGATAAACGAGCTGGAACTGAAACATTTCCTAGGCAAGGCTTTCCAGAAAATGGGAGCCGACAAATATACAGCCAGGAATGTGAGGATAGCGAACAGGATCCATGAACAGGCCTGCTACTCACTTTACAAACAGACAGAACGGGATAAGGGTGTGGTTAAAATCAATCTGACTAATACGACCCTTGTGATTGGTCATGATGGAAGCGTGAGGGAACAGGAGCATTCGGCTGATGACTATTTCTTCTATGTCCTTCCTTATGAGTATGATCCCAAAGCGATGTGTCCCATGTTTCATAAGTTTCTGGATGAAGTGTTGCCGGCCAAAGATGTTCAGGAAGTATTGCAGGAGTTTGTCGGTTGCTGTCTCAATCCCTTCATCAAACTGGAGAAGGCATTGTGTTGTGTAGGTTCAGGATTCAATGGCAAGAGCGTGTTCTTCGAGATTGTGATGGCTCTGCTTGGCGAGAATAATGTCTGCTCCTACAACATAAACTCCTTGTGTGATGATAAAGGATACAGCAGGGCGATGATCAGGAACAAACTTCTGAACTACAGCAGCGACTTCAACGGTAAGATATTCGCCAACGGTATCTTCAAACAGTTGACGAGTGGAGAACCTGTTGAAGCCAGAAGATTATATAAGGAACCGGAGATATTAAAGGACTATGCAAGGCTCGCTTTCAACTGTAACTCCATGCCTTATAGTAGTGATACTTCTTTCGGATTCAGGAGGAGGTTATTGATTATTCCTTTCGATGTGAAGATAGACAAGAGTAAGGCTGACCCTGATCTGGCTAAAAAATTGAAAAGTGAATTGTCCGGTATTCTCATCTGGGCTATCGAAGGTCTGGGAAGATTTATCAGGAATGGAAAAAAACTCAGCAAATCCTCCACCCTTGAAAATTTGGAGCAGGCATACAAGGAGGATACGGATACAGTGGTCATGTTCCTGAGTGCCAGGATGTGTGTTCCTGATAATGAAAACAAGATAGGTCTGACTCCTCTATTCAACAATTATCGGGAATATTGCAGGGATAATAACCAGAAAGCCGAGACCAGGGAAAACTTCAAGATGAAACTGAAAAGCGAGGGTTATGTGGTGGAAGAGGATAACAAGAAAGGTGTGAAGATAGGTATAAACAGTTCTATGATTAGACTTTCCTTACCTTTTGATTAGATTACTTTTCTTTCCCTGCCTCAAGAGAGAAGGAGAGGGAATGTCGGGGAAAAGGAGGGGAAAGAGGGGAAAAGGGGGTGGAAAAGCCTATTTTTTATAACTTTCTCAATTTCATCCATTCCAAAATTAATAAAAAAATAGGTTTTAGAGGTTCCGCTTTCCCCTTTCCCCCCTTCTCTCTCTTGAGGACGGGAAGAAGAAAGATTAAATGAAATAATAACAATTAAAAATAAACAATTATGGAAGTAAATAAGAAAACTGAAGTAACAATATTCAAACAAAAACCTTATAGTCAGGAATATACCAATCTTCTGACCGGTGTAAAATCATTTAGAGTCATGGAATATCCTCCTAACCATGTCGATGTTGATCTGGTATTTGACATGATCAGACAAGAAAAACTGAAACCTGAGATTGACGCTATGAGATCTTTCTATGATACTGACCATTCAAAGTATTCCGAACTTAAAGGGAAATTACCGATCTGTCTTTTTGCCGGAACATTCGGAAGATTCTGTAATGATGCTCTTATTGCTCCTTCGGGTCTTGTAGTAGTTGATTTCGATAAGATTCCGGTCCAAAAGATGTCTGGTGTATGGAATATGCTGGTTAATGATCCTTATACCTATGCAGCATTCCTTTCCCCTTCCGGTAGAGGTTATAAGGTTATTGTCCGTGTTGCCAATAATATAGATAACACCAGTCATAACGAATACCTTGACGCTTTGAAGGAATACTATAGCTCTCCGTTCTGGGATGACTGTTGTAAAGGGATATCCAGAGCTTGTTATCTAAGCAGTGACTCTGATCTTTATCGGAACAGGAACAGCAAGGTATGGACGAAGAGAATTTCATCATCCCCTTCTTCACCAGTTGTTGTTCGTGTCAAAACTTATGCTCCACCTTATGAACATGGGAAGCTGCTAAATTTCTTGGAAGGTGGATTTTACAAGTACCCAATGACACGTGGAAACAGACATCGGTCATCTTTTGATAGAGCCAGAGAATTAGCGGAATGGGGTATCCCACAAGAAACAGCTTTCAGGTTTCTCTCCCAATTCATAGAACCGGATTTTTCAGAAGAGGAGATAAAACGTGAAGTAAGGAATGCCTATAAGTGGGTTAATGATAAAGGTAATTTTGGTAGTAAATATAGAAAAATTTAAGATTATGGATTACAAAAAATTATTAGGGAATATAATCAATGCCATTTCCCAACCGACTGCTTCAAATAACAAGAAGGGAACAAGTGCTGAAGTATGCTACAAGATACAGCAGATTGCAATCAAGGTCGGCCATCCTTTTCAAACTTTCAGGGACCAGCGTGTTTATTCCTACACCGGAAAGTATTGGGTCAGTATTGATGATTTTGATTTAAAGATATTTCTCAGGGAAGCTTTGGGGAGGATGACAAATAATATGGTGGAGGCATCACAAAGGGAAGTGGTGGAAGGATTGTTCAAGCAGTTCCCATATACGGTGATGGGATTGGCGGTAGAGCAGGACAAGGAGAAAATCAACTTTCTGAACGGTACTCTTAATCTTAAAACCGGAAGACTGGAACAACATCGGTATTCGGATTATTTCAGGTATGTTCTTCCTTACCCATATAACCCAAATGCGACGTGTCAGATGTTTATGAAGTACCTGGACAGAGTATTACCGGACAAGGACGCTCAGAAAGTGTTAGCTGAATATATAGGCTGGATCTTTACACCATTGAAACTGGAGAAGTGTCTGTTCCTCTATGGCTCAGGAAAAAATGGGAAATCGGTGTTCATTGATATTGTGGAAGCTCTTTTAGGCAAGGAGAACATTTCCCATGAGTCTCTATCGGATATGTGTGGAGAAAACGGAGACAGAAGCAGGGCAAATTTATCCGGGAAACTGTTGAATACCTGCTCTGATGTCGCCCCGAATGCTTTCTCTGGGGATATTTTCAAACGTATCGCCAGTGGGGAACCTATCAGCACCAGACAGTTATATAAGGATGTGGCAACACTTACCGATTATGCAAAGATGCTTTTCTGTCTGAACGAGCTGCCAAGGACCAACGACAAATCGAACGGATATTTCAGGAGGTTTCTTATCGCTCCCTTCAAAGTCCAGATACCCAAATCGGAAGTGGATCCGAAACTGGCTGAGAAGATTGTTTCTACAGAATTACCCGGAATTATGAACTGGGTCCTTGAAGGTAGAGAACGGTTAATCACTCAATCCGGTTTTACTGAATCTTCATTATGCCAGAAACAATTGGAGGAATACCGTTATGGCAGTGGAGTACGGAAAAAGATAAAACTCATTCTACCTGAAGGATTTAAGCTATGAGCACTATGAATAAAATACAAACCCAAAAAACATATAGTATGAAAAAGAAAAAAAATCAAACAAACAGTTCGATTCCCACGACTAATGGCCGCTACGATTCTTTAGAACAAGTAATGAAAGAATATTTGAGTAAGGTGAACATAAAAAAGGCTGAAGCTATAAAAAAGATCAAACAGAATTTAAATATGTATGAGCAATATGCAAATGAAAATCATTCTGATCCAGGCCCACATGTTCATGCTTTCCCTACGATTAATCTGCACGATGGATACGTGGCTCATATTGGTATAAAGTGGCCACAATGGAGTAACCCCGGATTCACTGTTACTAAAAAATTTCAACTAAAAAATCAGACCACCGATTATTTTACTATAGGAAAAATTACACCTGAAGACACCAAAAAGTCACAAATCGTTTTTTTTCTTTATCCTTTTCTAGAGAACTTTAGCTGTAATACACATCAAAATGAAGAAGTGTTCTTTGTTTACTTGACTTCATCAGGATTTATCTCTGAACGAGATGGCATATTTAAATGGCTGACTGAAGACGGTGTGGCTATCGGTTATAAATCCGGTAAATACTATGTATTTCATACGTTTATAACTGACATAAAATATAATGGCGAGGAACTTACAGATAAAACAAAGGCAAAATACGAAAAGCTTCTTTGGTATTGAAACTGATTGATTTGAAGCCCCAAAAGAGCAACAGAATTAACCCATGTAGTTCTTTCCGATTCAAATTATAGAACAAAAAGGAGACTGAACAATATAAACATTCGGTCTCCTTCATTTTTTTCTCCACATCACAAGAATCAAGTCCTGTAAGTGATCTTTTTTAGGAACACTCAGTCCAATAAGATTTATTATTTTACAGATCACAACAGGATTTGATAAATAAAAAAATCATCTGTTATGGTCTATGAAAGACAGTAACAGCTTTATCCATCCGCCCATTTCAACAAACAATATAAAAAATAAAGAGGCTACCTCTTTCCGGGATATACAAACTCCACGGCATAAGCAAATTATATATAACTTAAAAACGCCACCATCATATTGAGAGTAGCGTTGAATAAGAAATCAAGAAAAAAATCACGTCCTATCTCTCACAGACCAAAAGTAATAATATACAAGACTATACTATTTTTCATATCATAATCAACTAGTGTGACAAAATTAAGACATTTTTTAGAAACAACAAATCCAGTATCACTTTAAATAAAAAAAGATATCTGATTTTGAGAGTACCTTACTGTAATTGTTCTCACTTCAAATGTACCTTGAACACTAACCCACCGGAAAAATAACGGCAACGATTCAATTCAACCACTGCATTTATATAGTCTTCCCAGAAACTATATTCCATTCCTATATTCACCTGATATTTCGAGCCATCAGGATCAAATGTCAGATCAGATCTCACATCAGTATAACCCGGAACAATCTCACCCATCAGATTCACACCATTAATAATCCTGTTCATCAACGAACCATTTTCTTTCAGGTCAAAACGAAAATTAGCACCGAAAGCAGGATTATTAAGCTTGTTATCAAAACGGTTGCTATAAATCCATGAGATATGTCCGCCCAATGTACCGATACTGTCAAAATAAATATGTTTGGTTATAGCCAGATAGTAACGGTTCAAGAAACCATTTCCATAATCCTGTTCCGACTGATTTGAAAATGAACCACCATTGGCTGAATCTCCAATTCCATCATTAGTACCTATAACTATCTGGGGAGTCCATTCTTTCCACCAGCCTTCTTTCCAGACTCTGAGACGGAAATGAAAAGAACGGTCCTGATTGACAAACTTACCATAAGTAGAAGAAACCCAAAAACCAGAGCGATTACCATAATCCACAGAAACAGCCTTATGACCGGTACAGAGATAACCTGCTTCCAACCAAGGAAAAACTGTTATATTGATATAGTAATTCCATGTATCATACCACCATCTCGGTACTGTAGCGTGATGATTCAACCAGTTACCTCCAACCATGAAAGTCTTGTCCCTCTGCATATCGGCTGTAGGCATGTTCATTAATCCAGTTGTACCATAATTGATCTGGGAAATTACTGTTGCCGGTATAAAAAACAGAAAAACGAGCAATACGCTTATGAAAATTCTATTAGATCTCATTCTTCAAATTTATTTTTTAACCTGTACCGTTTCCATTTTTTCTTTTC
>OIEL01001138.1_pt1 | contig 13495 bp, 6 predicted proteins | sample 1581731 | NCBI WGS metagenome assembly OIEL01 (sample SAMN01760977, study PRJEB22395) | human gut metagenome | reverse complement strand
GTTACGTTATTCGCAGGATGCCGGATTGAAGTCCGGAGTTGTTCAGGTGGAAACTCGTTGGCCGTTCTATAATCCGGAACAACCGCTTGCGCCGGGGGTATGGTACTGGCAGTTCGGTTACGTAGAAAACGGACAAGTGACTTGGGGAAGCACACAGCAAGTCACCGTAGAAGATCGTCCGGGCAAATTCTGTCCGCCTTCATTGAAAACAGTGTTGGCAAAACTACCTGCCGACCATCCGCGTGTGTGGATCATGAAGAACGAATGGAAGGACTTTATAAATCACAGCAAACAAAAGGCAGAAAGGCAATGGTATCTTGAACGTGCAGATCAGGTACTTCAGACTCCAATGAAATCAGTGAAAGATATTAATGTCTCGCAGGTGAAGAATCTGAAGAACGAGATGCAGATAAATTCATACCTCACTCGTGAAAGCCGTCGCATCATCGATGCGGAAGAAGGCAACACCGAAGCATTGATACGGGCCTGGTTGCTGACACAGGATACTAAATATGCTGACGAAGCCATCAAACGGGTATTTATCATGGCCGACTGGGATAAAGATAAGAATGTAAAAGGAGATTTTAATGCTTCTAGCTTATTGTCTCTCTGCTCTATGGCTTATGATTCTTTCTACGACCGGTTGAATACATCACAAAAGAAAGCATTGCTGGAAGCCATCAAAAATAAAGGTGGTGAAATGTATGAGAACTTTAATAACCGGATGGAGAACCACATCGCCGACAATCATGTGTGGCAGATGACACTTCGCATCCTTACAATGGCGGCATTCAGTGTATATGGCGATCTGCCTGAAGCCAACACATGGGTGGATTACTGTTATAACGTCTGGTTGGCACGTTTCCCCGGATTGAACAAAGACGGTGGCTGGCACAATGGCGATTCTTACTTTACAGTCAATACCCGTACATTAGTAGAAGTACCTTACTATTATAGCAAACTGACCGGTTACGACTTCTTTTCCGATCCTTGGTATCAGGGAAATATCATGTATACCATCTTCCAGCAACCTCCTTTTTCCAAATCCGGAGGAAACGGAAGTTCGCATCAGAATGTGGGACGTCCAAACAGTATCCGTATAGGATATTTGGATGCCTTGGCACGCCTTACTGGAAACACGTATGCCGCTGATTTCGTACGCCGTACATTGAAAGTGGAACCGGATTATATGAAGAAAGCCTTATTGAGTAAGCCCGGTGATCTGGCCTGGTTCCGCCTGCAATGTGATAAACCTCTGCCGGAAGGTGAAGGATTGACAGCACTCCCTGCAGGATACGTCTTCCCCGCAACAGGACTTGTCTCTTTCCAGACGAACTGGGATAGAGTAGGTGGAAATGCGATGTGGAGTTTCCGGTCAAGCCCTTATGGTTCTACCTCTCATGCACTTGCCAATCAGAATGCTTTCAATACGTTCTATGGTGGAAAACCATTATTTTACAGTAGCGGACACCATATTGAGTTTACCGACGTACATAGTATGTTGTGCCATCGTGCCACACGTGCTCACAATACGATTTTGGTGAACGGTATGGGACAACGTATCGGTACGGAAGGATATGGATGGATTCCCCGTTATTATGCCAGCGAGAAGATTGGTTATGTGCTGGGTGATGCTTCCAATGCTTACGGAAAAGTGATTTCACCGCTTTGGCTGACACGCGGCGAACAGTCGGAGGTGCATTATACGCCCGAAAATGGCTGGGATGAGAACCATGTGAAAACGTTCCGCCGTCACATTGTCAATTTGGGAAAGACTGGACTCATCTTTATCTATGACGAACTCGTGGCAGACGAACCTGTAAACTGGAGTTATTTGCTGCATACCACAGAAAATCCCATGACAGTGGATCAATCGAATCATCGCTTCGTGCATATTCAAGCCACGAACCGCGGAGGAGCATCAGACGCTTATCTTTTCTCCACCGGAACATTGCAGACAGATACGACGAGCCGTTTTTTCTATCCGGCAGTCAACTGGCTACGTGCTGATGACAAAGGGGTGTTCAAGAAGTATCCTAATCACTGGCATTTCACCGCTACATCGGAAAAGGCACAAGTATATCGTTTTGCCACTGTCATCAATACACATGCACTGAAATATCCTGCCAAAGATCCCGAAATCTTATCCGACGGACGTATCAAAGTGGGCGGATGGCTGATCAGTGTTAACCTGAAATCCGACGGTGCTCCTTCATTCTTTATCCGCAGCACTCAAGAGAAGGTGAATATCACTTATAAAGGTGAAGCTACTGTCATCAATGAGGATGGGTACGAAACGGTAATGAGGGATACAGTGCCCGAACTGGAAATCTGATCAATGAACATGAAAGATACGAATATATGAGACACTCTACTTTTAATATGAGAACTATATGTCTGTTGGCTGCATTATCGGGCATAACCGTCTTGTCGGCACAGACTCCCGGTAAACCCCGTGTACAGACTTCGGCAGCTCCGGAGGAAACTACGGTCTACAAGCCCGGCGGGAAAAAGCAGGAAACAGCAGTTGCGACTTCTTCAAAAAAGGAGGAGGATAAACACCAATCCGGCAAAGAGAATGCAGGAAAGAAAGCGACTGCCTTTGATGGTCAACGCTATCTAGCACTGAAAACGAATGTAATATATGATGCTTGTGCTTTGCTGAACCTTGCCGTGGAAATGCAGGTGCATAAAAAGATCACGGTAGAGTTGCCGTTGACTTGCAGTTTGTGGGACTTGGGAGATAAGCACGGCGTGCGTACGGTAGCATTGCAACCTGAAGCCCGCTGGTGGATAGGAAATGAAACAGGACGGGGACACTTTGTCGGACTGCACGCCCACGTGGCATGGTTTAACGTGAAGTGGAACGATGACCGTTATCAAGATACGGATCGTCCGCTGTTGGGAGCCGGAATAAGCTATGGTTACAAACTCCCTCTTTCCAGACACTGGGGAGCGGAATTTAATCTGGGAGTGGGATATGCCAACATGAAGTATAACACCTATTATAATGTAGACAACGGCGCACAGCTGGATACGCGTGTCCGTCATTACTGGGGGATAACCCGTGTGGGAGCATCGTTAGTCTACCGCTTCTAACCTTAGATAGGAACATACATATAAATAAGATAACAATATGAGAAGAAATTTATATATACTGGCACAGTGCACTTTCTTGTTGTTCATCACCCTGCTGGTGAATGGATGCAGCCTGCACGAAGAACCGGAAATGACTCCCGAAGGAGAACTGGGAGTGGACCCGACAGCTGTAACACTCAACCTTAATCTGGCAATGAATCTAAGTTTGGCAGAAAGAGCACCGGTGACCATCACCCGTGCGTCGGAAACCAACTATCTGCGTCGTTTCATCGTAGAAGCCTATCTGGATAGACAGGTGGCGGCACGGCAAACGGTATATGAAGAGGATTTTAACCGTGCCAGTCTGTCTGTTAGTATGAAGCTGCACGCCCGTAATTACCGCATCCTGGTGTGGGCCGATTATGTGAATGCGGAGACACCGGAACAGGGACTTATCTACGATGCCAAGAATCTGGCTTTTATCCTTCCTGCCGGAAAGTATATAGGGAATAGCCGCTATAAAGATGTTTTTGCTGCTTCTGCTGTGGCAGACCTGACTTCTTTCCGCAATCATTGGGGAGCTGAAACAAGTCTTGACGTTGAACTGTATCGCCCCGTAGCACGCTATGAACTGGTGGCTAAAGATGTAGCGACGTTTCTCAATAAACTGTCCACAGGCGGACTGAAAGGTGAAAGTTTTACCGCTCGTGTGAAGTACAGTGATTATTTGCCTACCGGCTACAATTTGTGGGACGATGTACCCAAGAACTCGCTCATGTACATGGAATATAAAGTGGCCTTTGAACGCCCTGCCGATGGTACGAAAGAACTGATACTGGGATTCGACTATGTGTTGACCGATGCCGGAGAAACCGTTTCCATTCCTGTAGAGCTCGAAATCTTGAATGAGAAGAATGAAGTGCTGGCACGTACTGCTGCTTTCCGTATTCCTTGTGAACGGGGCAAAAACACAACGGTACGCGGAAACTTCCTGACTTCCGATGCCAATGGAGGAATAGGGATCGATCCCGATTATGACGGTGATCTGGAAGTAGACCTTGGAGAATTATAAAATAGATAAATCAATTAAGAATTGCTTAACCATAAAACAATTAAGATCATGAAAAAGAACTTATTTTATTCGCTAATGGCTTTGTTCGTAGTGCTTTTCGTATCCTGTGGACAAGAAGAAATCGTTTCGGACAACGGAGCAGAAATCAATGCTCCTGTTACTATCTCTGTACAGGCTCCTGTAAATAACGTCTTTAGCCGTGCGGTTACCATTCCTGACGGTTATACGATGCAATGTATCATGCAATTACTGAATGCTGATGGCAATAAGATAGGCGATCAGGTAACTAAACCGGTTACAAACGGTAAGGTATCTTTCACTATTTCTGTAGATGAACAAAAAGAAGTGTCGAAAGCATTGTTTTGGGCTGAATACGTACCGGAAAGCGGTGCTGCTAATAAAGTATATAACACTGCCGATTTGAGAGCTGTAGGATATAATACTGCATCATTCGATCTGACTAATGATGCGTTGATGGCAGCCAGCGACGCTTTCTGCGGAAAATTGGAAACGATTGCTAATGCCAGTGTGACATTGAAGCGGCCGTTTGCCAATGTGAGCGTAAAACCGAAGAATCCGGAAGTAGCTGCGGCAGCTAATAAACTGGAAATAAAATATAACGCTTTGAGCGGATATGATATTTTAGAGGGTAAATGTTCTGCTACGACTCCTGTGACTTATACAAATGCAGGTTTTGCTTCTGCGGATGGCAATTGGTTCGCTAATTTCTTTTTTGCTCCTTCAAATGTAGGTAAATTTACAGAAGAAATAACCATGGCGTTGAGTGGCGGATATAGTAAAGAGATTAAAATACCGGCAAATACATTACCTTTGGATGCTAATATGCAGATTATGGCTAAATTTGAAATCGGAGATGGCAACTTTGACATTGAAGTAGGAGTGGATCCGGATTATGAAGCATTGGAAATGAAAGTTGGTAGCTATATCAATGCTGAAGGTAAAGTGGTACGTGATGCAGCAGATGCTGTCGGTATTGTTTTCAAAATGGAGGCTATCGGTAGTGATGTGCCGGCTAATTATCCTGTAGCACTTCAGGGCAAGACAATTGCCGGATATGCGGTAGCGATTGAGAATGTAGCGACTGGTCGTCAGGTTCTTAATAATGCCGCAATGAGCTCTTTAGTTACAACAGATGCAACTGTAACTAATGGAACACAGGCTACAGATGCTTTACTTACAGGTATTGGAGAAGTTGCATTTATGACAACTTATAATAGCTGGGTGAATGAACATCCGCTTGATGGTGAAAGTTTGAGTTCATGGTATATTCCTACAGTGGATCAATTAGGTGAATTCATGGGAATGTTATTTAAAATAGGAGAGGTAGAGCCCACTGGTGGACAAGCTTTCAGAGAAATGCCGGAATTTGCATTTGAAAATGGTGTAATGTTTGACCGGGATCCTATTGAGTCCGTATATTATGCCTCTTGTACGGTTAATGGAAGTAAAGATATTTCCGGTGTAATCATTAATGTGGATAAAACAACTAAGCAGGTGCTGGATGCAAAAGCAAGTAGTCTGAAAGTTACTGGTAGTTCGCAGAAAGCTCTTTGCCGCCCAATGATTACAATCTTTAAATAGTCACTGAATAATCGACCTTACTCAATAGAAGTTCAAGGAAAGTGGGATCCCCCGTCCCGCTTTACCTTCTTCTTACATTGAAACTTTTGAAAATAGCCCTCTAATCTTATACCTAGAAAAGAAAATAATATGCACACCACATTTCGCCTATCGGTTTTTCTTTTGTTCATTGTACAGTTGTTCTATAGCTGTACATCTGACTCGCTGCCCGAACCGGACAGTACGCAGCCAGAGATGCCTGCCGGAATTCCCGATGCCTATCAGGATAAGATACGGACGCAACCTTATCCCAAAGCAGATAATGAATTGTATCTGAATCCTGCTCCTCTTATTGTTCCTCAAGCCATGAAGACGGGCGAAAGACTGCAATTTTCCCTTTCACGTACTGAAGATTTCAGCAGTTCCGAAACGCTACTTTCCGAACCGCAGGAATGGTGTATGTATAATCTTCATCGTCGTTTGGAGGTCGGCACATGGTATTGGCGCTTTCGTTCCACCAATCTTAATGGAACTACGCCCGGTGAATGGAGCTCTACCTATCGTTTTGAAGTAAAGAATGATACGCCGGAATTCATAACACCTCCTTTTCAGACATTCTTAGCCAATGCTCCCCGCCAGCATCCCCGTATTTACTGTTTTTTGGACGATCGTATCGGGGAAGCTCGTAACCGTGTGGCCTCACACCCTGAATATAAAGAACTGCAAAGCCGTGCTTCTTTGGCATTGAATGCCGAATACACCGGAATGACTGATTTATATAATCGTGCCGAAGAACTCCGGCAGCATGCCACTTATCTTTATCAGGCTTATCACCTGACCCAAAAAGAAATTTATGCCGAAAAGTTGCGTCAGCTTCTCGAAGCGTTGATTGCCGCTCCCCCAGCTGATGGACAACTTTTTGCATCCAACTTTACTGCCAGCAACATCGCATGGTGTCTTGTTGCAGCCTACGATCTGCTTTATAATAACTTGTCTGCTTCCGATCGTACTGCTGCCGAAGAACTGATGATGCGTGTGGCACGTTACTATTACAAGGTAAATTGCGGTTTTCAGGAAAACCATCTCTTTGATAATCATTTTTGGCAGCAGAATATGCGTGTCCTCTTTCAAGTGGCTTTGTCGCTTTACGACAAACCGGCCTATTCTTCCGAAGTGCTGCCCATGATGGAGTATTATTATGAATTGTGGACAGCCCGTGCTCCTGCTTCCGGTTTCAATCGCGACGGTATATGGCACAATGGTATCGGTTATTTCAGTGCCAATATATTGACTTTGGCGTATATGCCGTCTCTTCTTTCATTTATCAGTCGGTACGATTTTCTATCACATCCGTGGTATCAGAATGCCGGACGTTCGTTGGTTTATACTTGCCCGCCGGGATCGAAAAGCAACGGCTTTGGTGACAGTAGTGAAAAGGGGAGTGAACCCAACCGTCTGATTGCCGCCTTTGCTGACTATCTGGCATGTGAAACGGGTAATTCCTATGCCGGATGGTATGCCGGAGAATGTCAGGACCTGTTGCGTCGGGATTATGAATTGCGTCTTTACCGGATGTGCACCGAGCAGGATTACAATACAGCTTTTCCTGCCGAGGCTGATAAAATGGTATGGTATAAAGACGCTGGTGAAGTAGCCATGCACAGTGCCCCGGAAGATACGGGAAAGGATCTTGCGCTCTCGTTCCGTTCCAGTACATTCGGGTCCGGCAGTCACACTACTGCCAGCCAGAATGCTTTTAACCTGTTGTATAAGGGTGTCGATGTGTATCGCAGTACGGGCTATTATCAGAATTTCAGCGATGCTCATAATCTGATGTCCTATCGCCATACGCAGGCGCATAATTCACTATTGGTAAACGGTATCGGACAACCTTATTCTACCGAAGGTTATGGCAGTGTGATGCGTGCTATGGGCGGACAGCATATCAGTTACTGTTTGGGAGATGCTTCACATGCTTACAGAGGGATCAGCAATGACCCGATGTGGGTTGGCTACTTCAAGCAGGCAGGTATTGAGCAGACACCGGAAAATGGATTCGGTGCCACCCCGTTGACTAAATACCGCCGACATGTGTTGATGCTTCATCCTCATACGGTGATTGTGTATGATGAACTGGAAGCATCGGAGGCTGTCCGCTGGGAGTGGCTGTTGCATAGTCCTACGGAATTTAAGATGGATGCGACAAAGAAAACGTTGTCTACAAATAATAAAACCAAAGGATGGATGGCTGTGACGCAGCTTTTTGGAGGACATGTTTTTACGCTGTCCCAAACGGACCGTTTTGTAGTGCCGCCCGCCATCACCGGAGCGGAGTATCCCAACCAGTGGCATTTGACTGCACGGGTTGACGGTTGTTCTGCCACCCGTTTCCTGGCTATTATTCAGGTAGGAGATGAGGCTGTTTCTATTATTAACCGTGACGGTGATACCTTTAATGTAGGCGACTGGACGGTCAAAGCGGTTTTGGATGCTTCCAAGGCACCGGAACTGACAGTGAGTCATCGCACCGAACAAGCAGTATTTAGTTATGGAACAGACAATCCTGCGTTGAATGGCAATTTTTACTCTCGACAATATACGGGTTCCTCGTTGCTTTACGATGAGATAGACGGGGTTTATCAGGTGGTTGAAATGACCGACCGGAGTCCCATATCTACCTGGGTAGTAAATCAATGATAAACAATGAAACATAGTGAATATAAATAACAAACAGAATATGATGAAAAGTAGAATTATTTGCATTTTGTTGCTTCTTGTCGGTGTATCCGGCATTTATGCCCAGAATTTGACCGTTGCCGGTAAGGTGGTGGACAACGAAGGCTTGGAAGTGATTGGAGGAAATGTAACCGTGAAAGGAAAACAAAACACGGGTACCATTACCGATATCAATGGTAAATACACCATTACCGTTAGTGATCCGCAGAAAGATGTCTTGGTTTTCTCTTTTATCGGATTGGAAAATATGGAAGTACCCGTGAAAGGAAGAAAACAGATTGATGTGACCATGAAAGCTGCGTCGGTATTGTTGGATGAGGTGGTAGCTATCGGTTATGCAACAGTAAAGCGTAAAGACCTGACCGGTTCCGTGGCTTCTGTGAGAAGCGACGATTTGCTCAAAGTTCCTTCGTCTGATGTAATCCAAGCTTTAGCGGGACGTATGGCAGGTGTGCAGATTATACAGACAGACGGTCAGCCCGGTGCTACGATGTCAGTGCGTGTTCGTGGCGGTATATCAATTACACAAAGCAATGAGCCGCTTTACATTATCGACGGATTTCCGACGGAAGATGGCATGTCCAGCCTTGATCCTGCCGATATTGAAAGTATCGACGTGTTGAAAGATGCTTCGGCAACAGCCATCTACGGCGCCCGGGGAGCGAATGGCGTAGTGGTAATCACCACCAAAAGCGGTACGAAAAGTGAAGGGAAAGCGACTCTTACTTTCGATTCTTATGTCGGTGTGCGTACGCTTGCCAAGCGGTTAGATGTATTAAGTGTGGAGGAATTTGTGTTGGCGGATTATGAAAGAACATTAGGAGATGCTACTGATCCCGAGGAAAGTATGCGGTCATGGCAAAATCGTTATGGTGGTTTTGTCGATCTTCATGAGAACTATGGCAATCGTAAAGGTATCGACTGGCTGGACCGTACGATGGGACGCACTACCGTTACGCAAAATTACCGGGTAGGCGTCAACGGTGGCAATGATAAGTTGAACTACAATATGTCTTATGGTTACTTCAAGGATGAAGGTGCGATGGTATATAGCGGCAGCGACAAACATAACATTGCGCTTAGCGTGAAAAGCGAAGTGAATAAGCGGCTCTCCGTTACAGGACGTATCAACTTCGATTATCTGAAAGTGTATGGAGCAGGTGTTGCCGGAAATGGTACGAATGAAGGCGGAAGCAATGTAGATGCAAAGTTTAATAAAATGGTTCAGATTTTGCAATACCGTCCTACCATTGGTATACGTGGCAATGACTCGGATTTGTTGGCAGGAGAAGACCCTGTATTAAGCGATGCAGACGGAAACGTGATGCAGAATCCGTTGATTGCCGCCGCTGAAGAAAAGGATAATAAGGAAACACGTACTTTGCAAGCCAATGGCGGACTGACTTTCAAAATCATCAAAGGATTGACTTTCCGCAACAATACGGGTATGCGTTATCAGCTTTACCGCCGGGAGCTTTTCTATGGCGACCAATCTATTATGGGAAGACGCAGCGGTATTTACGGCTCTATCAGGAATACGGAGACCGGAAGTTTTCAGACCTCTAACGTCTTGACTTATGATAAACGTTTTCAGAAGAAGCATAAAGTAGTAGTACAATTGGGACAGGAATTTGTAAAACGCTGGACTCGTGTGCTCGAATCCGGTGTCAGTGGGTTGCCTACCGATGAGTTCATTTTGGGAGATATGAGTCTGGGTACTCCATCCGTTGCTTCGTCCGATGAAAACTATGATGATAATCTGCTCTCTTTCTTCGCTCGTCTCAACTATGACTTTACCGATAAGTATTTGTTTTCCGCAACTTTCCGTGCGGATGGCTCTTCTAAATTCGGTAAGAATAATAAATGGGGATATTTTCCTGCCGTATCAGCAGCATGGCGTGTGGGTGAAGAGGATTTTATAAAGAAACTGAATGTTTTCTCCGACTTGAAATTCCGTATCGGATACGGTTTGGCGGGTAACAACAGAATCGGTAGTTATAACAGCCTTGCTTTGATGTCTTCCATCATCACAGCTATGGGAGATCAGCTTACTCCCGGTTATGCTTCCAAGCAGATACCGAATCCCGAACTGAAGTGGGAAGCGAACAAGACTTTTAATATGGGGGTCGATTTAGGATTTCTGAATCAACGCATTACCATTTCACCCGAATACTATATAAATAGGAGTAGTAACTTGCTGCTTAACGCCCAGTTGCCTTATTCTTCCGGTTATCAGAGTATGTTGATTAATGCCGGAGAAACGAAGAATGTAGGTGTGGAACTGACTGTGAATACAGTGAATTTCTCTACAAAGAAGTTTAGTTGGAATACTACACTGACGCTGTCGCACAATAAAAATTCCGTGAAAGCATTGACCGGTGAGGCGGTACAACTCTATGAAGCCAAGTTCGGCTTTAACCAAAATACCCATCGTATTGCTGTCGGAGAACCATTAGGACAGTTCTATGGTTACATCACCGAGGGGCTGTATCAGGTAGATGATTTCAATTATGATGCTTCTACGCAGACTTATACATTAAAAGATGGAGTACCTTATCATGGTGATAAAGGGCAGATTCGTCCGGGTATGTGGAAGTTTAAGAACTTGACCGGAGATGATAATGTGATTGATGAAAATGATAAAACGGTCATTGGTAACGCTCAACCGAAATTCTACGGAGGATTGAACAACTCTTTTACTTACAAAGGATTTGATTTAAGTATATTCCTGACTTTCAGCTATGGCAATGAAGTACTGAATGCGACCAAACTGGTTACCAGTAAGGTGGGTAGCCTGAACTACAACGCATTGGACGTGATGAATAGCTCTAATCGCTGGATGACTATCAATTCGGATGGACAGAAAGTGACAGATCCCGGAGAACTGGCTGCTTTGAATGCTGGTAAAACCGTAGCTGCTTATCATGATGCTCAACAAGGAGACAATTATATTCATTCATGGGCAGTGGAGGATGCTTCCTATTTGAAACTAAGTAATGTGACTTTGGGATATACATTCCCTAAAAACCTGATTGCAAGGGTAGGATTGAAGAACTTGCGTTTGTATGCCACCGGTAATAATCTCTTGACTTGGACCAAGTATTCAGGTTTCGATCCGGAAGTCTCTACGATGAAAAGCGGTTTGACACCGGGTGTTGACTTTGGGGCATATCCGCTTAGCCGTTCTTTTATTTTTGGTCTCAACGTAGCATTTTAATTCTTTAAATACATAGTAATCATGAAAAATATACATCTATTATATGCCGTATTCGCCTTGTTATTTACAGGGCTTACCTCTTGCGAGGATTTGCTAACGGAAGAACCTAACTCAAAATATGACCGGGACCGCTATTTCGATTCGGAAGATAAAGCGGAAATGGCAGTGATGGGAATATATAGTTCATTGTCGGACTTTAATCATTATGGTTGGTACGAAATGGCCTCTCCCGCATCGGACGATACCTATTATACGGCTCGTACGCAGTCTGACAATCAGGTTCACGATATTGCACATTATCAGCTAAACTCCACGAATACGTGGATTGAAAGTATCTGGAAACTGAAATATGAGGGAATCGACCGGGCTAACCTCACCATTGACGGAATCTGTGGCATGACAGGATACGCAGAAAATACCCGTCTGAAAGCATTGGAAGCGGAAGCTCGCTTTCTGCGTGCTTTCCTCGCATTTGATTTGGTGAGATATTGGGGAGATGTGCCTTTCAAAACATCTTATTCATCATCCTACGAATCTGCTTTTGGTGAACGTGTGGACAGGGAAGTGATTTATGACGAGATTATATCCGACCTTACTTTCGCTAAAAACAATCTGGATTGGGCAACTGCTTCTTCCAGTCCCGAACGGGTGACGCAAGGGGCTGCCCGTGCATTGCTGATGCGTGTATATTTGCAACGTGCAGGATATAGCCTTCAGTCGAATGGACAGTTGAAACGTCCGGAGGACAGTAAGCGGATGGAATATTTCGATGCAGTGATAAAAGAGTGGGAGGCTTTTGAAAAGAAAGGGTACCATGATTTTTATGATGGTGGTTATGAGGCACTCTTTAAAAGCTACTCGCAGGGGGTACTGAATAATAAGGAGAGTCTTTGGGAGATTGCTTTCTATCATTCACAAGGACGTCGTAACGGTGGAGCATGGGGGATTTATAATGGTCCGCAGGTGGCGGAACCTACCGGAATTTCTGCATCTGAAGCAAATCAGTATATGGGACGTGCCAACGGTTTCTTTATAGTCGTTCCCGAATGGCGTAACTTCTTCGAAGCGAGCGATAAACGCCGTGATGTGGCGATTTGCACCTATCGTTATACCTGGAATGGTACTAAAAAAGAGCATGTAAAAGAAGAAAGAAGTACAGGTAGCTGGTATGTAGGAAAATGGCGCCGGGAATGGATGCCGAAAGAGTCATGGAACAAGAATATCAATTATGCGGATGTGAACTATTGCCCTTTGCGTTATGCTGATGTGGTATTGATGGCTGCCGAAGCGTATAATGAAACAGGAACAGACAGACAAAAAGCATGGGATTTGTTGAATAGCGTACGTACACGTGCTGAAGCAACTTCTATTACAGAAGCGAATTATGATGAAATGATGAGCGCACGGAAAAAGACACATAACCTGACTTTCATTGACGACTCTACACCGGAAGGAAAGTTCCGTACGGCTCTCTACTGGGAACGTGGCTTTGAACTGGCTTTTGAAGGACAACGCAAATATGATCTGATACGTTGGGGAGTGTTGGGAAAGGCTCTGAAACTGTTTGGTGAGATCAGTTCCGTCAATCAGAAAGAGAACAAACCATATCCGGCTTACCGGAATTTTATGGAGGGTAAACATGAACTTTTCCCTATCCCTCTGAAAGAGATACAAAGTAATCCGAAACTCAATGGAATGAATAATAACGGGTATTGAGAAGACTCTCAATAGAATAGGCGACTGGAAAAATATACAAAAATAGTTTGCCAATTCAAAGAAAAGCCGTACTTTTGCAAGCCGATTATTATCAC
>OIEL01001131.1_pt1 | contig 13551 bp, 15 predicted proteins | sample 1581731 | NCBI WGS metagenome assembly OIEL01 (sample SAMN01760977, study PRJEB22395) | human gut metagenome | reverse complement strand
ATATATCGGAGGGATAAGCTTGGCAGAGAAAAAAGACAGCGGAAAAAAGCAGATAGTGCTGAGATTGTCCCCGAAGCTGTGGACAGATCTGGCAGACTGGGCTGAGGACGATTTCCGTTCTATTAACGGACAAATTGAATTTCTGCTGACGGAATGCGTTAAAAAAAGAAAGAAAAGCAAAAATAAAGAGGACTGATTTTATCAGTCCTCTTTTTTCACTATATTGAAAGCTTTGCAATTCTTTTTTTGAGTATAGGTCCTACAAGAACCGCAATAACTATTTTAATAACATCGCCCGGAAGATATGGAATTACGCATAGGCTAAGAGCTGTTATAAAATTAGTATCCTGCTGGATTGTAAACCAGACAGTACCGAAAAGATAGGCGATAATAATGCCCAGAACCATTCCTGTTACGTACATATATATCTTATCGAATTTAGTAACGAAAAATCCGCATATCAACGCTGTAAAAATAAAACCGATAAGATAACCGCCGGTAGGACCGGCAAGCTTTGCCAGACCGCCGCTGAATCCCGAAAATACCGGAAGTCCTACCATTCCGAGCAGAAGATATATTACCGTACTTAATCCGCATAGCTTCCATTCAAGAAGAAAAGCGGTTATGTAAATTGCCAGTGGGATAAGCGATATCGGGACAGGACTGAACGGTATCGGAATTGCAAAAGGTCCTGCAATACATATCAGTGCGGCAGAAAGCCCCACCATGACAATGTTGAATGTTGTTGTTTTTTTTCTTGTAGCTTCCATTTTTTAACCTCCATTTTTAAGACAAGATTTTGCCTTTTCTATTATATCATAAAAAAATCAAATTGTCACCCTGTTTTTAAAAATAATGTGACATTTTTGTTTTTTATAAATTATAGTGGATATGTTAATGTCGGATATGTGTAATTTTTACAAAAAAAACGTATGATTTTGTGCATTCATACGAAATATAAATATTTTTTGAAAAAAATGTCCGCAAACAGTCATTTTTGTTGTCTTTATATATATAAGCAATAATATTCCGATTTTAAAAATTGTCATATGTGTCGAAAACTAAAACTAAATATTATTGCAAAATTGTGTATATCAACAAAAATTAAGTTTGTTAATAAAATATGGTAGAATATCCGTATTTTTATATGTATTATGAAAAGGAGGAATCTGAAATGACATAACAGAAGGGACGTTTATGTTTGAGACGTATATGACTTTTACTGAAGAAGATTATGAAAAGGACGACTTTGAACGTCTTTATAATGCTCAAAAGCAGAAATTGTACTTTATAGCGTACAAGATGCTAAATGATGAAAAGCTTGCAGAGGAAGCTGTTTCTGAAGCGTTTTTAAATATTTCCGTAAAATTCGATTCCTTTAAAACGCTGAGCGATAGTCAGATAGAAGCATATTGTGTTCTTACATTAAAAAACATCTGTAAAAATATTATTAATTCAGAATCGAAAAATAATTGTATAAGCATAGATGACTGTGAAAATGATGACAGTTTTTTATCTGATATTGAATTGCAGTATATAAACAAGATGTATTTAAAGGAAAAAATATCAAAATTAAAACCTAAAGAAAAAGAAGTATTGTTACTTTACTATTTTTATGATTTAAGTTTAAGAGAAATTGCAAAGATGAAAAAAATTACAAATGCTGCTGCTCAGAAACGGTTGCAGCAGGCGAGAAAACATTTGAAAAGATTACTGGAGGCGGACAAAAGATGAAAAAAGATAAATCCATATTTGCCGAAGCTCTGGCAGAATCTGTTATTCCGGAAATACTTAACGAATCGCTTCCTTTAGATTATGAACATGAATTTTCAGATGAGTTTGAACGCAGAATGTCAAAGATTATAAAAAGACGAAAAACTCGCGGCGGTAAAATTATCAGCATGGCCAGACGCTGCGGAGCAAGTGTTGCGGCAATATTTGTTATGGCGGCTGGATTGAGTATACTGACAGACGCCGGAAGAGATCCGGCGGTTGATTATCTGGTTCTGTACCATTATGATTTTGATGAAGTTCGTATAAAATGTGAAGAAAATTATGTTTTTCCTGCTACAATTGAAGAAGAATATACTATAGAAGTACCCGAAGGCTTTGAATTAAAGGATGAAACTGTAGGCGAATTTTCTCAAAAAAAATATTATGAAAATAATGAAGATTATATAAAATTTGTACAAGAAGTAGTGGAAGATAATATAATCTACATTGATAATGAACATGGGATCAATGATATTATTACGGATGGAGACGGAATAAAATATGTGATCCATTTTGATGAAGAGGAAGATTATTATCTGATTATGTGGAGCAACGATATATATTTGTTTACATTGCGAACAAATACAAGTCAGGAAACTGCTCTTGATTTATGCAAATCTACAAAAATAAAATAAATTTAAAAAAAAAATTCCGCAAATTATCGTTTTTATTGTCTTTATATATAGAAATGTGAATTTCTAACAAATTTTAATGAGGTGTAAAAATATGAAAAAAGTGAAAAAATTTATTGCTGTATTTACAGCAGCTCTGGCAGTCGGAACATCGGGAATGATAGTCAATGCTGATGAATTGGATTATGCTGTTGATGAAGAAATCATCGTTTTCAGTGAAAATGTTGATGATGCACAAAGTAAAATTTCTATTTCCAATAAAAAAGCTACTTGTACTAGTATTATATCAGGTAAATCTGATATTACTAAAATTTATGTAGAGCAGATATTGCAGAAAAAATCCGGTAGTGATTGGATAGATCATGCAATATGGTACAGAACCGAATATTCTACGGATTTAGAATTTAATAATACTTCGGCAACATTAAACAGCGGTACATATAGAGTAAAAACCGTAGCAAAAGTTTATAAGGGAAATTCTTATGAAGATGTAATAAAATACAGTTTCGAAAAAAGTCTTTAATTTGTTCATAAATTGTTTACATATTTTTTCGAAAAAACTATTGACAGTACTGGAATATTATGCTATAATATAAATGGATACGAAAGGAATAGAGGTAATAAATGGATACGAAAGGAATATGGATTTCCAGTAGTATTCGTGATAGCTTATCAATTTTGGTTATGTCGAAGATTTGCTGTATGATTGTTCACAATATCATCTCAACCTTTTGTGAATCAATTCATATATGTTTCTGTATCGGCTTAGCCGGTACAGAAACCTTAAATTTAGATGTTGATTAGTGGTTCGGTTAGATCCCCCGTTTTTTGAATGTTTCTTGTAATCGATAATATGATATACTTTAGACATATCACCTCTTGATATGAATGAGCTTTGTATTATTATTCAGCACCGATTATTCTTCGGTTAGCGTTGAAAAATCAACTTCAAAGTCTTTGGCATGCCAAAATTGATTTGATATTAATTATTCGTATATGCACCTCATTATATGAGTAATTATTTCTGCTTTTCTTCGCTGACTAGTTTTGGTCAGTGAAGAAATATCAGAATATTCATCGTCTAAGACAATGAATATAATATTTTAACACATACCATAATTCAATTTATGATATCACCTATATAACTCTGCCGACTGAATTCAGTCGGCAGAAGTTATATACGTAGAAAATTAACATAAAATAGAAAATAATGGAGGCGATTATTATGAAAGTAAAAAAATGTTTGAGTACTATACTTGCAGGAATGATGTCGGTTTCGTTGTTGGGAAGTTTGTCTGTGGGTGCAGAAAGTGCGGAAGAAGAAAAAATGTACACCTTTTCAGAACTGTTGGAGATGAGTGAAGAAGAATTTTTGGCTCTTGACGAAACTGCTAATTCTTGTTATTATGATATGAAATCGATACCTGAGGGTGAAGCTAGGGCAATATATGGTATTAATAATATGCAGGGTTCATCTAATGTGCCTGATTATGAGGTCTTGAAAGTTATGTATAGTGACTATGTCGGGTTAAGAGGCGTATTTGATTGTACTGTAAAATCAAGTGATAAGGAATATATTCCTTATGAAACTGAAAAATGCATACAGTATTTATTGGGGGATAGTGTTGAATATACGGTAAAATCACCGTTGATGTCAGGTTCGTCTTATTTCGATTGGAGGCTTGAGGTAAGTATTACTGATTTTAAATTAAAGTTTTCAGAAATAACTGATGAGGATATACTTTACTTAGCAAAATTTGAATATTGTATTATGCAGGCTGATAGTAATTTACTTTATCTTTCACCTTATGTTGACATTTTTTCGCATGCCTCTAATTATGGAGAAGCTAACGGCGATGACAAGCTTACAGCCGGAGACGCAGCATACATAGCAAAAAAGCTTGCGGAACAGAAAGCAGACGAATTACCGGAAACAGCAGATTTCAATGGTGACGGGAAAATAACAGCATTGGATTGCGCAGAAATAGCTCGGTTCCTTGCCGCTAAAGCTTTGGCAAGAGCCGAAGGTATGTTTGTTGAACAACAATAATATTATTTTTAATAGAGTATTTGTAAATTAGTACAAATACTCTATTAATTTTTGTGCATATATACAAAATTATAAATATATAAAAACTACTATGGTAAAAATAGGAAATTTGTGATATAATATAAACAGAAGGAAAAATACTTTTCAAATTAAAAATAGGAGGACAATACAATGAGCAAATTAAAAAAACTTTTAAGTGCTGCTGTAGGTGGAATATTGGCTGTTAATCTAATCAGTATGTTACCGGTAGGAGCGGAAGAAAATAATTGTTCTGAAGGCGTAATATTGAATTCAACACTAGGTATAAATAATATTTTTGAAAATCCAGGGGACATTCCGACAACGACAGCTTCTGTACCAAGTTCGGTTGATTTAAGTACTTCGCCATGCTTTCCGCCTATAGGAGATCAAGGAAGATTAAGTTCATGTGTGGCATTTGCAACGACTTATTATCAATACTCATATGAGGTAAATAAGCTCAATAATGTGACAAATACTTCTGACAGAGTTATTTATTCACCTAAATGGACTTTTAACCTGTTGAACAATGGGCAGTATCGTGGTCTCTATCCCATAGACGCTTATTCTGTATTGGAAACGTTAGGAAGCTTAAAAAACAGCGATTTTCCTTATACAAATAATTACACAGAATGGTCTTCTCAATTGCAGAATGAAAAGATAGATGCGTTAGAAACCAGAGTGGAAAATACTTCAAAATATGATATACCCCTTGATAATACAATTCAGAATATAAATGACCCCTATCTTAATATTGTAAAGCAAATGCTGAATAATGGTAAAGTACTTACGGTTGTTTCACATAATCGTTGGAATTCAGTTGTACAAAATGGTGAAAGTTTAGCATTCAGATGTTATCAGGGCGGTTCACATATGCTTACTGTCGTAGGGTATGATGATAATAAAAGTTATGATTTTAACGGAAACGGTATAATTGAAGATTGTGAAAAAGGTGCTTTTAAAATAGCAAATTCGTGGGGAACAAATTTTGCTAGCTATGGGATTAGTTCAAATACCGGTTATTTTTGGGTAATGTACGACGCATTGAATAAAGTAAGCGCTAATAACGTTAATAATTGGGAAGCAAAATATTCTGGAACGCGTAGTCCGGCTTTTTATAAGTTGCCTGATTGTGAGAATGCTTTTTTCACTATAGATGTTGCGCATAAAAATGTTAATTTTGTAGGACGTCTTTCTGTTAATACGTCTGACCGTGAGACTTTAACTTTAAAGATAAATAGGGGAACATCAACATTGTGGTCGCATAATAATGCATATACAATATTCCCGTATGTCGGTTCAGATTCAGGCGGATTTGCTTTTAACGGAGATATCTTTTTTGACTATGATAATTTGGCATCACCTATTTCAAGGTACTGCAATGGGTATAATTGGTTTACATATTTATCGGGAACAACAATGGGAGATGATTATGAATTTAATGTATTGGATAATTTAGGAAATGAAATAGGAACCGATAAACAATTAATAAAATTTGACGATGCTAAGTTCGCATATACATATCAAAATATTTCACTGAAAAAAGGCGATGTGAATTACGATGGCGCTATAACAACAGCAGATGTGGACTATATAGTTCAATATATATTGCAAGTAAATGATTTATCAAACGTACAATATTATCTTGCTGATTACAATAATGACGGTTCTGCAAACAGCGCTGATGTTATTGCAATGAGAAGAGATAATAATTTATATTGAAAGATATAATTTAAAGGAGTGGGTATTATGAAAAAAATAAAAAAATTTATGAGTGCAATACTTGCAGGTATGTTATCGGTTTCGTTGTTAGGAAGTCTTGCAGTTAACGCTGAGACGGCAGACACAGAAAAAAAAATATATACATTATCGGAATTGTTTGAAATGAGTGAGGAAGAATTTTTTGCGCTTGATCCTGTAGATGAAAATGATCCTAGACCAACCTCTCCAAAAGCAATGTACAATGACTTGTATCTTGGTATGTATCATTGTAATTTTTTTGGAAATGTTTATACATGTGAATATCGTAAATATGTTCCTTATTATACGGAAAAAGAAATTATGAGATTACTTGACGTAGACGATATTGATTTTGTTATTGAAAGCAGTATAGTAACAGATTTGCATGGCAATGGAATAGACCATAAGATTTGGGTACATGATCGTTTTTATAGCGAAGATTTTACTAAACTTGAAATTGCTAAAATATGGTATTGCCTTTATCAAGTTATGCAATTTTATCATTTGTCATATGTACTAGATTCTGCATACTGTACCGGAGATGCTAATGAAGACGGAAAATTTACAGCAATGGACGCAGCATTTGTAGCAAAAAAGCTTGCGGAGCAGAAAGCAGACGAATTACCGGAAACGGCAGATGTTAACGGTGACGGCGAAATAACCGCCTTGGACTGCGCAGAGATTGCTAAGTTCTTGGCTGCCCAAGCTATGGCAAAAGCCGAAGGTATGTTTGTTGAACAACAATAATGGTATTTATAATAGAGTATTTGTACTAATGTACAAATACTCTATTTATTTTTGTGCATATATACAAAAATAAAAAAACTTTAGTAAATTAATAGACAGAATAAGTAGAAAGTGATATAATACAGTTATAAAAATATAACATTTTTATAAACATTTAATGGAAAATGCCTTATATTTACATTTTGATATATTGTATAAAATAGTATATATAAGGTAGCAAGTGAAATTATGACAGCTGCTCATTGGCATTTCAGTTGTTGTTTTTTATGATCTGAATACTCAATATATTTATTCTTCAAGCGCAACAAGAATAACGTCTGAAATTTTACAGTTTGCATATGATAACAAATATTTATAAATATAATTTGATTGGAGGTTTTTATTATGAAAAAGATTAAAGCTATATTAGGAATTTTATCTGCTATGGCAATAATAAGTGCAGTTGAGTTATCTTCGGCATCAGCACTTACATTTTATCCGGCACCTCCTATTTATGTATGTAATGGAAATAAAGTCGTAAGTGATGATAATACAATTATGGAATTTGAAGACGGAACTAAAATTGTTACATTTGAAGGTGAAAGATGGGATTTTAAACTATCAGTTATTGTTAACGATGATACAGAAATTACAAATGAAGTGCTGGGAATTTCTGAAGGTTATAAAATTGAAAAGTCTGGAACGTCAAATAATGTATATGTTATTTCTTTTGAAACCCAGGAGGAAATGAATAAGATGTTTGAACAGTCTTCAAAATGGCTTGATGATGGCATAATTAAAAATGCTTATAAGCAAATGCATATATATTATGGCGGATTCTATGGTTATATTGATGGAGAAGTTATGCGTGATGCACTTGGACGTGTAAATTTAATAACTGGCGAAGCAAATCAGGTTCTCCAAACAACTTATTTAGTATACAACGAAGAAGATGTAAACGGAGATGCTAATGGAGATGGTGAAATAACAGCAAATGACGCAGCTTATATCGCAAGAAAGCTAGCGGAACAAAATAAAAAAGATCTTGACTATCGTGCGGATTTTAATAAGAGTACCGATGTAACCGCTCTTGACGCCGCTGAAGTAGCTAAGTATCTTGCTGAAAAGAGTATTGGTTAATTATTGAGTTATAGACAGTTGACGAAATTGTAATAAAATGGTATAATATTAATGTAAATAAATACTATATAAAATGAGGAGAGAAGTATAATGAAAAAATTTTTATCTACATTTATATGTAGTACACTGGCGTTTGTTTCATTAGTAATACCTGTTCATGGATTAAATTATATTGAACGTTATGATATTAATAAAGATGGTTATGTTAATTCTGTGGATGCTGTTGTATTTAACAAAATATTAATTGGTGCAGTGCGAGCGAATGATTTAAAATCAATTGATGTAAATGAAAATGGCATAATCGATGAATTGGACAGAAAAACGCTCTTAGCATATATACTTGGTTTGGATGTTACGATTACAATGGAATAAAAGGAGAAATAAATTATGACTTATATTAAGATTAAATCAAAAACAAGAATAATGGATTTTATAATCATAATTGCTATTTTTATTGCTTCTTTATTGTTTTGTGGAAACAATAATATTGTTGCAAAAGCAGACAGTGGAACAGAATATTATAAATATAATTTGGTCACAGCAAAAACTACAACGTATACCTTACCAATAATATATTCCTATATGCCTACATATTATAATATGAATACATCATATTTAGATGATGATCCAAGAGAAAATGCTTCTTTGGAACAGGCGGTAGTTTTATTAAATCCATCTTCAAACGGAATTGCAAATATTGGAACTGGGTTTATTATTGGTGACCATGAGATTATGACAGCTGCGCATTGTGTATACGATAATGGTAAATTTGTTGATAATGTTACAATAAAGCTTCCAACTAATAATCCAGCTGATGAAGGAAGCTATATATCTCTTACAGCTACTAATCTTCATGTACCTAAATTATATACAAATAATGTAATAGGTAATGATTATGCAATTATTACTGTTGAAGAAAATTTAAGTGATTATGGTAGTGTTTTTCTTGGTATACCTACAAGTGATATAGTGGATAAAAATGTGACTATTCATAATTTAGGATATAATGGTTATGCATATTTAAAAATTGATGATGGAACAGCATATAGTATAACTGAAAATGGAAATTTACTTTATTCAAATCTTATATCAAAAGGCGGAACAAGCGGTGGCCCAGTATATGTACAAAGTACATTTGGCAATTCAAATGAAACAAGTGGTTCGTTTACGATGCAAACATATAAAACTGTTGTAGGAATTGTATCACAGGCAGGTGAGAATATAACAGAGGCAACATGTATAAGGTCTGAAATCTTACAATTTGCATATAATAATTCTAATTTATAATTATTAGGAGGCGTTATTATGAAAAAAATAAAAAGAGTGTTAGCGGTATTATCAGCAGCAACGGTAATGAGCGCAACTGGTATGTCATTTGTATGTGCGGAAGAGACATACGAGTACTATGCAAATAGTGAAAATTCAGAGTACTCATCCGATTTTTATACTGTGTATAAAAACGGTGATATTCATGCGGAAAAAAAGTTTATAGATTCGTTTTTGTTTTTCGTTCCTGAAGATGTAGAAGTAACAAACGAATACCTTGAATTAAGTGATGATTATATTATTTCATCTAAAGAACCTTTAGGTGCAGTTAGTTTGTTGAAGAATTTTACGGAAAAGAATAATTTGGAATATGAAAAGGCATACTGGATAAGCTGTTCTGGTAAGGGCGATGAAGAAATTGTTCAAACTTTAAAAGAGCTTATGATAAATAATAAAATTGATGCTGCATTTAGGTGGAATTATTATACATTTACTCAAGGAGTGATCAATGGAATTAATGTTAAGTTAAAATCTGACATTGATTTTAATCCTAATGACATTGAAGGTCTTGAAAATCTCTCGTTTAAGAAAGTATCTGATACAGAATACTATATATCTATGGACAATAAAACGGATTATTCATCAGCTGAGGAAATTGTAGAAAAAATAAAGAGTAATGAAAATGTTGAGAGTGCAGATATTTATGTACTGTCGGATTTATTAGGTCGGGTATTATACTCAACTGAACCTATTTATGTCAGAATTGACGGCGACAGTAACAGCGATAACAGACTTACTGCAAATGATGCGGCTTATATTGCTAAGAAATTGGCAGAAAGACAAAAAGAAATGCTTCCAACTTATTCTGATTTTAATGGCGACGGAAATGTAACCGCTCTTGATGCCGCTGAAGTAGCTAAGTATCTTGCTGAAAAGAGTATTGGTAAATAGTGACGCATAAAATAAACTTAATAATAAAAACAGCCCCCGTATTAAGCGGGGGCTAAGTTTATTTAGTTTTTTCCATCATGTTAAAACCGGAAGCCATTTTATTCCATGTATCAGTATCAACTCCTTCAATACCGTTATCAGTACCGCTTATTTTTTTAAAGGAATTAACAGCGTTTTGAGTTTCTTTGTTGTAAACACCGTTTACTTTTACAGGAATTATATTATCAAATCTTAAACTAAGGGTGTTTATAATAGTCTGGATAATATAAACTATGGGACCTTCACTTCCTGGATCAAGAACGAAATTGGACGGAAATACTTCAAGAAAAATAGCGTCCTTATTATAATCCAGATAGACTTCAACTAATCTGTCCCATGTAGCGCTGTCAATTTCACCAGTTACCGGAAGATTATAATCATGCTGAAACGCTTTGACCGCCTGAGTCGTTTCAGGACCATATATTCCGTCCGGAAAGATTCTGGGTATTTTTTCATTATAATGAGAAATACTGTATAAATATCGCTGAAGCTCTGTAATGTGCCTTGATTTCTGATCTTCTGTATAAGCCATATTTGCCTCCTATTTAATAGTATATCCCGGATTTTGATACGGTCGCTTGTCAAATCCGTATTTCAGATCGGAGTAAAGACCAACTATTTCATTCCATGTTACCGCACCGACCAGACCGTTTTGCGGAAGTCCGAACTGCCGCTGAAACGCCAGTACTGATGAGCGTGTAACAGGACCGAAATAGCCGGTATTGTTAACTGCCGGAATATTAGGATATGTTTGATTAATAAACGTAAGATATTCCTGGAGACGTTTGATTTCGTCGTTTGACATTCCCTCCTTGAGGATCGTTCCCTGAAAGAGTATAACATCTTCTCCGTCGTCAATAGGAATTGACTGAATTATACCGTCATAGGCTCTGTATATATCAAACCATGTGGCACGGTTTACTGTTCCGGTTTCAGGCAGGCCGTAGGTTTTTTGGAAAGAACGGACAGATGCTTCAGTTTCCGAACCGTAATATCCTGTTATATCTACCGGCATTATAGAGTCGTAATATGCGCCTATAACTGCAAGGAAATATTGCAGGATTTTTACTTCGTTGTTCTGCATTCCGGGAGAAAGATCTTCTTTAAATTGCTTATCTACTTCTTCTAGACGAAGACCTTCGGAATTAAGTTCTGCCAGTTTTTTAACGCTTGTAAAAATATATGCAATTTTATACCATGTTGCTTTATCAACTACACCTGTTTGAGGCATATTAAAAATTTGCTGAAATGTTTTGACAGCATCTTCTGTCTGTACGCCGAATGCGCCGTCAACAGAACTTATTTTTTGTATTGCAGGATAATTTCTTGCGATACGGTTTAGTTGTACCTGTATTGTTCTTACGTCGTTGCCGAATGAACCCAGACGCAGTTCAATTCCCGGATATGACGGAGTATTAGTCATAACCTGGGCATCTCTTACTATTTCGATATTATCTCCGTAATAATACTGTAAAATTTCATAGGGAGTCATTCCCTGTTTTGCAAGGTCGACTGTTCCCCATTGTGAAAGTCCTTCGCAGGTTACTGTTGTGCCGTTGCAGAATTGAGTAAACAGCGGTTCAACGTACCCCTGACGTCTTACATAATTGCTGAATAATTCGTCAGTAAGCTGACTTATGTTTTCAAATATTTCACGTCCGTTAATAAATTTCTGATCGTATTGAGTAGAATTTGTTATATCAAAGTCGTATCCCTTAGCTCTGTACCATTCTGTATAAATTCTGTTAAGAGCAAACGTTGAAATTACATAAATATTTGCTCTCAGAGAATTTTCCGGCCAATTAGGAAAAATTTCACTGCTTGCTACATTTTTTACATAATCGGGAAATGTTACACTTACATTTTCAGCATTTGAGTCCGGAGGACCAAGATGAACAGTTATTCTTTCAGGAATAAACGGTGTACCTGTCATTACAAAACCTCCTTATACTTCAGGTTCCTGATTGCCGTAGGATATAAAATTTCCTCCGGAATCAAATGAATATGGTTCAGGAATTAAATTAAATCCCTGAATAGAAGTAATATTCTCAAATATGGGTACATTTCGGCTTACTTCCCTGTAATATCCTCTGGCATAAACCGCAACATCGTAAACTGAATAATTATCATAGTCTTGTGGAGTGTTGCTGTTTCCCTGAGAAGGAGCTGAAAGCCGGAATACTTCAGTATCACCGCTTATATCTGTGGTAGTCATACTGATAATTTCTTCTTTTCCATCATATCTTCTCGAAACGGTTACCGAAGCATTGGGTACAGGAATACCGTTGCTTCCGGTTCTAACGGTAATTTTCAGATATCCCCATTTGTTTTCCAGAGGATTTGAAGAGGGCGGAGTCTCTTGGGGGATTTCGCTATGCTGAGGAGCATTCTGGATATTGTAATTCGGTGTTTCAGCTTCCCTTATTTTTGAAATATTATTTGTCTGACCGTTGTTATAATTTATAACTGCTTCAGTCTGGGGTCGTGTGCTTGTGCTGTCCAATTGCATAAATACGGGGATTTCCGGAGGAGGATATTTTTTTTCAATATCTTCATCTTCCTGTTCATTAAGAACTTCCGGAATTTCTTTATTATCTTCAATTTTTTCATTATATTCTATTTTAATTTCTGAATCAGGTTCTTCTTTTTTTATATTGTCCATTTTAAATTTTGCTCCATATAGCTTCATCATTTCATTTCTGTATTTTTCAGAAGTTTCCTTAAAATTTAAATCTTTCAATATAACTCCCCCTGTCGGTAGATAAAGTTTTCAATAGCATGTATATGTGTTTTCAGAGGAAAATATGCAAAAAAAAGAGCAGTTTAACTGCTCTTTTTAATAAAAAATTATTAATCTGAAAATAATTGAACCCAGTAATATCCATAGGTGGAATTTGCTACATAAATACAGCCAACACCCATTTTATTGTATTCTTTATCTATCATGTTGTTGTAATGTCCTGATGAATTGATCCAAAGGTCCATAGCCATTTCAGGTGAAGAACCTCCTGCTGCAGCGTTTCCGGCTGCAATGTTTTCCGCAGCTGACATCCATGTTAAATTGAAATCATCAAGTATTGTGTAGAATGATTCTTTATTAGGACGTGTATGAGAAAAAGAAGACGCTGATTCTCTTGCTCTGACCATTGCAGCGGCTGTAAGACCCTCATCAAACTTAAGAGGAGCTATGCCTTTCTTAGTACGTTCAGCGTTTGT
>OIEL01001124.1_pt1 | contig 13601 bp, 21 predicted proteins | sample 1581731 | NCBI WGS metagenome assembly OIEL01 (sample SAMN01760977, study PRJEB22395) | human gut metagenome | reverse complement strand
CGGGCGTTAATTGCTCGATGGGTTACTTTTGATTTTGGGTATAAAAATAACGCCTCTTTTGAAGCGCTTATTTCTTATGGTCAGCAATGTCAGCAGCCATTTTTATTAATCCGGCAACAGCCTTCCTTTCTTATTTTGGATATAAAATTAGCACCTTCAGCTAAACTGAAAGTGCTTAAATTATTTAAATCTGACATTAAAAGCTTTCTGATAATTTTCCAGATAACGATCAATTGCCTTATCCATTTTCTTGCTTGGGAATTTGTCCATTATATATTCATATACAGAATAAAGATACTTGAGAGTTTCTTTATCAGCATTATCCATAAATTCAATTATATCATCTTCATCTTCTCCCAGAGCTTTAAACATTGGAATCCAGATTTCTTCTTCAAGCCATGGATAATTATTATCAAGTTTTTTTCTTGCTTCTGCAGTATCATAAAATTTATCTTTATCTACCATTTAATTCAACTCCTTTACGGCTGTTTATCTGCATCTGGAAATATAGTTGTTGGATACCCATCCTTATCAACATAAAACCCTATTCGGATTCCATTATACTCACCAAATCTTTTTACATCCTTAGATTTAACAGTATTTGAAACATAGGTTCCGGCTTTTAGCACTTCATCATTACCCCAATCTTCCGGAAACCATGATTGACCTGAATTACTGTTCTTTTCATAGTCTGTGTGAAATTCTACATTACCAATTCTTACACCGTTATCATAAGTTTTAGTAATTGTGTATGCATAACCTTTGGATTCGAGCAAATCAATATTTGCCTGAGAATGTCCGCCGCCTTTCATGTTTCCGCCGTTTTTACCGCCCGGAGGTTTCTTAGGATTCTTCAGGTTAGTAAAATCCCCAACCGTCGAATGTCTCAAAGTTTTATCCGGTACTGTCATTATACCATCATTTTTTAGTTCAGTCAACGATTTAAATACTTTTCTAGGACCGTATTTTGTATCGACTGTTTTGTAGAGTCTCTCAAGGTCAGCGTCATTCTGAATTACTCCGCTTTCAAACAACGCCCAACGTGAATCGGAACGGAAATACTTTTTTCTTTCTTCGACTGTTTTATTTTTAAGCCAATCGCATTTAATAGTATCCTCATTGATACCAGCTCTTGCCTTATTACGTGCGTCAAGCTCTTTTTTCCATTCATCGCCCATTTCGTCAATAGCCTGCTGCTGCAGCTTTTTGCGTTCCTCAAGAGGTAAGCCTAAAATTTCTTCCGAGGTGATACTCCTATGAATACAATGACAATTAATTACTTCCGCCGCTGGAAGTGCAGGGTCTTTGGGGAAATCGGCAAGATATGTAACTCCGTCTGCACCTTTAAGCTTAAAATTTTCACTTATAAGTACTTTCTGACCATTCATTCTTACGTGATTCGGTCTGGGTTCAATTTTATGATTTCCCGTGTGAATCCATTCCTTATATTCGGATGCCGGACACTGCTGTATTGATTCCTCACGGGCAAAGCTGTGTGCTCTTAAGGTTTCTGTAAGCGCCGCACGTCTTGCCTTGTAAAATTCGTCCCTGATACCGCTTTCCAGAACGTCACGGGCAGTCTCCGAAATGCCTTTGCCGTTTTTCAAGCCCTTGACGAGAATATTTTCAATTTCTTCATGAGAAGAAAGGTGCATAAGATCTGACAGCTCATAGCTCCATTGTGCTATCCAGTCGGTTGTCTTTTCGGAAATCTGTTCCACGATAAGCTCCGAATCCATTTCTTTCATGTAAAAATTAGCCAGAACAGGAACATACTCCGTAAATTCATTGAAGAAAATAGGGAAAAGCCTTTCCCTGATATCATTTGCTGTCTTAAATTCCTGCCATGAACCTTTAAGAAATTCCTCAAGGTCAATACCTTTCTTATCAGCGGATTCAATCAAATCCTCAAAGTCTTTTGATTGCTCCTGCAAAACCTCGGCTATTTTTTCTTCCAGTTCCTCAATATGCTTTACTGTATTTTTGGAATCTGCATAGCCTTCTTCTTTCAATCGGTCAGCAAGATCATTGTCAGCTTTGGCTATGTATGCGTCAATTGCTTTAATAAGTAACTGACATTCGGAACACATAAAATCAGCCTCCTTTGCTTTGTTTCATTAGCAGGGAGCGCACTGACTTCATTACCGCCACAATTTCATCATCGTGATTGTTTTCGGCTTTTGCAATCTGCGTTTCAAGACCATTTAAAGCTGATTGAGTTTTACTGTAGGCAAGAGGTATATTACCCCAATCCTCCTCAAAATCATCACTGGTCTCACCCAGAGCCTTGTACCCGATTTCTTTGGCCTTGTTAGGAGTAAGACCTCCTGCGTTATTTACAAGAGTAAGTATCTTATACAAGTCATCAGGATTGGTGATGTCCGGCTCCCTGAAATAAACTTCAACATGCTTAAAACCATATTCATTTAACAGCTTGTTATTGATTATCCACGCAAGGGACTGTCTTTCCGGCTGAAACACCTGTTTTTCTGTTACCTCCATTGCGGTCTGAGCTGTAGCACGGTTGAAATCTGTGGTATATCCCACATACAAATCAGGCAAGCGAAAAGCCGACTGTACCTTCTTGCGGTTATTGTCAAGATAATCCTGAAACAGCTCGTCGTGCTGTAAAATATCCGCAAGACTCTTTAATTCAATATCCGGTTGTTTTTCCTCCTGCATATTTGTACTGTTTTCATTTTTTTCAGCTTCAAGAAGCAAAAAGCTGTGCTGTCCGGCTTCTCCTTTAATATCGTTCATATAGGTCTGAAGCTTGTCATAGCTTTCGTCCGTCAGAGTACCGCCTTTAATAATTACAGCCATAGGAGTGTGACGACCGTTTTCAAAGTAATTGTTATTCAGGTTTTCAGCCTTGCGGCTTCCGTCAACATTCAGCGCCTGACCAAGCCAGCGAACCTGACCGTAAGGTCTAGAACTGAGTTTAAACTCCAATATCTCATTAGCCCGTTTGTCAGAATCCAGCTCAGAAACATATCCGCCTGTTTCTTTATTCATAATTCGTTTATCTCCGAACTCCTTGAAATACACGGTTTTACTACCCACTGTCTGTTTATACTTTCTGTACCGCTTTTTACGCCTTATGGCTTTTCCTTTGTAAACATATTCAACCTCAACCGACTCTTCAAACAGTCTGGATTTTTGGACGCTGGGAACGTTTTCAATGAATTCGATCTGTACCACTTCGTCCATCCCGTTTCGGATTATCTCCAGATATGCAGTTCCATAAGTTTCACGGGCGGCAATAACCTTCTCAAAAACTTCTTTTGTATCACAGTCCAATGCTAGAAGTTCCACAATATCTGAAAGTCTGTTAAATTCATCTTCAAGCTCTTCCGTGTCTGTAACATCCTCTTTATACCTAACGCCAATACCAAATCCCGCTATATTGGACTTATACGCACTAATGCACTGAGGAAGTATAGAAGAGTGCCTTGTCATATTTTCAAGACCTTTTAAGGTATAGTCCGGCTCAAGCCAGTCTGAATATCCGGAATCTTCTTTTTCTTCAAGATGTGACGGACTATCGGATTTCTTTATCTGAGCTGTTGTTTTTATTATCTCGGCACGAACCTTTCTTTTTTTCTTTCTCAAGTTTTTTGCCTCCTTTCTTTTTTGAATTTAACAGGCAGACAGCATAATAAAATACAATCTGCTTCGTCTGGAGAATGACCGCCCCTTTTCTTTATGGCGTCTTTGCTCTCGACTCTCTGTCTGGAATCGTCGGTCATTTCATATTTTCGGGTTGACAGCTGCGCTATTAAGTCCGCATCATCGGGAAGAATCAGTTCTACAGGTTTAGGTTTCCCGTCTTCATCATGAGGTGACAAAAGATTTCTGACCACGCTCATCATGTATGTGGTGGAATCATAATAATATGCATGTTTTATTCTCTGACCGAATTTAACGGGGAATATTTCCATTTGCTTGAAACGCTGAGGATTACTCCGCTTCATTTGTCTTAATCTGTCCACAACACCGCCGCCTACGCCGCCGTCATCTATCTTAACAGCAACAGGACGTTTATATTTAGGATATTTTTTAAGCAATTTATCATAACACATCACTATATCATCGGCAGTTTTCATGGTATCCTGCCCCTGACGTTTGCAGACAATATCTGCCTTTTCATTGACTTTGTGACCAATAACGGTCTTATCGTCCCCGAATCTTGCAACATCACAGCCAATATGGATAAGGTCGGGTATTTCCGGTTCTTCAAAATCTTTCACAGACGATGTTGACGTTAATATCAATTCCATAGGAATGAAAACATCGTCTTCCTGTTTAGGAAATTCTCCGTCAACACGAACACGAACAAAATTTGAATCTTTCCCATATTTGCGCTCCATAGCCGCTATGTTTTCCTTGTTGGTTCTGGAGCTGTCACGGGAAGAAACTCTATGGCATTTATACAACCCTCTGTCACAAGTGTGAGAATCATAAAAAGTTCCGGAAGTCTTTGTAGGGTTTCCGCACATCAGCAATTTATTATTTGCGCCGGACAGCGTACCGAGAATCGCCTCCATTATCGGATCGGCAACACCTGAAGCCTCGTCAACGATAAAGAGCATGTTGTCCTCGTGAAAGCCCTGCATGTTTTCAGGCTTTGTGGCTGTTCTTGCAGTAGCAAACCATCTTTCTTCATTACCTACAACGGAAACCTTTGTTTTAGTCCATTTTAAAACCGCTTTCAAGAGCGGACTTTTTGACTGCCATTTTGAAACCTCTGCCCAGAGTACGTCATTAAGCTGCTGTTTAGTAGGAGCAGTTGCTACAACTCTAGAATAGGGGAAACATGAAAGAAACCACAAGCACAAAACGGCTTCACAGCCGGTTTTACCAACGCCCTGACCGGAACGCACCGTAACTTTAGGAAACTCCGCTATATCCGCAAATACTTCCTTCTGCCATTTGTCAGGCTCAAACCGACAAACCTCACGGGCGAATAATTCGGGTGATTTACGGTATTCGGGGATTTTTTTCTTAAAAACTTTTATAAGCCTGTGGTATTTATTCTTCCTGTTCATCTTCATCTTCTCCGAGAAGTGCGTCTATCCAAGCTTCAGCTATACTGCTTTCGGCTGTTTCGCTGCTGCCCAGCATTTCCCTTAATTCACGAACTGCCGAAACATCAGGCAGAGCCGTTTTCTTAATATGCTTTACTTTTTTTCTTCCCTTACCGTCAACTGTGATTTCTTCTTCTGAATATTCTCCGCCGGATGCTGCCAGTATCAATGCTTTTTGAAGCTCGGCTTCTACAAGATCAGGATTTGACTGTATAAACTCGGCAAACTCCTCATTACGTTTTTTAAATTCATTGATCAATCTATCACGCTGCGGCTTGCTGTCTGTTTTTAAAAACTCATTATACAAGCTCTTTATACTATCTAAATTTCCGCCTTTTATCCTTTTCTGGCTGACCTCATATTCATCAATTCCTTCAAGCAGAGATCTAATGCTTTTTTTATTTAATGCGCCCAAAATACCACGTCCTTTCACGGTATAAAAATAAGGGCAAATTATGCCCTTTTAAGCGATTCTGTTTTTTAGAGATAAATTTTACGTCCAAATAATTTTAAACGGTTATAAAGAGTGTATAATGCTTATTAAAGGCATATTTTATTTCAATCCGTTTCCGAATATACAAATAAAGGCCTGTCAGCCCCTGTAAGCGATTTTGTTTTTACCCCTATAATTTCACCAATAATTTCTTAAAACGGTTTTCAAGAGGGTCTGAATCGTTTTCTAACGCATATTTCATTTAGATATGCTTCGCCATTCGGCAATTCAGTTTTAAAAAGCCGTTTTTGTATATTCCGCTGCGCCGATCGGTACGGGACGCATCAACCGTACTTCAGCATAACGCAGGGATTTTTAAATAAGTTCAATAGGCAGTGTGACCTTATGTTTTATTCCGCAGATAGATATCACAGTCTTTGCACGCCTCTGACGAATATCGATCGAAGCATATTCTCCTCCGTATTTTCTTAGAGGTCCTGACATTATCATCTTTCTTCCGTCAACAGTTACAAAAACCCTTGACGGTTCTATAGGCTTACCGTTATTCCAGAGCCAATTGATAAACGGGATTTCATTTTCACGTATTGCCTGCGGTTTTCCCTTTCCGATAAAATTTATAACTCCATCGGTATTTTTAACCTTATAATAATCTTTTTCGGTTATGGATTTATCCGATTCAAGAAATATGTATCCGGTAAATACAAGCTTCTTTTCCAATCTCCATATGCCTCCACGGCGTATACTCATAAGCTTTTCGGGAATTTTAATATTAAATCCAAGTCTTTTTAACAAAACTCCGGAGGAAAGCTCACAGCCTGTTTTAGTCTGAACAACGTACATCATAGCTTTTCTTCCTCCTCTTTTAAAAATTCTTTGACTTGTCTGTATAATTCAGGGCGTTTTACCGCCATGGCATCGAATATCATGGTTTTAAACTGATCCGCTCCGTTTTCAAGAAGCTCTTTGGACTTTAGATCGGCGTTACGTTTATATGCTGCCGCTCTGGTCAGTGAAACTGCCGATTTGACTAGAGTATCAAAATCCTTTGATTTTATTTCCTCTGACGGTATCTGACTTACAGCGTCCAGTACCTGACTGCTTATAATGCGAAGTATACCCTCAGCCATATCAATATCGGGGTATCTGTTTATTTCTTCCATCAGCGCTCTGAAATTTTCCTGAGAAACCCTCAATCTTTCAAGAGACTCCCTGAAATGCTTCACATATCTGTGAACGCTGCCTATTGATATCTCTGTTCCGGTATCCTTTATGTAATCCACGATTTCACGGTAGGTAAAACCGGCACGTATCATCTCATCTACAGTCTCTTTAATATCCGGCTCAAGACCGTCAATAATGCTGTGTCTTCTGTTTCCGAGAGTGTTCATATCACACCTCCTACAGTTCAATACAGTCGTCTGTCTTTTTACCTACCAGAACACGCACACCTTCGGCAGTAAGCTTTGCCGACAGATATTTAAACGGAGCATCCGCAAGAGTTGTCGGTTTTCCGTTATCCGTATTTCTCAGCTTTACATATCCGCTTTCATACAGATAATCAATGCTTCTGACAATCTCATATTCCTCCAGATCTGAAAGAACATATTTGATTTCGGTTAATTTTTTAAAATCTCCGGCCAGTATGTTCAGCATTTGCAGAATACGTCCGTTATTAACAAAGAAATTACCGTTTTCAATTTCCTGTTTTAATTTATCCGCTTCATAATTCACTATTTTCCGCCTCCTTTAATTTCAAGAAGAATATCCATTATTTTATCAAGCTTACGACGGTTCTCCGTTTGCTCTCTGAAGAAATCTTCTTTCGTTATGTAATCCTCTTTAATTTTTGCAATGTCCTTTTTACAGTCTTCAAGTTCCGAAGATAAAGCGTAACGTGACTTTATTTCAGTAATATTTCTTTTGCATTCATCCAGTTCGGAAATGGTTCTTTTAAGAAAAAATGCAACAACTCCTATTCCGCATGTCAAGGCAAGCTGAACTATATTTGTAAAAATCTCTGTATTCATGGTATCCTCCTTCCTATAAATAAAAATACGCACTGTATAACCTTGACTATAATTATACAGTACGTATTTAACTTTGTAAAATCACATTCTTCACTTTTTTACTTCCCTGTTGATTTTATTTTTTAACTTTATTATAAAACAAAAAAATACATTATGTATAATGATAGTTACAATTATACATAATGTATTGCGAATTATATAATTACATTTTTTCTATTAATTACTTTTATTTATAATATGCAAATCGATAAATTTAAAATTGTACATTTGGTAGAATTTGTTAAATTTTGTTGATTTATATATTTTATCGTGATATGCTATATATAGATATTATTTGTTATAAATTTTCAAGAAGAAGGTATTTACAATATGAGTTATGAAGAATTATCTATAAATGGATTTATTCAGGAGATAAAAGATGTTTCAGACGGTCATCATCCAAGAAAATTTTGTTTTGTTCTCGGCGCCGGTGCGTCCATATCATCCGGAATAAAGTCAGGTCAGGAACTTGTTGATATATGGGATAAAGAACTTCTGAAACGTAACAAAGATGAATATTTAAAATGGAAATCAGAATTGAAGATTACTGATGAAAACAAATACAGTTTTTACAGTCAATATTATGAACAGCGTTTTCAAAGACATTCCCAAGACGGATATAACTTTCTTGAAAAATTAATGGAGAATGCTATTCCCAGCGCCGGATATGTAATATTATCGTATCTGCTGTCTCAAACTAAAAACAATGTTGTTATAACTACAAATTTTGATCACTTGACTGAAGACGCCATTAACTATTATACTCAAACCATGCCCATGGTAATAGGTCACGAATCTTTATCTCACTATATATCAAAACCGATTAACAGACCGACCGTTATTAAAATACATAGAGATTTATTATTTGATCCTGCAAATACTATTAATGAGGTTGATAAGCTTCATGATAACTGGAAAAAAGCGCTTGATACTGTTTTATCAGAATATCACCCTATATTTATAGGATATGCCGGAAATGATAACAGCTTAATGGATTATTTAATAGAACAAGGGAAACAATTTGCTGAAAACAAGTTATGCTGTCCATATTGGATGCTATACGGAGATGAAAAACCTGTCGGAAAAGTACACGATTTCTTAGAAAAATCCAACGGATATTTTATACAGCACAATGGTTTTGACGAGGTCATGTTTTTAATTGGACGTGTTTTAAAAATAAAAATGCAGTCTAAAGAAGATTTTCTTAAGAAAGCGGAAAATAGATTTAAAATACTAAGTGATTCAATAGATAAATTTACCAATAAGTTTTTGAAAGACGATTATTCAACTAATCCTGATAATTCAACAATGTCTGAAGAAATAAAAGAAGCTGTACAATACTTAGCAAGTCAAACAAATTTGCAAAATATGTATAAGGAAGTTGTTTTGTCATATCGTGAAGGAAATTATGAAGATGCCGTTTCAATTTGTAAGGATCTGATAAACCTGGCTCATGATAATGCGCTATATCATAACACCCTTGGTGCAATATTCCATAACATAGAACGTTATGATGAAGCTCTTATTGAATTTCAAAAAGCTGTTGCATTAGAACCGGATAATAAAATATGTCGCAAAAACTATGATAAAATAAAAGAAATCTGCGACACTCAAAAAAATAAAGATATTCAATATTATAAGACAAACAACAAAAGCAGAGGATAAAAATCTCTGTTTTTGTTATTGACATTAATTAGCATTTATGTTATACTGATTAAGGTAGAACAAGTAAAGCACTCTTGTCTTCTTATTAAGAAGATTGAGTGCTTTTACTTTTTATAAATTAACTTACGTTTTATCTCCACATTAGCATACATAATATTATTGATATTAACATTGAAATAATTCCAATAATAACGCAAGTTTTGCCCGTTGATCTATCATTTTCGTCATCCTTTGCCATTAAACAAGCGCCAAGTATAAAACCTACAAGAGGTACTAGAAAAGATGCTATATATTGGAAAATATGACCTTGACCATTTTCTTCATCTTGATTATCAATTTCATAATATTCATCTTCGAAGTATTTTGACTTATCAAATTCATATTGACAATAAATACATTTATCATTTTCAAACGGACTTACCATCTCGCATTTAGGGCATTCTATTTCTTTCGGAAGTCTATCTAATATCTTTTGTCTTTCAATATTTTCTTTTCGCTTAAGTTCAGATTTAATCATTTTTAACTCATTTTCAGAATATAAATCTTGCTGAGTTTCCAATATTAAATTCAAATCATCAATTGAATATGTTAATAATTCTTTTTCCAAATCCGTCATAAACTAACTCCGTCCTTATAAATTTATATTGTAATTATTATAGCTTATATTTAAATAAAAATCAATATTAAAGTTAAAAAAAGCCCGAACACACAATTATTTTGCATGTTCGGACTTTTCCTTATTCCAATTCCAACTGACCCTCAAGAGGTGCGTTTTTAATAATCTTAAGCTTTTCAGCCGTTATTTCCCTTATTGTTTTCGTGGACAGATTATATTCAAGAGCAAGCTCCCTATAGTTATATCCGTTAAATCTACCGCATATTTCGGCATTTCTGCTGATTTTCATAAGCGTATCCGCTTTGCAGACGTAAATCTGTCCTCCGCCAAAATATCTTACAAGCTTTTTATACGATTCGATTCCTATCAGTTCTGCAATCTCACGCTGTTCTCCGTCAAGCTGCTCTAAAGCAATTCTGTCAATGCTCATTATTAATACCGGCTTTCTTTTCGGCAGAAGCAACATACTTTTTCAAGGTATCAATTAACTTAATTCCTTGCTTAACCGTAACCATTCTAAAAGGATTATCACAATATGGATTGATATCCATATCTATAATTTTCTTTACTGCACCTCTCATGCGTTCGCCGTATGGAGCATTTGAGGGACTTAATTTCTGAAGTCTGAATATTAAATACTTTACATAATTTTGCTGTTCTGCTGTCATTTTTCCAGGAGGTATGTCGGTGGCATGTACTTTTCTTTCCATATTAGCGAGCTCCGACTGAACTCTTGCAGCTTCATAGTTTGTAAGTCCTTTAATAGATTCTTTTCCGGTTATACTGTAAACCAGCTGATGAAGATTATCTTCACGATTATTCTGATTTATGCCGAGCTTTGAACCCAGTGCATATATAGCACGTATCTGAGGTGCAGTTGCCATAAAATATTACTCCTTCCTTTTTAAACGATAATCCTTATTTATATCTTTAGGAATATTGATCTTCATTGCCATTTCAGTGATCCGACCGCCTATTGCCGGATTTATTTTATATATCTCATCAATCATACGTTCAGATGAAATAATAGTGCATAACGAATTGCGATCACGATAATCCAGTATTTGAAAAGCTAAACGTATGTCAGCTTCAGTTGCGTTTGTTTTAAACAAATCATCAATGTAAAGAACATCAACAGTCTGATATGCTGAAATCAATGTCTTATATTCCGGATCATTAACCTTTGCTTTAAGAACGGGGGAGTCATCTTCCCACAAAAGATACCTCACGGATTCTCCGAATTTTAGTAATTGCCCTGCAATCGCAGTACATATATGAGTTTTTCCGCAGCCATTCTGACCTCCAATGAAAAACCACTTGCCTTTATATGACTTTACGAATTTGACCGCTTCCGATTTTATTTGCTGCTGAAAACTTTGATTTGCTTCAAAAGAAGAAAATGTCTTTTCTTTGATGCTTCCTGCTAGACCGGAATTCTTAAGACGTATCAGTGCTTCACGCTTTTTCATGCAATCGCAAGCGACCATTGATTCATCACCATTTATAATTTTCATAAAATATCCACGATTCAAGCATTTCTTACAATCATATCCGGTAAGATTACCGGAAAGACTATTGTAAGAATCAACCTTTTGTTTTAGATATTCATCATAAGTAAGTACCGAACGCTTGATTTGAGGTATTACTTTCGTTATCTGTTCCATCCTCATCTTCCCATCTTCGGTTATTTAAATATGTTGCCGGATACGGCATATATTGTCTATTTTCTTTTTTCCAATTATAATTATTTTTTTGCTTTTCAAGTGTACTTAAAATGGTATTAAAGAGCTTCTCGCTTGGATTAAGTTTCTTAAAAGCTTTTCTAGCCTTAATTTTATCTAACTTTCTGGGATATGCTTTCCAAAAAGCATCAAACATTTCATCAATGTCCATATACTGACCTACCTTGTTTATGAAGTATTTCCGTAGCTTCACTGCACTGTTTTTCATGCGAGTATTCAAAGCATATTTCACTGTCAGAAACTTGTTTATTATGCTTGCTGCAGTAAAGGTTATCTGTTCCGCATGAATGCAAGCAGTTACTGCAATTTTCAGTTATATTATTCATATTTATCAATCCTCGTCATCATTTTCCACATCCTCAATGATTTTAAAAAACTCGCTGGCTTTCATCTCAATAAATCCTTGTGGGGTTTTGACCTTAGTACTTCGGTTCATGCAGTCTATACTGCAATATAACTTTTCTCCTACATGAAACAACCTGGTTCTTGACGAATATGATGGATCAACAAAGAAAAATGAAACGTGCGGCTTATGTACTTCCTTTATTTCCAATCCAGTCCACGCTTTGCCTATTTTACTTGTTTTCTTAAACGCTGCAAGTCCGTCATCACCGTCCTTCTTCAGTTGATTGCCATACTTTTCCCTATTTTCCTGATTATTGTCAATCCATAATGCTCCTCCGAAAACAGCATAATGTTCAGTATGTATATTATTTTCCTCAATAAATTCCTTGACCACTTTTCTGCAAGCTTCATCAGCTTCAAGATAGTCAAAATATTCTTTATAATGACTGCTTTGATTTGTAATTTCAAAATACTGTTCCATAGTACCGATTCTCTCCTTTAATCGTTTTTATCATTTGATTTCTCATCATATTCCTGCTTGGTGATAGGTCGAACATACTTTTATCTACGCAGGCAGAATTAGCTGCAAATTCAATTTGACGTTCTATAAAGTCACTATTTAATTCATTTATAATAATGTTTTTGCACTCACAATAACCTATTTCCATATATCCGACTGATCCTTTACCACCCCATAAATCCGAATTGTGAACTTCGAAATACATATGAACTTCCACATTGATCAGCGGATCTACAGGGATTCCATTAACTTTAGTCATTATTTACTTTCTCTGCATCTTCACGGGTACGAAATACAGTATTTTCATAATCACTCCAATCATTATTCCATACTGTAAAAGTAGTGTTATCCGAGAAAATAACCTGTATAAATTCTTTGTGAACCTTAATTCCGTCAATTTTCATTTGTTTTATTTCGTTTGGCAATACATAATGAATATATACTGTATCTCCAATTTTACAAGGCAACTCAACAATCAGGGATTTATCTTTATAGCAGTCATGTCCTTCTAGGTGTTCAAATTCTTCACCAAGCGCTTTATCTAACATGGTTTCCGGCACACCTGATTTTATTGCATATTTTTTGCATATTTCGCAATGATAACAATTCTTACACTTTGGCATTTTCAGCCCTCCTGTTTATACAAAAAATCTTCAAATTTACAGGTACATTCTGCACATAATTCTATATGCCAATCGCTATATGAACACCCGTCAGGATTACCGTTAAATATTTTTCGCATAAAAATTTTTCTGAATCGTAACCCCTTTATCCGTGCTGTCCACCCACGATATTCTATATATTTTCCACACCTATCACAAACTCTAATAGTTTTAATCGCCATTTTTAGCCTCCCATTTCATGCCTATCTCCAACAGCAAAAGGATTTGGACGATATGATAATTCAAGTTTTAAAGCATCCACTCGCTTTTTCAATCGCTTGTTTTCCGCTTTCATTTTAGCTACTGGGCATTTGTCATTTTCGCATTTAATACCTTTGATATAATCCTCGCAAATTGCACATGGTTCATTTTTATTTGCCATTTTCAGTCCTCCACATACATGTCAAGATCATCATCAATAACTATAGGTTCATCACCAGTAAA
>OIEL01001123.1_pt1 | contig 13606 bp, 10 predicted proteins | sample 1581731 | NCBI WGS metagenome assembly OIEL01 (sample SAMN01760977, study PRJEB22395) | human gut metagenome | reverse complement strand
CTGGCACACTAAATGGATCCTGGTCTTGTTGCAAGCCTTCTTGTTCTTTATAGGAGCGATAACCCGATAGTAAAGAGAGGTCATAGCCTTCATCACTGGCCGCTTCTTGCAGCGAAGCCAAGGCTTTTTTGGCTTTTTTGGCATCTTCCGACTTATAGGTATCATCCAAAGGATTATCTAAGTTTACCAAGACTTGACCTTTTTTAATTGTTACATCCGCATCATCTTTTTCTTCATCAGCTACACTTTTCGCACGAACCTTTAAGATATAGCTGTTCTTAGCCGTATTGCCATTCATATCTTTGGCATAAACCGTTACTTTATAGCTGCCTTTTTTGTGCTTATTGGCATTGGATTGAATCGTATAGGTCCCCCGATCTGGTTTCTTTTGGGATAGATAATCCAAAGCCCCATACCCATAATCATTCACTGATTTCACATTGTCATAAAGGGCATAGTCTTCCCCTTTGGCAATGGATACCTTTTTATCATGAAATTTAATCACCGGATTTTTCCGATCTTTTACGGTTATATCATGATGAATGGTCTTGGTTAAAAACCATCCCTTAACCTTATAGATGATCCGTTTTTCTCCTACTTCGGTTGTATCTAGTTGGGGATTGTTGACAATTGTTCCCCCAGATACCGATTTCACCAAATCCATTGCCTGCGTATCTGAACCATACTCAACGACATTGGATTTCGCAAATACGATTTGTTTGGCATTCCAAGTCACAAAAAAGAGTCCTGCCACCAGGACAATGACCAATAATAGAATTCCGTACCGTCTTCTTGTCTTTCGCTTCTTTTTCTTCATTTTGCCCATCCTCTAAAAAAGAGCTCCCAAGGGAGCTCTTACCTAAAACGCATTAGTTTTGTTTCTTTTTATTCAAAACAACGATAAGTATGATTGCCGCTACCGCAGCAGCTCCAACACCTACATATAATCCCATGTTCGTTTTTGAACCGGTATGTGATCCACTCGATTTTTCTGGTGTTTGACCAACATACGTATTCGTTAGAACATAGCCATCTAAATCACCACGGTAATAAGCTAGGGCTTTTTCTTTGATTGTATACTTGTATGCGTTACCGTTTTCATCGGCTTTCGCTAATTGATTGAAGCCAAATGTCCAAGTATCTTTTGTCGCATCACCAGTCACATCAATAGCTTTATATTGTTGATCGTTGCGATATAAAATAACCGTTACTTTTGTAGGCCGAACTTTGTATTCATTATTGTTGTCCTTCCAAACGATCTTTCCATTGACGCTAACGGCATCTTCATCCGTACCAACTTCACCAGAACCATTGGCATCATTGACAACTAATACATTATTTTGCACATTGATTTCAACATTGACATTCACATTATTGTTGTTGATAGTAACATCACTTTTTTCTCCAGCACCGGTATCAAAAGAGAATCCATCGGCAGTAAATTCTTTATCGCAAGGTGTATAGCCTTGTTTAACAGCTTCTTTTACACTCATTTCTTGAGCATCATCACCGGCACAATCTTCATCTTCATGGAAGACATTTCCTGCAATATAAACTTCATCATCGGCTTTTAAAGAAGAAGTTAAAATCTTGTTAGAATCAGCATCTGTATCTGTATCTGTACTGTCGGTTGTTGAATCATCTTTTGTAGCTTGTTGATCGTCTGTTGTAGCAGAATCATCGGTTTTATCGGTATCAACCGTTGCATCATCTTTGGTGTCATCTGTCGTTGACGAATCATCTGTAGTCGTATCATCTTTTGTAGCTTCTTGATCATCGGTTGTTGCTGAATCATCGGTATTGGAATCGTCCTTTACCGCTTCTTCACTACTATCCTTATCAATTGAATCCATTTCTACCATGTAGTTTGCGGGATCATTTTGATCAAGATTTTCTGTATCCACTAATACATAGTCACCTTGGTAATCTTGGATGGCTGTTTTCACATTTTCATCCGTAATTTGATCTTTATTGGTTTCATAATCAACCATATCTAATTCCGTAGCTTTGGCATCCGCATCGGCATCAGCTGCTGGTTGAATCGTTAAATGGGAATCTTGCCAAGTGTACTCACCAGTTTCCGGTTCGGAATTTAATACCGTATCAGATGGTGTCTTCTCATCAGCTAATTCCATTTTGATCGCATCACCACTGGCATCATACGCTTGCCATTGTCCATCTTCACTAAAGGTATAGACTTTTTGATTTTCGTTGTCATACCAATAATGTTCGGTTAATTCTTCTTTTTCATGATCGTTACTTTCCGCAAATGTAGTCATTGGTGTTCCCACCATGCTTAATGCTGTGAAAGCCGCTACCCCCAATTTCAATAATCTTTTCATAATAAGCCTCTTTCTGATACCCTTATTCTACTATGATTGGTTTAAATATCCAAGGCGTACTATACTAAGATTATTAGGAGAAAATTATGAACGAAATAAAATGTCCCAACTGTGGAACCATCTTCCAAATTGATGAATCCCACTACTATGAATTATTGAAACAAGTAAAAAATACGGAATTTGAAAAAGAATTAAAAGAACGCGAAGCCACTTCCAATCAATTGTTAAAAAATGAATTGGAACAAGGCTTTCAAGCTACCTTGCACCAAAAAGAACAAACCATTCAGTCCTTACAAGATCAATTATCCAGTGCAACGAAGCTAACGAAAAGCGAATGTGAAAACAACTATCAAAAGCAGTTATCGCAAAAAGATCTGGAAATCCAGGCTCTGCACCAACAAGTCCAAGCTTTGGAAATGCAGACTAAAATGCAAGTATCTGATGCGACTAAAGAGTTAGAAAAACAATGTGATAAGCTACAAAACACCCTTACGCAAAACCAAATTGAATACCAGTTAAAAGAAACGACACTTAAGGAAAAATACGATACCTTGCTGCAAACCAAAGAAGAGCAGATTGCCTACTATAAAGATTTTAAATTGAAACAATCCACAAAAATGATTGGAGAAAGTTTAGAGCAACATTGTGAAATTGAATTCAATAAATTGCGTGCTACCGCTTTCCCTCATGCCTATTTTGAAAAAGACAACGATGCACGTACCGGTTCAAAAGGTGACTACATCTATCGTGAATTAGATGAGAATGGCATTGAAATCATTTCCATCATGTTTGAAATGAAAAACGAAAATGACCAAACTGCCACCAAGCACAAAAACGAAGACTTCTTAAAAGAACTCAACAAAGACCGTCTGGAAAAACATTGCGAATACGCTGTATTAGTTTCGATGTTAGAGCCAGACAACGAACTCTATAACACAGGCATTGTCGATAAGAGCTATCGCTATGAAAAGATGTATGTCATTCGGCCCCAGTTCTTTATTCCAATGATTACAATTCTGCGCAATGCGGCTTTAAATTCGATGCAGTATAAACAAGAGCTGCAAGATATGCGCAATCAAAATATTGATATTGCCCACTTTGAAGAAAGCATGAATGACTTTAAAAAGGCTTTCGGGCGTAACTATGAACTTGCCAGCAAGAAGTTTAATACCGCCATCGATGAAATTGATAAGACCATTCTTCACCTGCAAAAGACCAAAGAAGCCTTATTATCTAGCGAAAACAACCTGCGTTTGGCCAATAAAAAAGCCGATGATCTTTCCATCAAACGGCTTACGAAAAACAATCCGACAATGCAGGCAAAATTTGCCGAACTTAAGAAATAGGAAACCCTATTTCTTTTTTTAGTTTTCCTCGATATATTCGGAACCCAATAAGAAATCCGGATCATTGGCATCGTGTTTATAAACAACTTTCAACAAGATTGGTGTCACAACGGTTGTGAAGACAACACACAATAGAACTGGTGTCACAAAGATATCGGGTAATAAACCTAAGGCAATTCCTTTATTGGCAACAATCAAGGCAACTTCCCCACGGCTGATCATACCACAACCAATTCGAATCGACTGCGTCATGCTGTAGCGGCAAAGAATAGCACCTAGACCACAACCAACAATTTTTGTGATAACAGCGGCAATACATAAGATAATCATCAAAATAATCAATTCACTTGTAAATTGAATCGGAGCTAACTTCAAACCAATGCTCGCAAAGAAGATTGGTGTAATTAAGATATAAGAAACTGTTCCAATTCGTTTTTGTACATACGAACATTGACGCGTTCCCGAAATAATCAAACCAGCCACAAAAGAACCAGTAATATCGGCTACCCCAAAGAATTGTTCTGCACTATAAGCCATAATCAAGGCAAAAGAGAAAGATACGATGGAATATCTTTGTAGACCACCACGAGAATCGTGTTCAAACCACCACGCAAAGGCTTTATGTAAGATCATTCCCGCAATCAAAGCAAAGATAAAGAATAAAACGATTTTAAATAAGACAGTGCCAATCTTAACCGAACTATCCGCCATTCCACTGACAATCGTTAAACAGATAATCCCTAAAACATCATCGATAACCGCAGCGGCTAGAATCGCATTTCCACTTTCCGTTGCCATACATTTCATTTCTTTTAACGTTTCTACCGTAATACCGACACTGGTTGCCGTTAAGATAACCCCTAAGAACAAGTTACCTAACCAGGCTTTTGGTCCTACATTATATAGACCACCAATAAAATATCCGACAATTAACGGAACAATAACACCTAATGTGGCAATCACAAAGGCTTTCGGTCCGGCTTTTTTCAAATCACTAATACTTGTATCCAAACCCGCTTCAAACATCAAGATAATGACACCAATTTCCGACAAGGCTTGAATCAAGGAACTTGAATGAATCATCCCCAGGACAGCTGGTCCCATGATAATCCCTGCCACTAAAGCACCTACAACACTTGGCAAGGCTAGACGGCGCGTGAATAAACCAAATACTTTCGTACTTAGTAAAATCAGTGCAATGTCCAATAAATAACGATAATTTTCCATTCTCTCAACCTCCAAAAAATTATGGCTTTTTTAACCTCCCATATTTTATGCCTTTTTTTTGAAAAGGCAATTTAATTTCTTACCAATTCGCGAAAAAATCCATTTTGTATGCTACTCTAAAACACATGATTACGTTAACTAAACATTGATTTAGAAAAAAACTGTATTATAATGAAGAGGTTGAAGTCGGATGAAGATAGTGAGAAAACACATTTGTGTACCGAAGAATTAACTATTTCAGGTCAAAGCGATCACTATTGGACGAACCTCTGGAGAGACCAAATTGGCGCCGAAGGAGTAACACTCTCAGGCAAAAGGACAGAGGCATCAATCTTTCATTCTTCTTCCATTTAGGAGGATTTTTTTATGTCAGAAATTTTAACACGAATTGATAATCTGGTTTGGGGACTGCCACTGATCCTATTATTATTAGGAACCGGAATCTATTTCACCCTTTCTTTGCACGGTCTGCAATTCACCCGTTTAAAACTTGCCTTTCAATTAATTCTTAGAAGTAAAACCGATGATGGTCACGAAGGCGATGTCTCAGGCTTTCAAGCTTTATGTACCGCTTTATCTTCTACCATTGGTACCGGAAACATTGTCGGCGTTGCGACAGCCATTGCCACAGGTGGTCCCGGGGCTATGTTCTGGATGTGGATATCCGCTTTCTTTGGGATTGCCACTAAATATTCCGAAGGTCTATTAGCTATTAAATATCGAGTAAAAGATGAAAATGGCCAAATGGCTGGAGGCCCTATGTACTATCTACAAAATGGTCTACACTCTAAAGTTCTCGCAAAACTCTTTGCGATATTTGGTATCGGGGTTGCCCTGTTAGGTATTGGTACTTTCACCCAAGTCAAATCCATTTCCGATGCCTTAACCTTAAGCTTTAATATTCCCCCAATCGTAACCGCTATTGGTCTTACCTTGATTGTAGCCTTTATCACCATTGGTGGAATTACTCGTATTGCTTCAGTAGCGGAAAAAGTCATTCCTTTTATGTGTGTCTTCTATATTACCGGCGTTGTTCTGATTCTTGTAACCCACTTAACGCTAATTCCTTCCGTGCTTGCCCAAATCATCAAAACCGCTTTTGTCCCTTCTTCGATCGTAGGAGGAGGCTTAGGCATTGCGATGCAAAAAGGTATTAGCCGGGGAATCTTCTCGAATGAAAGTGGTTTAGGTTCAGCACCTATTGCCGCTGCTGCTGCTAAAACCAATTCTTGTGTTGAACAAGGTTTGATTTCCATGACCGGAACCTTCATCGATACCATTATCGTATGTACGATGACCGGCTTAGCCATTCTTTTAACCCAAGCCAATCTGACTGATTTATCCGGTGCAGCCATGACAACCTATGCCTTCCAAAACGGTTTATTCATTCCTCTTATTGGAAAATACATTGTGAATATTGGTTTAGTTTTCTTTGCGTTCACAACCATTATTGGATGGAATTATTATGGTGAACGCTGCATGTATTATTTAAAAGGTTTAAAAGCAGTAAAAGTTTATAAGATCATCTTTATCGCCTGCATTGCGATTGGCCCATTTATGTCATTGGATTTTATTTTTATCCTTGCCGATATCGTCAACGGATGTATGGCTATTCCAAACTTAATTGGATTGATTGGTTTACGCAAAGTCGTCATTGCCGAAACCCAAGCTTATTTTGGCTTAAAGCCCGTCCAGGAACTCCAAACTGCCGAATCTTAAAACCAGGGAAACCTGGTTTTTTTTATGATATAATCGCTAAAAAAAGGAGAAACATATGAAATTTAGTGATATAGATTTTTCTGCCATTTCACGCATTATGGATTCTATGAGTGATGAAGAAAAAGATAAATTAAACGATATGGCCCAGAACATGATGAGCGATATGCAAAAGCCCCAAGAATCCGAAGAAGAAGAAGAGATCGATGACTTCTATGCCTTCTTAGGCATTAAAGAAGAAGACTACCAAGATCTTCCCGGTGGCGTACTTGATGCCTTAGAAGCTGCTTGTGATTTAGAACAGTTTTACAGCGAAGATCCCGAAGCCGATTTTAGTGCTTCCATCTTATTTTACTGTAAGGCTTTGTTGCAGATGTTGCGCAACTACCACTATCCCATTTATAAAAACGTCTTAGAACTCGATGGCTTTACTAATCCTGCCACGACTACCATCCAGCAGTATTTTCTACCCTTAATGCAGACTGAAACCATTCATACTCTAGTTGATCAAAACTTCGGTACACCGCAAGGATGGGTCAGCCATAAAAACTTGCTCCAACAAGCTTCCATCTTATTAAGTCGTGCTGAATATGACTTTATTCGCTATGAAGATCTACAAAGTTTTAAAAATCCACTCATCAAAGAGAAAAGTTTGCTGCAAATCAAAGAACTCATTTAAAAAGATTGGCCTAGCCAATCTTTTTTACTGAAATGTCTCATAGGTTTCATCATCGTCACAAACGATTTGAATCACTCTTTTCCCATCAATGGTTACCGCGGATATTTTGTCTGGATATTCAACCGCATCAGAACGAACGGTTAATTCAATGCCTTTGGATAAATGGAATTTTTTTGTCCGACGATTGTTTAAACTTTCGGGTACAACTTTAAATTCGGTATCAAATTTCTTGCGTTCCGGTAAGGCCATCAAGCAGTCTTTCATCACATCTTTTTCGACTTCTTCTTCACTTGGATGGTATTTTTCTAAAATTTGATCCACACATTGTTCATATTGAAAGTCTTGTGGGGTATTCATCAAATTCTGTAATTCACTTGATAACTGTACATAATCTTTTTTGGAGACTGGTTCAATGGCACTTTTTAATTCATTATCGACGGCTTTAAAAACTGAATAGGTATTTTTCGCATCATCTCTAGCTTCATCCAATTCCAAAAAAGAAACAGTCCAATACTTAGCCTGGGTATCTGAATAGCCTTGAATGGAAGAGAAGAGAACTTCTTGATCCATTTGAACCAAAGAGAAGACCGCTGATTTCCATAAGGATTTCTTTTCTAAGGAAAAGCCCACTCGTTCCGATAAATCCGAACTATCTAACCATTGCGAATGTTCAATTTTTGCGACCATATAAATGTATTCATCTTCCGCTTTTTTTACTAGTGTCTGAACCAAACTACCTTTTTTAATAGCAGAGCCCATGCGATAAATTTTCGCTTGGGCTAGTTTTTCGGATTCTAAACATTTATTGGCAATGCTTTGGGCATAGGCCTGCCATTTTTCTGGTTCGAGGACCATTTGGCGAATACAGGAAACGACCTGGGTATGCTCGTTATGCACCATATAGGCTTTATTCTTTTCATTGGCCTGGGCATATTCTAAGGTATCTAAAATAAATGGGGCAAAAGAAGCGGGGACTTCCTTTTCTTTCACCCAGTCATTATCTAGATCTAAAATATGTAATGAAGTAAAAATTGTTTCCATACAAATCATTCCTTTCCACAATGTTCTATTTACGGTTGAAGATACAAGCAATTTATTCTATGATACCATGGTTTAAAAAAGAGGTATTTTTATGCAAAATTTTATTCATTCACTCAAAAAAGAAAGAAAACTGAGGTTCTGTTTTTCTATTTGTACGATTGTTTTAAGTGCATTTCTACAATGTTACATATTAAATGTATTTATGGATCCATGTAACTTGATTTCCGGAGGATTTACCGGTCTAGCCTTATTGATTCATAAAATTTGTGCCTTAGTCCATATCAATTTCCCTGTCCAAATTGGAATCATCCTATTAAACATTCCGGCTGCAGCTTTATGTTATAAACATATATCGCATCGATTTACTTTCTTGAGTTGCCTGAATTTTTTCCTTGTTTCCTTCTTTCTTTCCACCCTGCACTTTGAGCCCTTCTTTAGAGATGAGATCTTAAATGTCTTGTTTGGCGGTTTCTTATGGGGCTTTTCGATTTCCCTGGCCCTACGTGCTGGTGGATCAACGGGTGGAACCGACTTTATTGCCCAATATGTTTCCAGTCGTATTCATCGGGGGATCTGGGATTACGTCTTTTTCTTTAATGTCGCAATGATCATTGTCTTTGGTTACTTCTGTGGATGGATCTATGCGGGATATTCCATCATCTTTCAAATTTTATCGACCAAGACCATTTCCACTTTGTACCAGCGATATGCCCAAATCACCGTCGAATTCACAACCGATGATCCCGATTCTGTGATTGATGCCTTTATGGCAGCTTGTCACCATGGTATGAGCGTATTTGAATGTTATGGCGCATACAGTCAGAAGAAACACTATGTATGTAAAGCCGTTATATCCACCTATGAATTACGCGATGTAATTGAGAACGTGCAAAAAGTTGATCCAAAAGTTTTAATCAATACCTATAATACAGTAAACTTTTATGGCAACTTTTATCAGAAACCTTTGGAGTAGAAATACTCCTTTTTTTCATCTCCAAACTATTATATAAAAAAAAAGATTCCCGAATCAATCGGGAATCCATATTCAATTATTCAGCTTTGTCTTGTGCTTTGAAAGCCATTTGGCTTGAACCATGAGATGGTACTTCTTTCAATTTCTTTCCAGATTTGAAAGCAACCATACAACCAAGAGCTAACAATAGAATAGCGAATAACAATTGTAAACCATCTGTCATGAAGACAAATCCACCTGTTACGAATAACTTCAATACGATGTTGTAGATAGATAAGCATAATGATGAAACCGTAACCGCAAACATGATAACCATAGGGATGTAAAGCATGAATCCTTTACGACCAGTAACCTTCATGAATACAGCTAATGTGATCAATGTCATAGCAGCTAATAATTGGTTTGTAGCACCGAATAATGGCCAGATATTTTGATATCCACCTAAACTTAATAAGTAACCACCAAGTAAAGTAATGAATGTAGCAACATATTTGTTTGTGATGAATTTAACAACAGAGCTTGCTTCACCTTCCGTTGGTTCTAATAATTCTTGTAAAGACATACGAGCGATACGTGCAACAGCATCCAAAGTTGTAAGCGCTAAAGCTGATACGAACATTGTCATGATGCATAATCCCCAAGCTTGAGGCATTCCTAATTGATCTAACAATCCAGTAACACCAGTAGCGAATTTTTGGAATGGAGTAGCTGTATCAGCTAATGCCACACTAGATAATGCATTGTTTAATACACCAGAATGTGCAAGTGAAGGTAAAGAACCAACAACAACGATAACAACGATAGCTAACATTGATTCAAGTAACATTGAACCATAACCTACTTGTAACATATCTTTTTCGTTAGCAATTTGTTTAGAAGAAGTTTCACTTGATACTAATGAGTGGAATCCACTAACAGCACCACAAGCGATTGTTACGAACAATGTTGGGAATAAATAACTTCCGGTTTGGGTTTTGAATCCTGTGAAAGCAGGTGTAGTAATTGTTGGGTTACTAACAACGATTCCTAACATAGCTGCAACGATCATTCCGACAAATAAGAAAGTTGTCAAATAGTCACGAGGTTGTTTCATTAAAGCAATTGGTGTAATTGCGGCAAAGAAAATATAAACGAATACGATATAAGTCCAAGCTTGTTTTCCAAAGAATACTGGGAATTTGATTCCTAACGCTAACATAACTACAACGAATACGATTCCTAAAACAACTTGTTTCCAACCTTTTACGTCTAACTTACGTGTGATGTAACCAAATAAGATAGCCCCAAATACATAGAAGATGGAAATTGATGCAGCTGAACCATTGGCAACAGCTTTAGCACCAGTTTGTGCGTTAAATCCATTGAATGTTCCACTAACCATATCAGCGAATGCGGCGATAACGATCAATGAGAATAACCAGCAGAATAAGAAGAATAATTTCTTACCAGTTTTACCGATGTTGTCTTCAACGATTTTACCCATTGATTGACCTTTTGATTTAACAGATGCATATAAAGCACCAAAGTCATGTACAGCTCCGAAGAAAATTCCTCCGATAACAATCCACAATACAGCTGGTAACCAACCAAACATCAATGCCATAACAGGACCAGTAACAGGACCAGCACCAGCAATTGATGAGAATTGGTGTGCAAATACCTTCCATTTATTTGATGGAACAAAATCTTCTCCATCTTCGTAAGTTTTTGCAGGTGTATCTGCATTTACATCAATACCCCATGTTTTTACAAGATAACGTCCATAAAAAACATAAGCGCAAATGAAGAGAACAGCTGCAATACCTAACAACAATAATCCATTCATAATCTTTCCTCCCTTTAATAAGATTTCAAACAAAAAAGCCTTCGCCCTATTACTAAGACGAAAGCTAACGTTCCGCGGTACCACTCAGTTTGTGATTTCTCACCACTTTTCGTATCTATCAATACGATATCTCGTTAACGCCGAATCCGCGGATTTCCCTACTCTGTTCGAGAAACCAACTCGCAAGGGATAACTTTCATAATTCACTTACATCTTTCCACCAAATCGATGCTCTCTACCAAGTTCCTTTTATGAAAATCTTGTCTTGTTCAAAGTCTTATAATTGTTTATAGTTGAAAGTATAGTCTTTTTGTTTTCAATGTCAACAAAAATTTTCATGAAAACGTTTTCGCTTTTTTCAACTTTTTTTCAAAATAAAAAAGAGCCAAATCAAAAAGATTCAGCTCTCTCAAACTTAAGCAATCGTATCTAAGATTTTTTTCATCTTACCAGCAAGTCCTTTGCACTTTTCAACTGACAAAGAACATACCGCTACACGAATACCCTGGTTCACTTTTACCGTATAAATATGTTTTTCCATTAATGCTGCATGGAATTTATCTCGCGTTTCATTATCCATGGATAAAGTGACGAAGAATCCTTCTTTATATGGATAGTGTTTTAAGCCTACTTCTTTGGCTTCCTCAACAAAAATCGAACTACGCTCTTTCAACAGCGCAACATATTTACGACGTTCTTCGTTATAAGCATCCCGATGGTTTTCTAATACATCGACAAACATCGCCATGGCTCCATTGTTGATATTCGACCAAGTCGCACGAGCTGACTTTTCAAAGACATTTTTCATATCTTCCAAAGCTTTTTCATCTTTAGCCATAAGAATAGCAGCTCCACAACGCATACCATAACTTGTCATGGATTTAGACAAAGAGAAAGAAACGACAACAGCTACATTTTCGGAAATCTTGTCAAATTCCTTAAAGTATTCTTTGGCTTTTTCCTGACCATACGCAAAGTCAATGTACGCAATATCATTTAATAAAACAACTTGATGCGTTTTACCACATTCATTTAAGAAGGCAACGACTTCGGCCCATTCTTCTTTGGTCATAGAATAACCCGTTGGGTTATGACATGGATCATTGATGACAACTAATAACTTATCTTGTTTGGCCATGACTTTTTGGCAGGCTGCTTTTAAAGAAGCTATGTTGAAGGCATCTCCATCAAATAAATCATAGTTTTCTATGCCAAAGCCATTCATTCCGGCCATTAATTTATAAGATCCCCAGGCAATATTTGGTAAGACAACACTTTGTCCCGCATCCAAACATTGGCTCATTGTCATATCAACGGCACCCGTTCCACCTGGAGAGGCAATGACTTCATGTGGCAAAGTACTATTTCCATTTAATACCCAGTCATAAACTTCTTGACGGAAATCATCGTTTCCCGTAAAAGAAGCAGCATATTTTGCCAAGACGCGATTATCTAAATTTTTAAAAGAAGAAAAAACCGTATCCAAGGCAACTAATTTTCCATCTTCTCCATAAAGCGAACCAATCGTTGCGTCAACGACATTTTCGGCACCATTCTTTGCGATATCTTCTTTTGCCATACGCACAATGGAAAATACCGTATCTACAATGGGTTGTGTATCTACACTGTTTCTTACAAATCTCATTTTCTTCCTCCTATATATCCATCGGATATGTTCCTAACACTTTAAATGATTCACAAATCTTTTTAATCTCAGCTAGACAAGCCTGGGTATTATCAGTATACAAAGGACTGTCAAACTCGATATAGAAGAAGTATTCAAACATTTGATCCTTGCGTGGACGGGATTGAATACTATCCATATTTAAACCATATTTGGCGATAACTTCAATAACTTTTGCCAGGGCACCACTGATGTGTTTAGTCGCAAAGACAACACTGAAGTGATCTCCTTGTTTCGCTGGTTCTAGACCAATCACCAAAAAGCGTGTGGTATTTTCGCTATTTGGTTCAATTTGCGTAGCCAATACTTCCAGACCATACAATTCGGCATTCTCTTTTGCGCCTACTGCCGCTTTATGAATATCGCCTTGTTCAGCTACATATTGGGCCGCCATCGCCGTATTCGGATAGGCAATGGTATGCACATTCAACTGATGTAAGAACTCCTTCGATTGCATCAAGGCTTGATCTTTGGAATATACATATTCAATATCTTTTAAGCTTGCCCCAGGAACCCCTAATAAACATTGTTCAATCTTTTGGTGGGACATCTTACGAATATAGACCGGATATTCCAATAAACCATCTAAGACTTCGCCAACTAAACCAGAATTGTTGTTTTCAAAAGGTAAGACCCCATAATGCGCCTTACGCGTTACAACTGCCTAGAAGACATCATCAAAAGACTTATAGTTTAAAGTCGGACTGCCAGGGAAAAGCCGTTGGGTTGCCAAGTGGGTAAAGGCCCCTTTTACCCCACAATACGCAATCACA
>OIEL01001119.1_pt1 | contig 13666 bp, 14 predicted proteins | sample 1581731 | NCBI WGS metagenome assembly OIEL01 (sample SAMN01760977, study PRJEB22395) | human gut metagenome | reverse complement strand
ATCGCAGATGCACTCATGGAGAAAATGACACCTTTAATAATGAAGAATGGTACACAGAAATAGAGCGGGTACAATTTGGGTACACTAGAAATGCAACCGTATAAACGACATATGAAACAGTATTAAAATGATACGATTTTTGCATGAAAAATTACTATTTTCATAAGAAAAATCAAACCCGAAAAAGAGTTTGAGTAAGGGGTTGTTGAAGTGCTTATCAGCGAAAGAATCTTCCTTTTAATGGATAAGAATGGACTAAGCCAGAAAGAATTTTCAGAGCAGACCGGAATTTCCCAAAGTACGATCAGTGATTGGAAACGGAAAAAAACAAATCCATCTGCAGACAAAATACTTAAAATATGTGAAGTATTACATATTACGCCAAATGAATTATTAGCAGAGGGTACAGTTCATGATGATGGCAGGACGGATTATGTATTTGCACTGAATAGAGACGAAGAGGTTGTTCTGGAAAGTTTCAGAAGTCTGGAAAGCCGACAAAAAGAACGATTATTGGGCTATATGACTGCTTTGAAAGAAAATAAGTGACACTTAAAATCGTATGTCAGGGATGTCTTGACATACGATTTCTTTTGGAATAAAATACGCATATACGTTACGCATATGCAATCAAAGAAATGGAGAGAGAATATGGGAGATATAAGCATTATTGCAAGACGACTTGAGGATGGTCATGTTCAGTATGGATGGAGTGGAAATGGTGGATATTATAAAGTGGTAGGGGTACGGCTTCTATTATGGTATCTGGAGCCGGAAGATGTGGAATATCTTTTTGGATTGGGGCAGACCGCATTAATTGGAAAACGTGGAAGCGAATACGGAGGATACCGTTGGATTGAAACACATGACCTTACGGGTGAACCATTTTGGTTAGACTGTTCGGAACGAAGTATTTTCAGTAGAATTGTATTTATTGATTATGGATATTTTTATGATCTGGATCACAAATGGTACTATATCATTCCGGGACCGTTTAGGATTAAGATGCCTTTAGAGTTGATTGATCAGAATGTAGATGAACGAAACTTTGAATTTGATTTTTGTATAAAAGTTCAAGACAAAATACTTCGTTATATTCTGGGGGATTATAGAGAAAAAAATCCGGAGTTTGCTGAGTTTTTGAATAAAGAAGGATATTGCGTAGAGGATATTCTTGAAAATATAAGCGAAGATGGCTTGTTATCGGTTATGGAATTCTATCACGAGTATCGGAAAATATTTGATTATTTTGATGACTGGATTCTTATTAAAACAAATGAGGAAAATACTGAAATCACAGATATTGTTATGAAGAAAATGAGTGAAAATCATGTTGAGACATGTGAGTGGTAAGATAAGGAGTTTAGCTTATGGGAACAAATTTTTATCTGATGAGCAAAAGTAAGAAACTGATTCGAGAAAATTTTGCAGTTGAAAAAAATTATGGAGTTACAGATGTCGAATATGAACTTGTAGATGAGCCATATCTGGGATATCAGATTCATCTTAACAAATTGAGCTGTGGATGGCGTCCGTTATTTCAGAGACATAAGAATATTAAGAGCTTTAAGCAGTTAGAAGATTTTTGCATGAAGAATAATAATATTGTTGAAATCTATGATGAATATGGCGAAAAGTATACATGGAAACAGTATTATGACAAGGTATATAATCACAGTCAATGTAAACCAAAACCATTTAAATGGGTATATGAAATAGATCCTCTTTTTAAGGATAATAAACCTACATTACATGTTGTGCCATGTACGGAAAGCGAAGCAGAGATATATATGCCTTTCTGTCATAAAGAATATCGAGAAAAGGAAAGGCGCGCACGGGAGTGTTTTCATGCGTATGAAAGACCATGGTATGGTACAAAGTATTGGGAAGATCCGGATTTCCCATTTGATTGGATGGAAGGTGAGTTTTGTTAAATAGGAGCATTCCTGTTAAGTAACAAATAACCGGTTTGCAAAAAAATGAGTGCCACCCATAGAATAATGATTGTTAATTGGCAGGTTAATTAATCATCGTTCAAAGGAGCCCCCTCCACAAATGAATTATTAGCAGAATGAAAAATCAATCAAGTAAAAGAATCAACTTTGGTAGTTGCCTAAATTTTTATAAATAATGTTGACACCAAATATGGTACCACATATAATATAGATAGGAAGTATTCAGAATGTCAAAATGGGATAAACTATTAACGAGAATATGTGCTTTATCAAAAGACCTCCGGTTTGATGAATTACGTAAGGTATTGGAAAGCTATGGATATGTAATGAATGGCCCAAAGGGCGGAAGCAGTCATTACACGTTCAGAAAAGCCGGATGTCAACCGATTACGATACCAAAGCATGAACCCATCAAAAAAGTGTATGTAGAGATGGTAAAGCAGATTGTGGAAAGTGAGGCGGTGAATGGTGAAAACGTTGAATGATTATTTTGCAATGAATTATCGTATGGAAATTGTAGAGGATAAGGATGAGGGCGGTTTTGTGGTTTCATTTCCGGAGCTTCCGGGATGTATTACCTGTGGAGAAACAGTAGAATCCGCTGTCGCAAACGCTTTAGATGCCAAGAAAGCATGGTTGGAAGCTGCTATGGAAGATGGTATTGAAATTCATGAGCCGGACAGCTTAGAGGATTATTCTGGACAGTTTAAACTTAGAATCCCACGAAGCCTTCATCGTTCCCTTGCAGAACATTCTAAGAGGGAAGGTATCAGCATGAATCAGTATTGTGTATATCTTCTTTCCAGAAACGATGCAGTTTATTCAAAATAGCGGTTGCACACAGTATCTGCAATCGTTATATTGAAATGCCAACACTTTGGCAAAAGAATTAGGAATTAGAGGATAGAAAAAGCTAGTTGAAGCTGGCTTGGTTAATGCGAGTGGCAATAATAGAGCATGGTTTTATATACTTAGTTCCAAGGTGTATAAAGAACAGGATAATATCGTAGGATATGTTCGATAGACTGGAATTGATGCGGTGAAATATGAAGCATGGATTATGGAACTAATACAGAAGCAAGGCGGAAGGATTACAAGAGATAACGTTGTAGAATTATTAAATGTTACTCCATCACAAGCTTATCGTTTGTTGAAAAAGATGTCTGATAAGGGTAGGATTAAGCTAGTTGGAAATGGACAGTCAGCACATTATGAATTGATTTAATAAACGCACGATAAGTAGATGCCGAACCTGAAGTATGATGCTTGCCTCGAATTGGAAATAAAACTATAAGGTTAATATACCCCCAGGGGATATGATATAATATCTACTAAGGGTATACTTATAAACGACTAATTATTTATACCATTTCATCAATATTGCTTCATAGCAAATATCCAGCACATTATCATTTTGATCCATACTGAAGGATAAATTGAAAAAGACTTCCGGGTAGCGCTCATCAATATAGGAATAGCACAAATTGTATTGGCTTTCCAGACCATCATGATTATAGGCCTTATTTTTATACACTACCTCTTTTTGAGGCTCTCCATAAGCAGCAATCACTTGTTCCCTGGAATCGCCTAATTTTATACCACGCGAAGTTTCTGTGTCTGATGATATTTGATCGGGGTATTCAGTATATGCCGTACAATTTGTAGTCATAATAGAAATACGTTCTACATCTTCATAGCCGTTTCCGGCTCCATATAAGTCTACGTAATTGCTATATCCAAATCCATTAACATTAAAATCCTCATAAGAGAGAGGCAAAATGGTGCTATTCTCCGTGCTTCCTGATACTTCCACCGGTGCCGGAGTTTCTGTGGAATCTTCCGTTATCACTTCTGTGGTTTCAGTGCGTTCGGTTTCTGCGTTCGTTTCACTCTGCCCGGCATCCGGTGCTTAACGTTGCTTCGCAACTATTATGATCAAATTGTAGCAGAAAATGGAGATATGGCAACTGGATTTTTCTAAGATATTTCCCATGCATGAAGTATCAAGAGTTGTAATCAGTACATTCTTAGGATTTAGATGAAAAATAGGATTTACTATGATATGATTAGTTAAGAATTATATTTAATACGAAAGAGGAATGACACATTATTATGGAATTTTTCAGTTTGTTTTCGACAATATTTTTTAATATAGCAATTATCGTTGGCCTGTTATTACTTATATACCTGTTTTTCTTTTCCGGCATTAGAGCACGTAAGGACCTGAAACCGGTTAAGTACATTTCCTACAAAAAGGATCATTTTCAGGAGAATTTTGAATTTACCTGTGAGTTTTGCGGATCCAAGGTATCTTCTGCGGATGAAAAATGTCCAACCTGTGGCGGTAATTTTGGAAAGAACAAGGAGTATCAGTTAAAGAAACGGGCCATGCATCAAAGGTATTTAGAGTATATGAAATCCCAGGAAGAAGCCATTACACAGGAAACGGAATATATAAGTACTACAATGCAGGCAATTCAAAAATATAAGCTGATACGTCATAAATACTACAATTTTGAAATCGGCGAGCCTCCGGTTTATAAACCTGCAAGTGATTATGAATTTACCTGTGAATACTGTGATAATAAGATAAGGGGAAAAAGCACAGACGAAAAGGGGTGTAGTAATTGTGGGGCTTCTTATAAAGAAAACCTGGAATTATTGGTACGCGAAGAGGAAGACCGTCTGGAAAAACGCCATTATGACGAATATATGAAACTGAAGGATCTGGAGTGGGAGCAGAATATCAGGAATGAGCGAAGAGATGCAAACATTGATGAAAAGTATGGGACACCTATCCGATTTATGGAGAAAAATGCAAAGGTTATTGCGCTGGTCATTTTGCTTGGGCTTATGATGATTTCCGTGGGAATAACAGTTTTGATTTTAAAGTTTAGGTAAGTAAGATCAAAGAACGCAGGAGGTTTAACCCTCCTGCGTTCCCATCTCATCGGTGGTAGAGCGGATATGTTCTACTGCCGTTTTTACTTGTTCTGCGCAATCCAGGTTGTTCTGGCTCATGGTGTGCACCTGTTCGGCATTAGCTGTGACTTCTTCAGTTACAGCGGACAACTGGGAGATGTTTTCCATAATCTTATTATTGGATTCTGACAATCCCAGAATGTGGTGATTTACTTCTTCCACCTGGGAAGCCAGTGCTTCCATATTTTTGTTCAGCTGTTCGAAAGTCTCGGAAGCGGCCAGGATCTTTTCGCCCTGCTGTTCGGTAGCTTCAATGGAACCGTTGATAGTGTTGACTACCATGTTGGCATTGACATTCAGCTCGTTGGTAATCTTGGTGATCTCTTCGGTAAAGCTCTTGGTCTGCTCTGCGAGCTGACGGATCTGCTGTGCTACAACGGCGAAACCGCGTCCGGCTTCACCGGCACGGGCACTTTCGATGGAAGCGTTCAGGGCTAAAAGATTTGTCTGACCGGAGATTGCCATGATGCTTCCGGCGATAGTTTCCACCTCTTTTGTCTTTTCCTGTAATTTTGCCATGGCATCGGTGACGGAATGGTTGGTATCTTTGATCATGGCGGACTGCTGTTTTAAGGATTCCATAGCAGCCATGTTTTTACGGATGCTTTCGTTAGAATCCTCAGCAATCTGAACCATTTGCTCGGAGATATGACTGGTCTGCTCGATAGCATTCTGAATCGTACCGGTCATCTGGCTCTGCTCTTCAATGCTGGTGGCAGTCATATTGGTGGCATCGGAGATTTCCTGCATGCTGTTGGCAACAGATTCCGTAGTTTGTACCAGCTGGTTCATAAGATCTGTGGTTTTGGTGGTCTCCTGATGTACGGTCTGGGATACGTCCAGAACATTATCCAGTACTTCTTTTACATGTTTATGTTCTTCACGGGAAGAATCGATGGCATCATTGTTAAATAATATAGCAATCTTACCGGTTTCCATAATAATGATTCCAATCAGGAATACCAGCAGGGTAGAGCAGATGGCATTCACATCCTGACCGTAGATTCCCTTCGTAGCCTGAACAATCATGACGATCAGGTAGAGCACGAATAATCCCAAAGCGGTTTTCTTCAGAGATTTTTTCTCATAATAAGGAATCTGTAATATGAAAATGGCGATCAGCGCATAGTGAATGAAACTTGCATCTGTCTGTAAACCAACCAACAGATACTCAATGCCGATCTCGATGGTAGCGAAGACTTTTAATAGTCGTGTCGCCTTATTTCGAAGGTGTGTCACGGCATTTATCACACAGAAAACGGCGATCAGAATGGTATTAGCGTATGTAACAATGGGCGCAATGTTGTGATTTACCAGTTTTAACCACAGATAAAACAGGAACACGATCGCCAAAAGCGAAGAAGCGATAATATAGAACCGGTTCATTCTGATATTGCGTTCCGCGGTATCCGTATAACGATATTTATTATTTTCTTTTATATTCATATTCATAAGTTCCCTCCCTATTTTTATTGATGCTATTTTAAGTGTAACTGTTTTCGTCAATTTTTTCTACATTTTTATTCCATTTTTGAAAAATTTTTTAAAAAAAATCATGGAAATAAAAAATGCAAATTGATACTGATTTTCAATACCAAATGCGCTATAATACTTCTGTTACAACACAAGTACATTAAAATGTTGAGATACGAAAGGATACAGAAGTGTTATGACACTGAAAGAATTGAAAATCGGCAAAAGCGCCGTGATCGAAACCGTCGGTGGTTCCGGAGAACTCAGACAGCATTTCCTGGATATGGGTATGATTCCGGGAGCTGAGGTCACAGTCGTGAAGTTTGCACCCATGGGAGATCCCATGGAATTACAGGTACATGGATATGAACTGACATTAAGACTTGCGGAAGCAGAGCAGATAGAAATAGAACAGATCCCGAAGCGAAGCAGAAGTCACGCCGGAATAGAGGCTGTAAGCGACCTGGCACATCCGGGACTTGGAGAGGATGGAAAGTATCATTCCAGAGAAGATGAACATCCACTGCCTGAGGGAACTACACTGACGTACGCATTGGTGGGAAATCAGAACTGTGGAAAAACTACACTGTTTAACCAACTGACAGGTTCCAGTCAACATGTGGGAAACTTTCCAGGAGTAACGGTGGATCGTAAGACCGGTTCGATTAAAGGCCATCCGGATACAGAAATCACAGACCTTCCGGGAATTTATTCCATGTCCCCTTACAGCAGTGAGGAGATTGTCTCCAGAAATTTTGTCCTGGATGAGAAACCAAGTGCGATCATCAACATTGTGGATGCTACCAATATTGAGAGAAACCTGTATCTGACCATGCAGCTTCTGGAGATGGATATTCCTATGGTAGTTGCAATGAACATGATGGATGAAGTGCTGGGAAATCAGGGTTCTATAGATGTAAATAAGATGGAATCGCTGCTTGGAGTACCTGTAATCCCTATTTCCGCAGCAAAGAATGAAGGGGTTGATGAGCTGGTTGACCATGCGTTACATATAGCGAAATATCAGGAACATCCGCTGCGTCAGGATTTCTGTGATAAGAGTGACCATGATGGTGCAGTACACCGCTGTATTCATGCGGTCATGCACCTGATTGAGGATCATGCGGCGCAGGCTGATATTCCTACCCGTTTTGCAGCAACCAAGGCAATCGAGGGAGATCCGCTGATTCTTGAGAAGCTGAAGCTGGACACAAATGAGACGGAGATGCTGGAGCATATCGTACAGCAGATGGAAACAGAGCGTCAGGTTGACAGAAGCGCTGCGATCGCAGATATGCGTTTTGACTTTATTGAGCGTTTGTGTGAACAGACAGTTGTAAAGCCTAAAGAAAGCAAAGAAAGAATCCGAAGTGAGAAAATTGATAAGATTCTTACAGGAAAATATACAGCGATTCCCTGTTTCATCGGAATCATGGTATTGGTATTTTATCTTACCTTTAATGTGATCGGAGCGTGGCTTCAGGGGCTTCTGGAGATTGGAATTGATAAGGTTTCTGCGCTGGTAGAAGCAGCACTGACAGCAGCAAATGTAAACAGTGCCATGCATAGCCTGGTCATTGACGGTATTTTTACAGGTGTGGGAAGTGTACTCAGTTTTCTGCCGATTATCGTAACCCTGTTTTTCTTTCTGTCTCTTATGGAAGACAGCGGATACGTTGCACGTGTTGCTTTTGTGATGGACAAACTTCTGCGTAAGATCGGCCTTTCCGGAAGAAGCATTGTACCAATGCTGATCGGATTTGGATGTACGGTTCCGGCTGTTATGGCCACACGTACACTTACAAGTGAGCGTGACAGAAAGATGACGATTTTGCTGACTCCATTTATGAGCTGTACTGCGAAGCTGCCGATTTATTCTTTCTTTGTAAGTGCTTTTTTCCCGAAGAAGGGCGGATTTATTATGGCAGGTCTTTACCTGCTTGGAATTTTGGTGGGAATCCTGGCGGCATTTTTGTATAACAGAACTCTTTTCAAGGGAGATCCCGTACCGTTTGTCATGGAACTTCCCAATTACCGGCTGCCGGGAGCAAGGAATGTAGGTCAGCTTTTGTGGGAAAAAGCAAAAGATTTCCTGCAGAGAGCGTTTTCTATTATCCTGCTTGCATCAATGATCATCTGGTTCCTGCAGAGCTTTGATCTGCATTTAAATCTTGTAAAAGATTCTGCAGACAGTATTCTGGCAATGGTGGCGGGAGTCCTGGCACCTATATTTAAACCGATCGGATTGGGAGACTGGAGAATCTGTACAGCTCTTATCAGCGGATTTATGGCAAAAGAGAGCGTGGTATCTACTCTGGAAGTACTTTTCAGTGGAAATATTGCCTCTGTACTGACTCCGCTGGCAGCAGCATCCCTGCTGGTATTCAGTTTGCTCTATACACCATGTGTGGCGGCTATCGCTTCGATCAAACGTGAAATGGGCAGCAAATGGGCTGTTGGTGTTGTGGTATGGCAGTGTGTGATTGCCTGGGTGGCTGCGCTGATCGTACATCTGATAGGGATGATCTGATTTTATTAATTCGCTTTTATAGAAAAACCGATGGATTTGACTGTTTTCAGTCATCACCATCGGTTTTTTTCAGTTCCTCAACTGAGAGGCTTTTATCTGATTAGTACTGTCCGCCCTGGGAACCACTGGACATCTGTCTTTCCTGGGCTTCGATCATCTTTTTCATAATAATATCAGAACAACTTTCCCTGAATTTCCAGTTTGATGGGAGGTGCTCTGATTTTCTAGCAGAAAATTATATTACTATTTTTGATATGACAATCTCTTTATGGGTTTCATTATAGTACAGAAACCCTGAAAAAACTATAGAAATCTTACGAAATTGCTATAGTTTTTTAAAAAGAGACAGAAAAGAGACCAAAAGAGACAAAAAGAAAGAAGAGAAAAAAGAATCCTGTCAGAAAAATATCCCCCAAAATACACCAAAGAAAAAGCCACTGCTGAGGCGGGTGCTGCTCATTCTGGGAATCTTCGCAGCAATCATTTTTGGCATGATGTCATGCCTGGCACCGAAGATCAAAAACGTAACGATTGATGACTTGGATTGGGAAAGAACCATTGACATTGAAGAGGTTGTAACTCACAATGAAAGTGACTGGTCGCTGCCCGATGATGCGAGGCTGCAATATACAAAAAGTGAAATTCAATCCTACAAAGACGTTCTCGACCATTACGAGACAGTTACAGAAACCAAAACACGCAGTGTCATAGACCACTACGAAGAGAAGAGTTCTTATGTTGATCTTGGAAATGGATATTTTGAGGAGCAAACGGAAAGCGTTCCGGTATATACTGAGGAAACCTACACCGAAGATGTAGAAAAACCAGTCTACCGGAAGGAGCCTGTGTATGCTACAAAATATTACTATGAAATAGACAAATGGACGGTTGTCGATACTGCAAAAAGTTCCGGCAATGATCAGAACCCTTCCTGGCCGGAACCGAAACTTAAAGACGGACAGAGAACAGGAGCAGAAGAAGAGCATTATTTTGTGACCGCTACATATGAGAAAAAGAAGGGCAAGACCGAAACAGGAAGATATGAAATGGATTTTTCTCAATGGAAAGAACTTAAAAAAGGCGAAAAAATAGAATTAAAAATTGATGCTGCTGGATTCGCAGAGGTTAATCAAAAATAAGATATAGATATACCCGGAGGGATACTTCGAACCTTTATTAAACAAGGAGATTCATAGTTTTGGCGTGAGTATCCTTGTTTAATGCTTTTCTCATGTTATAAGGTAGCCCGCATCATTGCATTTGTGCAATGCCTGCAGGCAGATATTGCTCCGTTTATTATACATACGGAGCATAAAGAGCGACTGGACAGCCCGGCACGACTGGAGCAGCTTTTCAGGGTAAAGCAGCGGCGGTTCTACAGAGAGACAGAACCAATGGTGGTTGATCAAGTATAAGAGATATTGCGGCGGGGAAACCCGTCGCTTTTCTGCTCCACTAACCCAGCATTATAGAAAGAGAAGATTGTTTTTCCGCGGAGAAAAGATATTACAGTTTTGCGCAGACAAGCTCATAAACTGTCTTCAGAAGTTCGTCTCCCCTGCGGCATTCTGAAACAAACGAAACGACTGCGTTTTTTTTCGGCAGGATCATAGAAATCTGGGAGTATTTTCCATCTGCCCGGAAAGAATTATATTCACCACGCCAGAAAAGATAACCATAGTATCCAACATCAGCTGCCTTTGTACTTTCTTCTATCCATTTCTCAGACAGTATCTGTTTTCCATTCCACTTGCCTTTATTAAGATAAAACAGTCCAAATTTGTGAAGTTCAGAAAGGGTCAGAAATAATCCGCCGGCTCCAAAACTGTTTCCAAGTGGATCAGTCTCCCATGTAGGACGTTTTATTCCAAGTTTGGAAAAAAGTCTGGGTGTAAGGTAAGAAACAAGATCGCAGCCGGAGCGTCTCTGTACAAGAATGCCTGCCAGATAGGGACCAACGTTATTATACACAAAATGCGTACCCGGCTTATACTTAAAGGGAATAGCCAGAGACATTTTTACCCAGTTATCTTCTTCATAGAATGGTCGTTGTTCTCCCATCAGACTACCCTTCTCCTGTCCAAGGCACATGGTAAGAAGATCACGAACAGTTGCTTCTTTCAGGTTCTCATCTATACACTCCGGCAAGTCACCTGAAAATGCTTCTGTTAGTTTTTCATTAAGATCGATCAGCCCTTCCTGAACAGCAAAGCCAACTGCACAGGATGTGAAACTCTTTGTTGCAGAATAAATATTCCTTCTGCATTCCGGTTCGCTGTACCACTCTGCTGCAAGTTCATTATCTTTTGAAATTTTGATTCCAAGAACATTATATTCTTTTGCTTTCTTAACAAAATCTGAAATATCCATAATATTTACACCCTTCTTGTCCTTAAATGTATTTTATTACTTTTATATTAACACAAAAATGGTGGATAAACCAGTTATTGCAGAAGGTGGTATATTACTATATTTCATCTTTAGACAAATTTCAATATTAAATATTGATTTTGTCTTTTTGTTATACCCGAATTTCAGTAAGACATTGCATCTTAATCACTCAATATTCCCTTTTTTATCATAATTAAATCCTTCTGCTGATATTTTCATCAATGCAGTATTGGCAAATTGCTTAAGTGAATGACATTGTGTATGAACCAATGGTATTTAGATAAATAAAGCATATTCCGGAGATTACTTGACATTTAAAAAGAAATGCCTTGAAAAATTTATGAAATATGAAAATGGTTAAATTCTTGTTCGTTTTGTCAACGACAAATAAGCAGATTTTCATCTGCTTGAAAAAGTGATATACTATCAGTTGATGATACTGTTTAGGAAACACGGTATATCAGATATTTGGGTTTTCTGAAATGAGCCGTTTTAAGTCTTGGGAATTGTCGATCGCAGCGGATCGGGACTAATTCCTTTTGTAACAGTGCCATCACATTTATGGAATCTGTCTCCGTGTGGAGACGGAGATAGATTCTGCATATATGTGCAGCAAGCGTAAAGTTTACTTTATAGGAATATTTACGTTTCCCATGAACGACTACAGTATGAGCAACAAGAAGTTCCGTGGCATTATAAGCGATAAACTTCGCCCATATTTCCTGTTTTATAAAATCAGGTTTATAGCTGTGATAATGACTTAATCCAATCGTATATTTCAATTTTCGAAAAGAGGATTCGATCCCCCATCTGGAATTATAGATTTCTTTAAGCTTTTCAACAGGAAAGTTTTTTTCCGGAAGATTTGTCACAAGGCATTCATAAGTATCTTCTGATATTGGAAACCGTACGATCCGAAAAGTCAGATCATAAGTATCTTCTGAGCCATATTTTATGTAGTCAAAAGAAGCTGCCTGGTCAACATATCTTCGGTAAAAACCATCTTTGATTTTTATAGATTTACGATGGGATCTCGTAAGAGTTACGTCAACAGTTATATCAAATGTATCAGAATCCGGAAAAACAAAGTTCCCAATCAACCCTTTGCTTGTAATGTCTTTTGTACGAAAAACAAAATACTGTTCTTTTTCGATCACGTGAGCCATGTTGTTATAAGAGCAATACCCTCTGTCCCCGATAAAAATAGTTCTTTGATCCGGGTGAGGGATATGTCTGTCTACAAGCTGGCAAAAAGCAAGGAACTCATCTTTTTTGTGTGCAGACTGAAGAATGGCATCGGTATAGATCCGTTTATTTATGTCATAAAAGGCATTAATGTGTATGCTGTAAAAGCCGGAGGCAGAATGTCCTTCTGAGATAAAATAATCATCAGACGAATACTTTGAAAAGCTGAAAAAAAGAAGTAGTAGAACCATCAGCAGCAATGTATTGATACTGCTGTTCCTGCTTTGAAAGTTCAAGCTTTTCGGAAGAAGAAGTAAACTCATGGAATACAGCTTCCAGAGCCTCTGGCATCATTTGGGAACGCCTTTGATTTAGGGCAGATATAGAAGGGAGATCCTCTGACATTTGAAAGAAATCCAGAAATTCGCATTTCGTGGATGAAGCGCCTTGAGAAATAAGGAACGAAATAACATGATCTGGGGAAAGTTTTCGTATACGAGAATAATCGCGTCCCGGATTATAAACAAAGGAATCCATATGCGATGTAACCGTTGCTATAGAATGCTTAAGAGTATCTTTAAGTTTTAAATGGAACATAGGTATGTGCCTCCTGAATTAGAAAAATTTTAATTTCTAATTCAAAGGCCGCTCTCATTACCTCACAATAATATCAGTAATGAGAGCGGCCGCAGATTCCAGCTTAAAAGTCAAGGCTTTTGTAATCTTTTTGTTAGACCCTTAAGACTAACTAAGGGTATAGATTATCTAAATACCATTGGTGTATGAACAGTAACAAAAATGTCATCAATTTTTTCGATAAAAATATATATCTTTGTCTTGCCTTGTCAATGTGTGGTATACTTAAGACAGCAAAATACAGAAAGGAGAAAGTCATGGGAAACGAAGCAGGGGAATGGATCATTCATGGAGTAACATGGGATGATCCGAAATGCATCCACGATGTGGATGAAGCAGTCGAATATATCAACCGGGTTGGTTTTCTTCCTCTTTTTAAGAACGAAATTCCGGGGTTTTCTCTGGAGGAACGGACAGTGGCAGAATATTGGTGGTCTGATGATCCGGTGAGGGATCCGTGGAGATGGAGGATTGCCATTGCAAAAAAGCATGATGTTCTTTACGGGAAATTTTT
>OIEL01001114.1_pt1 | contig 13704 bp, 11 predicted proteins | sample 1581731 | NCBI WGS metagenome assembly OIEL01 (sample SAMN01760977, study PRJEB22395) | human gut metagenome | reverse complement strand
GCTCTTCCGATCTTTCATTGAGCATATCAATGCAGAAAAGAAGCTTCAGATGTGCACTGTTATCCTTCTTAAATTCCCTGAATTCTCTGTCTGTAGCAGTATCGTTATAAAACGCTGTATAGATTCGCGGCTCGCGGTCTACCCGGCGAAACCACGTACTGGCCTGCTCTTTCATTTCGTCCATATGTTCTTTGCCTGAACAAAAGACGATATATTTTCCATTTTTCTTTTCCATGTGCTTCTCAAACACAATGTCCAGCCCTTCTGCCTGTTCCAGTGCGCGGCGCAGCTGCTCAAGCAGTTTCTGGTTCTCTGTGATGAGGCCCTGATTCGATAATGCCTGGACTCTTTTCTTTAACTGATCCAGTTCTTTCTTATATGAATACATGGCGATCACATATTTCGGTTCCGGGAGTATTCCCCGGACGATAGCTTCTCCGAGTGTCATCTCGGATGCAATCTTTCCATCAAAAATCTCTTCTGCCATATTTCTCTGGTTGTCCAGATAGCGGATATTGGTCGCGGACAGCCCGAGTCTCTTCGCATCTGGACAGGCGGTCAGAAGTTTCCTGACGCTTTTGCCCCATTCTGCGGCACCACAGCGATGAAATTCATCCAGGATGATATAATCCGGATGCAGGGTTTCGATGCTGTCTTCGTTCTTCATCAGACGGCTGTAGGACATAAACCGGATGTTATCGAATTCCATTCCAAGGTTCTCCAGCTGTGTCTGATAGATATATTCACTTGGCGAAAGCCATAGAAATTTCTCTGATGGATGTTCCTCTGCCAGCTTAAATGCGATCAGGGATTTCCCTGTGCCTGTGGGGTGGATGACTGCTGCCATTTTCTCCCGCTCAAGCATGGCGGTAACTGAGTTATATGCTTCCTGATTGTGTTTGAAAAGATGTATGCTCATTTCCTGTATCCCTCCCAGAGGTACGAAGCAGGAGGAAGTTTGATTTCGCAGATTGTTTTAATCTGCGAAATGGGCACCGGAAACGTGCATGAGATCAAAGATTAAGAAATGATCCGACCACTGATCTGACCATTTATAGATGAGATAGAAGAAAGCGAATCCAGAATGTTCCGCTTGGTATCCATAGATGGATGGACATATTTATTTAAAGTGATATTTACATTAGAATGGCCAAGCATTTCGCTGACACTCTTGACATCAGCCCCATTGCTGATACAGTTTGTCGCAAATGTATGGCGCAGTGCGTGAAAGTGAGACTTCTTTATATATGCTTTATCCAGATAAGAATAAAACTTGTACTGATAAGTACGGGGTTCCATCGGGGAAAATTTATTCAACACATAAACCCCATCATCCTTACAAGAGAGAAGAAGTGGAAAGAGAAATTCCGGAATCGGGATCTCACGGACAGAGCAGAGCGTTTTGGGCGATCCTTCATACAGAATCGTTTTCTGATCCTCCTGCCCGACCTGAATTCTTTGGACAGTCCTGTTAATATGAATCGTTTTTCTCTGGAAGTCGATATCTTCCCACTTTAAGGCACAGATTTCCCCGAGTCTCAGTCCCATATACAGGCATATCAGAATGCCAAGCTTACAGGAATCAGGATCTGAGAGCAGATAGCGGCATAGCTTCTGCTGGTCTGTAGCGTTTATTGTCTGTACGGGTTTGGGAACTGTCCGCAGTTTTTCTGCTTTTAAATGAATTTTTGGAGTGCCGCAGTATCGGTTTCCATAAGCTAAAATCTGATTCAGTACACAGTAAATACTTTTGTACAGACTGGCGGACATATCCTTTGGCAGAGCTTTCTCTATGATTTCCAGACTGATCTCGTCTGCTGTCAGACTGCCAAAAGTATCCCGGATATGCATATCATAGATGTTGGCATATTTTCTGTAGGTGGAGTACTTGCGATTATCCTTAATATAGATAAGCCACAACTGACCGATTTCATCAAGACTCATAGCAGCACTGGCGTTTAGGGGAGCTGTCTGCTCCTTTTGGGAGAGCAGAGTAATCTCAGATTCTTTCTTGCTGTTAAAGAGTTTCTGTTTTACTTCATTATAAGAAGGGGCATATACGGAACGATATTTTTTGCTTCCATTTATATGGATCAGATATCGGCCTTCCCATCTGCCGTCACTTCTTTTTCGTATGTTTTCTCCTCGTCTTGCCAAAATAAAAAACTCCTTTCTAGGGTTCCTGACCACGATTCTGACCCGTAATGGAGATACTTTCCAGCAGTCAGATTGATTTTCTTACAAAAAGCACTAAATAAATTGGTCAGTTTATGTTATAATGTACTAAATAAATAGCCATTTATTGACAAAATGGCTTAATCAGAATATTATATTAACAGTGATTTGATAAGAAATTTAATAAAATTGGGGAGGTTGGCACGTATGTGCCCATTTCGCAGATTAAAACAATCTGCGAAATCTCTGTACGTGAATGGTCCATCCGGCGTTTTTTAGCTGCGCGGATGGATTTTTTCTCTGTCATTTTAGAACTATTTGTTCTTTTTATTATATTATACTCTTATTTATAACGCAAGTGAAATATCCGGCTGCTATCGTTCATGTTATGATTTCTAAAATATCTCTTATATAAATAAAATACCCGTTACGGAAGATATTATGCATATCTGTCCACAGCGGGTGTTTTTGTATCTATTTCAAAATATATTTCGTTCCTTTTCCCTTGCCTTCCACTATTACAACACCTTTTTTCATCATAGATTTAAGTAATTGTGTTGTCTTTGATTTGCCAAATGATGCATATAAATTAAAAAGAGCTGTCCGCCCCGAATGCAGATTTCTGCATCCGAAATTCAGACAGCTCTCTGAATTACTCAGATAGAGTAATATTTAATTTCTTAAATCTCAGCCAGTTTCAGCAGATCCGGGATCTTGGATTCCCAGCCAAGTGCCATGATATGTACACCCTGACAGTATGGCTTACACTCTTTGATAATACGTGCAGCGATTTCAACACCTGTAATACCTGCTTTTGTCTTTTCTTTGTCTGCTTTCAGTTCCTCAAGCATTTCGTCCGGAACATGAATGCCGGCAACATTGTTGTTCATGAATTTAGCCATTCCAGCGGACTTAGGAATAATGATACCAACCTGTACAGGTTTTCCGAACTGTTTTGCCTGTTCCATGAATTTGATAAATTTCTCCGGTTCAAATACTGCCTGTGTCTGGAAGTATTCTGCACCTGCAGCTACTTTTCTTTCCATTTTTGCAAGCTGTGCGTCAACGGAATCGCTGCATGGAGATACAACAGCACCCTTGGAGAATTTCGGAGGCTCTCCAACAAGCTGGTTTCCGCCAAGATCCACACCGGATTCCAGAAGCTTCACTGTGTGAAGAAGGGATACGGAGTCAAGGTCGAATACAGGTTTTGCCTGTGGGTGGTCACCCATCTTTGTATGGTCACCTGTGAGGCAGAGGATGTTGTCAATGCCCAGCATTGCAGCGCTGAGAAGATCAGACTCCAGAGCGATACGGTTTCTGTCACGGCATGCGAGCTGGAAAATAGGATTCATGCCTGCATCCTTGAGAACCTTACACATTGCAAGAGATCCAAGACGCATAACAGAAGACTGGTTATCAGTTACGTTAACTGCATGAACATCCTTAAGGTATGTTTTTGCTTCTTCTACCAGCTCATCTACGTGGATTCCTTTTGGCGGTCCTACTTCTGCAGAAACTACAAATTCACCACGGTCGAATAATTCTTTCATTTTCATATTATATTTGCTCCAATCATTTAAAATTTGGGGTACGGTCCACCTGCTCTGCTGCATACATTGCGGAATATTTCCGGTGAACCGTATCATAATTTAATTTGGCTTCTTAATAAATCTTTGCTTATTATTTCACTTCATCATCTGTAGCGAAATTATGGATCTGTGTCGGGCATTTCAGTGCGTCAAGGCGTCCGATCTCTTTCAGACGTCTGTAGATGCGTTCCCATCCACATTCCATCTCGCTGTCCACTTCACATTTACCGTTCTTGGAACCGCCGCACTGGCCATTCACAAGGCTCTTTGAACATGCTGTGATCGGGCAGATTCCGCCTGTCAGGTTCAGATAGCATTCACCGCACTGGTCACATTTGTACTCTAACGGTGTCACGCCCTGGAAACCAGGTACCGGGTATGTATCGCAGGCTGCGCATACCATCTTGTCTTCCAGATATTCTGCGATGGTCTGTACACCAACACCACAGGAGAATACCAGGACCAGATCCGCTTCCCTGATCTTATCCATGTGTTTCTGAAGACGTAACTGCATATTTTCCGGATTACAGATATAATCCGTTGTCATGATCCCTGTCACATTTCCTTCAGCGGAAAGCTCCTTCTGAAGTTCAACAGCTTCTTTTTCCGGAAAACGAACTTCCTTGCATCCATGGCAGTTGATGATAAAAACTTTCTTTCCGGCTGCCAGTGATACGATAGTTTCTTTTGCTTTTAACTGGGTAATCAACATATCACTTCATCCCCCTTACTGCATTTTTTCCGGCTTTGATACTGTTAATGATCGGAATCTTGGAAGAACAGATATACTGACAGCATCTGCACTCAACACAGTCCATGACATTCATGTCCTTCATGCCCTGCCAGTTCTCTTCTTTCGCATATTTTACGAAATACAGAGGAGAAAGTTCCATCGGACATACGTCCACACAGCGTCCGCACTTGATACATGGCTGCTCTTTGGTCTCATCTGTATCAATGGCGATGATACCGTTGGAGCCCTTCATCATAGGTACCTCCAGAGTGTTCAGAGGGAATCCCATCATTGGTCCGCCCATCTTAACCAGAACATCGTCATCTGTAAATCCGCCGCAGTAATCGATCAGCTCTCTTACGCTTGTACCGATCTTGATAACGAAGTTTCCAGGATTCTTGATCTTCTCGCCTGTTACTGTAGCAACACGCTCAACCAGAGGCATTCCTGTCTGGATTGCATCGGAGATTGCTTTTACTGTACTGATATTATCTACTACAACGCCGACATCTGCCGGAAGACCGCCGCTTGGAACAATTCTTCCCATAACTCGCTTAATGAGAGTTTTCTCAGCGCCCTGCGGGTATTTGGTTCTTGCAACAAATACTTCCATGTTTCCGATGTCAGCAACTTTTTTCTGCATTAATTCAATGGCATCCGGCTTATTGTCCTCGATAACGATGATACCCTTCTCGGCACCTGTTGTCTTAAGGACTGCTTTCAGGCCAAAAATAATGTCATCTGCATACTCAAGGAGTACTCTGTGGTCTGCTGTTAACAGAGGCTCACATTCACATCCGTTGAGAAGGATGGTATCTACCGGTTTTGCAGGTTTAAGTTTGACACAGGTCGGGAAACCTGCACCGCCCATACCAACGATTCCGGCTTCACGAATGATATCAATGATCTCATCCGGAGTAAGATTGTCAAGATCACCATGTGGCTGTACGGATTCGTGCAGAGTATTTTTTCCATCCGATTCAATAACAACAGCCATCACTTCGCTTCCACGTGTGCCATGCATACGCGGTTCAACAGCAACTACGGTTCCGCTTACGCTGGAATGTACCGGAGCACTGATAAATCCGGCAGCTTCACCGATCTTCTGACCAACTTTTACAGTGTCACCAACCTGAACGATCGGATTAGCCGGTGCGCCCAGATGCTGTGACATGGAGATTACAACTGTCTTCGGATCCGGGAATTTCTTCAGAGCGATGTGCTCACTGAATTCCTTGCGTTCTGACGGATGAACACCGCCGTAATATCCGTCCAGTCTTTCTTCTCTGATGGACTTCACATAGTCGTTGATCACTTTGAAATTAACTTTGGAGAAATCACGAACCTGTACAGGCTGGTTTAAGAATTCTTCCAGACGTCCCTGTTTTGCAAGTCTCTGGTAAATCTTCTCCCATGCACAGTCTTTATTCGGATCTACTTCGCATTTTCCATTCTTTGCTCCACCGCACTGTCCATTGACAAGACTCTTTGAACAGTCAACGATCGGACAGACACCTCCGGTAATGTTCAGATAACACTGCGCACATGCGTCACAGCTCTTCTTGGTAAGTGCCATGCCATGATGACCTCTGTAGTTAAGGGTGTTGCTTGCAGCAACTACCGGCTTACCTGCCAGATCCGCAACGGTCTGAATACCAAGGCCACAGGAAATTACTACTACATTCTCTGTACCTTCCGGAATCAGATCCTGTAATTTTCTTTCTGTGTGCATCTTGTTGCATAAGAAATCAAATTTTGCACTGCCTGTAACATTCTTTCCCTGATCTGCAGCGAATTTCAGAAATTCGTCACAATCCGGTTCGTCAACAGTTTCAAATTCTTTGAAACATTTGTTGCAGGCAATCACAAACAGGTTGTCCTTACCGTCAAGCACTGATGCAAGTTCATCACTGCTTTTCAGTTTGTACTTAGTATAGTTTTCCAATTGCTCACCTTCCTCACGATAAAATTTTATCCTTATGATATCTGTTCTTATCCGTTCCCTCCATCTCTGCACTCAAAAAAGGGCTAATAAAACCAGATAAATAAGTTCAATACATATACCTTATTAAATGTAACATAAAATGCACATTTTATCCAGTTTTATTAGCAAATTTTATAAATTTCTTCTATGATTTCATCCAAAATTTCTGTGAAGTGCAGATATTTGTACTGTAAAGGATGTGGAATCAGTAAATTGTATACAATATACTTTATTCTATAGTAACTATGGCGATTCCACAAAGTATGCTAATGCAGACTACAAAAAGATATGATATGATAAAAAAAGAGGATATCTGCAATATCCCCAGACCACTCATTTATCAGAAAGAAGCGTGTTTATATGAAAAACACCCGTTTACAACTTTATAAATGATAGACTTGTTAATGAATCATCTGTTTTAAGGCCTTTGTTATAGCATTTGATTTTATATGTGTTTCGATATTTTTCACGAAAGTGGCAAAAAATATCTGACTGCGAATGCCCTGACTTAATTCAAAACGAAACTCCTGTACGCTTTTTGTACGGTACTCAGAAAAATGTTCGTTCTGATAGGGCAGAATCTTCATGGCACAGTAACTGATGTTAATCAGATTGACCAGCATTTCAATCCCTTTGCAGCTTCGCACCATATAGTTACAAAAAGACCAGAACGTTTTCTGTTCATAGTAGCTTGTTTCAATATTCCAGCGAAACGAATATAGCAACAGTGGAATGTATTTCATACGGTCACTTCCGGTCTGGTTCAATGGTGCTTTTTCCTGCCATGCACAGAAAATCTGCAGATCTTCCGGGAAAATGGTACTGAAAAACAGTCGTTTTGTGCCATGTTCTTTTTCTATGGCAGTGACATAGGCAAGGACTTCCCTATTGCCAAAGATCTTAGCGAGAACCCGGCGGACACCGGTATAATAATCACCAATCTTTTCATTGGAAAACGTAAAATCTGTTTCAACAGAAAGATGTTTTCCATGTTTGGCAGGACATCCCCGATGACCGGTCCGTGCAGGTGCAAGATCATACATGACAGAATCAATCCTTGCATTGCCAATCAGATCCAGATTCGGATATTCATCAACGATGGATACCAGATTCTGTTTTGTGTACCAGCTGTCACAAAGGATGATGATATGATCTTTGCTGTGAAATTCAGGCATAACCTGCCGGATCATGGAGACTGCCAGTTCCAGTTTAGACTCTTTTTTCTGCCACATACGATAACCAAGAGGAACGGAAAGATAAACCTGCTGAAAAGTTTTTAACTTTTCTTAGCAGGTTTATTATAAGTACTTTCTGTTTTCGTCAAAAGCATTAGAACGTGTCTGAATTTTCAGACACGCTTTGGCGCATTCTCTCCAGATTTTCCAGAATTATATCTGCGCTGATTGGTTTGGCAATATGAGCGTTCATACCCGCTTTGATTGCCTTTTTGCGATCTTCCTCAAAAGCATTGGCAGTCATCGCAATGATTGGTATATTTGCGCATTTCGGATCATTCAATGTACGGATTTCCCGGGTTGCGGTATATCCATCCATCTTCGGCATCTGAATATCCATGAAGATCAGATCATATTTTCCGCCTTCTGCAGATGACATGATATTCACAGCATCTGTACCATCCTCAACGCAATCCACATCCAGACCAATTTCCTCCATGATCGCTGTTGCTATCTCCCGGTTCAGCTCATTATCCTCTACAAGAAGAACTTTCTTCCCTTCATAACGCCTCTGGATTTCTGCCCGGATCTTCTGCTTTTCATTCTTAAGGGGCTCTCTTTGCTCCGGATCAGGTTCCTCCTTCACAGTCATCTCTGATATTTCACATTCAAGCATAACCGTAAACTCCGTTCCCATTCCAACTTCACTTTCAACATGAATCGTACCGCCCAGCATATCCACAATGTTTTTGGTGATTGCCATTCCGAGACCGGTTCCTCCGATTCCATTCTCCGTAACGGTATGTTCTCTTGTAAACGAGTCAAACACCTGCTCCCTGAACTCCGGTGACATCCCGATTCCATCATCCTTGACACTGAATACCACTGTTGTATATCCGTCTCTTCTGCATGATTTCTCAGAAACACGAATATTAACCGTACCCCCGACCGGTGTAAATTTCACAGCATTACTGCTGATATTCAGAAGTACCTGCGTCAGGCGCAGCTTATCGGTAATGATATCTTCATGGAGTATATCCTGTGTATCAATATAAAACTCCTGCTGTTTAGAATGTACAGATTCCTGTATAATTGTATTTAAGTCATGCAGGATATCCGGCAGGTGTACAACTGTATATTCAATCCGTACGGAACCGTTCTCGATTCTGCTCATATCCAGCACATCATTGATCAGGCTGAGCAGATGCTGACCGGATATATGGATTTTTTTCAGATAATCCAGAACAAGCTCCTTATTATCAATATGTGTTGTCGCAAGCGCAGTAAATCCAATGACCGCATTCATCGGCGTGCGGATATCATGAGACATATTATTCAGAAACACAGTCTTCGCCCTGTTCGCATGTTCCGCAGCCGCAAGTGCATTTCTCAGATTCCTATCCTGCGCAATCTCACGTTCTTTTTCTTCTGTCGCATCACGGATTGCAACCAGAACTGTACACAATTTCCCATCTTTATCATATCCCTGTGGCACAATGATCATTGTCATCCATCTTTCATCCACTGTCCGAGCTGTAAAACTCAGCGTTTCACGTTCTTCCAGACGTTTTGCCACTGTACTTATATCGACAAATTCCCAGTATGCCTTCTGAAATGGCTCTGCAATCACCTGCCTTATAAGTTCTTCCTGATGCGCTTTGAAAAGCATATCCCCGTTCTGATCCGGCTTCATATTTCCTGAAGATTTCAGGATTTCGATTTCCTCTGTTTTTAGATTCACAAGAGAAATAGAGGCATATGCATGCCCCAGTGCATTGATCACCCGAAGTCTTTTCTGGTCCTGAAGGATACTTTTCTTTTCTGTTCTGCTCCTGTTCACCCAATAAAGTAAGAAAAGAAGCAGTGCAAGCAGCACATAAATCACACATATAATATTTCGTGTGATGTACACCTGACTTTCCGGGAAAAAGATATATGCATCGTAGTCTTTGATCTTCTCCCGACGTCCGAACCAGTTTCCTGTCTCTGAACGAAGATGAACAATTCCATTCTCATCTGCCTCAAATTTATTTTTATACTGACTTTTTGCTTCTTCTATAGAGCGGGCAGTCAGCTCCTGTCTGTTTGTACTGACAACCTTATCATCATCACAGATCACAACACTTCCATTCATCTCAAAAGGAAAGTCAGAAAATAACGATGCCATCGTCAGATCTCCATTAAGCTCATTTACTTCCTCCTTCTGCGCATATGTGATCAGGATACCTGCCGCATCCTGTCTTGCCACTGCCGCAAAATCATAGATCTTTCCTTTATTTCTCAGACGGGTGGTATAAGTCTTTTCCGGATGCTCTGCAATATCACGTACATAATCACTTTTGATCAGCTTCTGCCACAGCGGCATAGTATCTCCATCTTTTGCATTCTGTTCTGTCACCTTCAGATTCTGATCCAGTACAAGGATTCCTGTCAGGCGCTGTTCCCTGGCATATTCGTCCAGCATTTCTGTACTGAGATTTCCCTCCTGTTCTATGACTCTGCTTAATTCTGTTGTTTTGTCCAAAAGACGTACCAGGCTTTTCACCTGATCATTGGTGTTATAAATCTCATAACTTTCAATTCGGTTTTTTACAAAATCAAAGGTCTCATCCAGAGTACTGTTCAGCTTGCTATTATCTCTCGCTGTCAGCAGAAGAAAAGTCAGTATTCCGGAAAAAATCAAAATAAACACAAGCAAACACGCATTTCTGTCGACTCTCTTTTTCTTCTGTTTCTGCGGTATCTGCCTTCTTATCTGTCTGCTCATTTACTTTCTCCTCCCGGCAGAGTTTCATCCGCGTCCAATCCGTATTTTGTAACTATTTCTTCTGTAATGCCCTCATTTCGCATCTCTTCGAGAGTTTCTGTAAGCTCTTGTGCTACTTCTTCGTGGGTTCCTTTTTTAAAAGCAATTCCAAGTTCTGAAGTATAGATACTCTCGTCCAGCATACGGTATGCATCCTCTCCATCTCTCACCAGACTGCCCAGCATCGCCTCATGACCTGCAATCGCATCAACATAATTTTTTCTAAGTGCAGCATAAAGCTCATTCGACGAAGAAAAACAGTTCACCTGTTCTGCATGCGGAAGATCTGATTTTATATTATGAAGAAAGAGATCTTCTGCTTTTGTAGTCGCCTGAACTGCAATCCTCTTCCCTTTCAGATCCTGAAGTGTCCGGATTTCACTCTCGGCTCTTACAACCACCATCTGACGACTGTACATATACGGTCCTGCCCACTGATATTTGTTTTCTCTTTCATTCATGGAATAGCAGCTCCACAGACAGTCTATTGTTCCATCTGACAAAAGTTTCTCTTTATCTTCCCAGACAACCTTCTCAAATTCAGGCTGATAACCCAGCCTCTGAAAGGCTTCCTCTGCAAGTTCCACATCAATACCTTTATACTCGCCATCACTCGTCTGATAGCTGTAAGGTTCAAAATAATCTATTCCGATAACAATCTCCGGCAATTCACTGTCCGATGTTTTCTCTTTCTTTATTCCACATCCTCCCGGTATAAGGCTGCCTGCCAGAAGAAGTGCTGCAATACAAATTCTTTTTCTGCGGGTATGGGAGTCATTCTTTCGATTTTTTCTCATATCCAGTTCCTTTCCATTTATTACTGTTTCATAACCTGCGTGTCAGTGACCTTGTTTTCCCAATTAAAACAGAGGGCTTATCCAATTCGGGTAAACATCAAAACGGTGCAAAAAAAGTCCCACGTAAAAAACTTTTACAGGAACTTTTTTCATAATCATCTCAGTTTTTTGACTGATCTTCCTATAAATCTATCAACAAAACTTCTGATACAGATTATACATTTCATATACTTTCATGTCTACAATTATTTACTGCTCTGAAATATAAAACACACGTTACTGTTCACAGTAACGTAGCCAAAATTCATTCCAGATTGCCTGCGGCAATGGAATTTTGAATAGGACCTGCTGATTGCGGGAATACTTTTTTATTTCCAGTCAGAAGCAAGGCATACAGGTACCGGATCCTGAATTTCCATTCTGTCAGGTTCTACCAGGCAGTCATAGGCCAAAATATGCACTCCTGCCTTTTTTGCCTCCTGCAGGGTTTCTCCAAATTCCCGATGAGTCTCCCAGTTGGGCTCAAACCTGTCAACTCCCTTCATCTGGATCACCAGAAGCAGATAAGCTTCGTATCCTTCCTGCATACAATGGATCAGCTCCTTCAGATGTTTCACACCTCTTTCTGTCGGTGCATCGGGGAAGCGTGCTATATTATCCGACTCCAGAGTGACACCTTTTACTTCTATAAAAGCCTTGCGTTTCTCTGAACAGACATAAAGATCAAATCTGGAATTTCCATAGGTCTTCTCCGGCGTTACCTGAACTTTTTCCGGAAAAAGATGTCCTGCCCTTACCCATTCCAGGGCGGCTTTATTGGGAATCTGGGAATCCATATTGATCAGCCGGTCAGCCTTCCTGACACCGATCAGATCACAGCCAGTCTTACGCCCTGCACTTTCAGACTTCTGAACAAACACCTCTGCTCCCGGAACCAGAAGTTCCGCGCACCTCCCTGTGTTCTTCACATGGACCGTTTCTTCTTTTCCATTTATTTCTATTTTTGCTATAAATCGATTAGGGCGCTTTAAAAAGCGCCCCTTTTGTATTCTCTCATATATCATATTATTGCTCCCGGTTTCCGGCTATCACAAGTGGAATCTGTTCATGCTCCGCTTTTCGGATATACTCTTTACTGATCTGCGAATCCGTAATGATCTTGTATACATCCTTAACCGGACAGATCCGGCTCAAATCCGCAACTCTTACTTTTCCATTTTCTGTTACTTTCTGTAATATATGATTCCGTCTTTCCTGTAACATTTTCCCCTCCACATAACAGGATATCTCAGATGTACTCTGGCCGGTCCGAGTTTTTTTGTTGCCAATGTCAAAATCGGTACAAACTTGTCCCCAAAATCCGGTTTTGGTACAATCAATGCCTTCTCTGTCTCATAATAAAATCCAATTGTCTTTGGTGTTGTAACTACCTTCTGGATCTGTTCCCATTCATAAGTTTCTTTTTTATCAGCAAACTCTACCTGAATACCTTCATCATTGAAAGTCATTTCATTCGGAACGTGGTAACGTTCAATTCTTTTTACCTGCTTTTTAGAACGGTATTTCAGAAGCAATGGTGTATACACAATAAACACAATCGCTGCTGCCAGATAAAAAATAATCTGCACGGGTTTTATCTTTCCCATAACCAGCATGATGATTCCCATAAAAGCAATCGCTGCTCCCAGAATATTTGTCAGAAAACCTGCCAGTTTCGAATAGGTATGATATAACGTAAAGTCAAACAGGTATGTATCTGTCATCCGAACTGTAATTTTCTCTTCCACTTTTCTTTCTTTAATAGTTTTCACCCTTTCGTTCGACAACTATTCTCTATAAAACAAAAGTCCTCTTGTATTGTAACACACAAGAGGACTTCATTCCATAAACAAATTATAACATTTTTATTCTTCCGGTGCAGCTTCACCTGTAACTTTGTAGTGAGCCCATCCTTCCGGTGAGTAAATACCTTTCTGTTTCTTCTGCATGGACTCTTTACAGGACGTGCTGCATGGGATGCAGATAAATTCGACAAGCTGATACGTGACGCTAAGGCAACCTACGAAGCACAGTAACCGGACTTCTCCAGTACAAAGCAAAATGTGCCTTTTCGATTCACTGAAAATACATATCCCATTAAATTCAAAAGCGGGGCAGTAAAAGGTTTGTCCTTTACTGCCCCGCTTTTCTTTTACCAATCTGTATACAGATCTATATTTCCGGATCCACTTCCGGTATCATATACTTTTCCAGCACCAAGTGACGTCTCTACAACTGTTCCTCTCGGGTAATCATCACTTGCCAAAACAATGTAACCATCGGCATCCCTGATTGTTCCATCACTTGCTATATGGCGTCCTGGAATCGCAAGCCCTCCTCCCGGAAGTACCTTCTGAGAATAGTAAGTCTCGGTATGTCCATTATACCAGATCGGAAGAGCGT
>OIEL01001108.1_pt1 | contig 13770 bp, 10 predicted proteins | sample 1581731 | NCBI WGS metagenome assembly OIEL01 (sample SAMN01760977, study PRJEB22395) | human gut metagenome | reverse complement strand
ATCCAAGTGCGATACCGTCATCAATGTAAGTACCGCCTGAATCGGGTCCTCTGTGAATTATTTTATTCATCATGTTTTCAAGCACGATATTAGAGTTATTTATATAGTTAGTAAAACCAACAAATCCACACATATTTGTATCCTCCAGTTAAAAATTATTTACAAATGCTTACCTTATATTATACTATATGTTGGAGAACTTTGCAATAATTATACAGATTTAATTCTTAAAAAACTATTGCAAAAATTTTGCTGTTGAGGTATAATAATTTTATGGGAATTTATAGAGAAAAAAGAAAAAATATGTTGTAAACTGTATTATAGGAGCATGAGAAAATGTCGGGAAAACGGCGCAGAACTTATACGTATGTGAAAAGCAGCAGCGGTCCGCTGATAAGATTCAGATTCAAAGTGGTTTTTATTATATTTATTATTGTGACTGCCGTTTGCTTTTTTATTTATATGACAGGAGCCAATTTAGGTAATGATGAAACGGAAAACAATATGTTCTTATCGTCTGATGTATCAAAAATAGAAAGTATTGCTGATGATTCTCCTGATAAAGTAAAAGAAATAATAAATCCTGTTCCGTTATCTGAACCACTTACGGAAACTTATTTTGGAAAATGTGCATTTGTCGGGGATTCTATAACTGTCGGATTATCTGATTATCAGTTAGTACCCATAAAAAATGTTTATGCAGAAATTGGCATGAACATTGAAAAAATAAATACTGATACAATTCAGACCCAATTTGGTCAAACAACAGTGCTTGAAGGACTTAAACAGGCGAAGCCTGAAAATATTTATATAATGCTTGGCAGTAACGGAATTGCGTGGCTGTCTGTAAGCGATATGATTTCTTATTATTCCGAATTTGTTGACAGTGTTAAACAGAACCTTCCGGATTCAAATATTTATATACTTTCAATTCCCCCTGTCACAGCTGCAAGAGAATCGGCTGAAGAAGAACCAATATTAAATTCAGATATAGACAAATATAATTCTGAATTACTTAAAATGGCTGATGAAAAGAAAATATATTATGTTGATATTAATACTGCTCTTAAAGGTAATGACGGTAAATTTCCTGAAGAAAATGCCGCTGAAGACGGTATGCATTTTAAAAAGACAACGTACAGTATTATGCTTGACTATATTTTGTCTCATACAGCTAATAATAAAAATATATAAAGGGGAAATTAAAAATGTACAGAACAAAAAGAAGAATTGCCGGCGCTTTTGCAGTTACGTTTATGGTTTTTGCATTAGCTGGCTGCGAAAAGGATTCAAATGAAAATGTCAAGACTTCAAAACCGGTAAGTGAAATTACTGCAGAGGTTATTGACTGCGGTATTGAATTTCCGGAAATGGTTGAAGTAAGCGAAGACAATTTTCAGTTCAGATACAATCTGGAGGACGGGGATTATTCTGAATATTCAGTCTGGTGGGCAGGCTCCGGTGGAGATGCTGATGAAATATGTCTGATAAAAGCTGAAGATACTCAAAAGGTTAAAAAAGCAGTAGAGGAAAGGATTGAAAGCCAAAAAGGCGTTTTTAAAGACTATGTGAAAGAGCAATATGATAAGCTCTGTGATGCTGAAATAAATACAAAGGGTAATTATGTATACTGGATATGCACAAATGATAACAAAAAGGCGGAAAATATAATTATGTCGTATTTTGAATAAATACATATAAATGCCAAATACCTGTAACAGGGGGTAAGAATATAAAGAACTAACTGATTTTTTGATAAGTCAGTTAGCTCTTTTTGTTTTGTTCGGATTCAGCCCCTGCCACTATTAAAAATTGACATATGAAAAATCTTTCAACCTACTTGACAAAATACGAACTGCACGCTATAATATATAGCGTGCTACACATTATAAAGGAGGAACGATTGTGCCACAAAAGGACATTGGATATTTGATTAAAAACATTAACGACAAGTTAAAGGTCAAAGCGGACGCTGACTTAAAGCACAGTAATTTAACCTTAGCGCAAAGCCGTGTGCTGACTTTTTTAGCCAGTCAAGACGGTCAGGCCACACAAAAAGAAATTGAAATATTTTTAGAGGTTTCCCACCCGACGATTGTCGGTATTATTTCACGTATGGAACAGAACGGACATCTGATCTGCTGGGTTGATAAAAAGGATAAGCGAAACAAAATCGTTGCACTGACTGAACAAGCAAAAGCTTTGAGCAATGAAATGGAACAAAGAATTTCCGCCACTGAAAGAAGACTGCTTACTTCACTTTCAGAAGAGGAAATAGAGAAATTAAAACAAATGCTTTTGACCATCTATAACAATTTAGAATGATAAGCCGATGAATTTCGGCTTTTATTTAAACAGAATATGTAGCACGCTACACAAAAAGGAGGAAACTATGATTAGAACATTGGCTCGGAGCCTGCGTGAATACAAAAGAGGCTCTGCTCTCACAATTTTTTTATCTATACTTGAAGCGGCTTTTGAAATTCTCATACCGCTTTGTATGGCGGAAGTGATTGACAAAGGCGTTGATCTCGGCAATATGAGTAACGTATGGAAATATGGTATTGCTCTTTTGATATTTGCTGCTTTTCAACTTATTACGGGCGTACTATCGGCGCACATTGCTGCCAAAACCTCTGTTGGATTTTCTGCCAATCTACGACAAGATATGTACGATAATGTGCAAACCTTTGCCTTTTCCAACATCGATAAGTTCTCGACGGCTTCCATCGTAACCCGTCTGACAACGGATGTTACAAACATTCAAAATGCATATCAGATTCTCATTCGCATGGCAATCAGAGGACCTGTTATGCTTGTTTTTTCTATGATTGTATCATTTCGTATTAACAGTACGATAGCTTGGATTTTTCTTACTGTCATTCCTATTATGGCATTGCTGCTTCTTTTGATTATCAAAAAAGTCAATCCGATTTTTAACCGTGTTTTTCATACTTATGATGAACTTAATAATATAGTTCAAGAAAATGTGCGGGGCATTCGCGTTGTTAAATCCTTTAACCATGAGGATTATGAAATCGACAAATTCAAAGGTATATCCAAAAGCATTTATAACGATTTTGCAAAGGGAGAAAGACTACTAGCCTTTAACTCCCCAATTATGCAGTTTTTTATGTATGCTTGTATGATACTTATTTCGTGGATAGGTGCAAAGGCGGTCATTGCAAGCGGTAACAATGCCGATTTGGGAATGACAACAGGCGATTTGACAGCTTTGTTTTCTTATGCGACACAGATCCTGATGAGCCTTATGATGCTTTCAATGATTTTCGCTATGCTGACCATCTCCCTTGCATCTGCCCGCCGTATCGCAGAAATATTAGCAGAAAAAACAGATATTGCAAATCCCGTTAATCCTAAAATGACTGTGCAAGACGGTTCTATCCGTTTTGAAAATGTAGATTTTGTTTATGCTTCAAAAGCAGATAAAAAAGTGCTTGACAACATCAATCTTTCAATTGCGTCGGGCGAAACGGTCGGCATTATCGGCGGGACGGGGTCCTCCAAATCGAGCCTTGTGCAGTTAATCCCCCGCCTCTACGATGTTACAAAAGGCAAAATTACCATAGGCGGTGTTGATGTCAGAGATTATGACCTTGACACCTTACGAAATGCTGTTGCTATGGTGCTTCAGAAAAATGAGCTTTTTTCGGGTACCATCAAAGAAAATTTGCGTTGGGGCAATGAAAATGCAACTGATAAAGAAATAGAACACGCCTGCCGTCTTGCCTGCGCTGATGAATTTATAATGACTTTCCCCGACAAATATGGCACACATATTGAGCAAGGCGGAACGAATGTATCAGGCGGTCAAAAACAGCGTCTTTGCATTGCACGTGCGCTCTTAAAAAAGCCAAAGGTTTTGATTTTGGATGACTCCACCAGTGCAGTAGATACTAAAACCGACGCTTTCATCCAAAAATCTTTCGCAGAGTATATTCCTGATACCACGAAAATCATTATTGCCCAGCGTGTAAGCTCTGTGCAGCATGCAGACCAAATCATCGTTTTGGATGATGGTAAGGTAGCTGCTATCGGAAAGCATGATGAACTTTTAAAAGATTGCGATATTTATCGTGAGGTATATGCATCACAGAAGAAAGGAAACGGTGAAAATGAATAAAAAAGAAAAAACACCTATGATTGACATACCTGAAGGTGTGCCGCAAAAAGCTGGGTTCGACTTAAAAACACTTGGCAGATTGCTTTCTTATATGAAAGATTACAAAGGACAACTGATTTTTGTTGTGGTTTGTATCTTATTAAGTGCTGTTGCCTCTGCCGCTTCTTCGTTGTTCCTGCAATCACTGATTGATGATTATATTGTACCTCTGCTTGGAACATCACAACCGATGTTTCATGAGCTGCTAAAGGCTCTTGTAGTGATTGGGTTCATATATTTGATCGGCGTAATTTCCACTTTGTTTTATAATCAGGTCATGGTCACAATAGCGCAGGGAACGCTTAAAAAAATCCGTGACGAAATGTTTGAAAAAATGCAAAGGCTTCCGATCCGCACCTTTGACACTCGCACTCACGGTGATATTATGAGCCTTTACACCAACGATACCGACACACTTCGTCAGATGATCGCCCAGTCTATGGCACAGCTTATCTCGTCAGTGTTTACCATTGTTGCAGTATTTATTTGTATGCTTTATATCAGCGTATGGCTGACACTTGTTGCAGTATTCATTATGTTTTTAATTTTGCAGATTGTAAAAATGATAACGAATAAAATTGGTATCTATTTTATAATGCAACAAAAAACTCTTGCAGATGTAAACGGCTATGTGGAAGAAATGGTAAATGGACAAAGGGTTATTAAAGTCTTTTGCCACGAAGAAAAAGCGAAAAAAGAATTGCGGGAGAAAAATAAAGATTGGGCAATGAGCGCATCTAAGGCAAACGGTTACGCCAACTCTATCATGCCAATGATGAACGCACTTGGTTATATGCAGTATGTAATTATTGCTATTCTCGGTAGTTTTATGGGAATTTACGGCATAACCAATTTGGGACTGACGGGAACGGGAACGCTTACCCTCGGTATGATTGCTTCTTTCCTTACGCTGTCCCGCAGCTTTACAAATCCAGTGTCACAGATTTCAAATCAGTTTAATTTTATTGTCACCGCCCTTGCAGGCGCTTCCCGCATCTTCGCATTTATGGATGAAGAGCCTGAAACTGATGACGGCTATGTAACGCTTGTCAATGCAAAAGAAGAAAACGGAGTGATTACAGAGACTGAACAACGTACAGGGCTTTGGGCATGGAAACACCCGCACAGCGACGGAACCGTTACTTATACAAAGCTTGAGGGCAGGGTTATTCTCGACAACGTTGATTTTGGCTATGTTCCTGAGAAACAGGTTCTATATGATATTTCACTTTATGCAGAGCCAGGGCAAAAGATTGCTTTTGTCGGTGCAACAGGCGCAGGAAAAACAACGATTACCAATCTGATTAACCGATTTTATGATATTGCTGACGGCAAAATCCGCTATGACGGTATCAACATCAATAAGATCAAAAAGACTGATCTGCGCCGTTCGCTAGGAATCGTGCTTCAGGAAGTCAACCTCTTTACAGGGTCGGTTATGGAGAATTTGCGTTACGGCAATCCCGATGCCACCGATGAGGACTGTATTGCCGCCGCAAAGCTTGCTAACGCCGACGGATTTATCCGAATGCTCCCGCAAGGCTACAACACCATCTTAAAGGGTGACGGCAGCGGATTTTCACAGGGACAGCGGCAGTTGATTTCCATTGCCCGTGCCGCCGTATCTGACCCGCCTGTTATGATTTTGGATGAAGCGACCTCCTCTATTGACACCCGAACAGAGGCTTTGGTGCAGGACGGAATGGATAAACTGATGAGAGGCAGAACTGTGTTTGTGATTGCACACAGACTTTCCACAGTGCAAAATTCAGATGTAATCATGGTACTTGACCACGGGCATATCATCGAACGGGGTAGCCACGAAAAACTTATTGCCGAAAAAGGCACTTACTATCAGCTTTACACTGGTGCCTTTGAGTTGGAGTAAAAAAGTAAGGTGATATCTGAATATCAAAAATTTCAGCACCGTTTGTTTTCTAAGACTTGATTTTCTAAGCAAAATCGCTTATAATTAAATTGAAAACATAACTATTATCCGCAGTTGCAAAGCAAATGTAATTACGTTTTATAAAGCAGTTACAGAATGCTATTTGAGATGGAGGATATTGTGTCAATTAATATTGCAGAAACATTTGAATTATTGTTTGATAAAAATAATAATGTTGCATACAAGGCATTACAGATATTGCAAAAGGAAAGTGAAGAAACAGATTGTGTTTATTCTTATATGGATAGATTAAGCGATATGCTTGACAGTGATAATTCTTATATTCGCACAAGAGGACTTACACTACTTGCCTATAATGCAAAATGGGATAAAGATTACAAAATTGATGAAATCATTGATAAATATTTAAAACATATAACAGATGTTAAACCAATTACTGCTAGACAGTGTATTAAGTTGCTACCGATTGTTGCAAAGCATAAGCCAGAATTGAAAAATGATATTCTTTCCGCACTTAATAAAGCAAGTATATCTATTTATGACGATAGTATGCAACCATTGGTTTATAGGGATATTCAAAAATCATTAAAGGAAATATACAAATTATAAAAACACCAAATCAGGATTTTAGGAGGTACTTAACCATGAGGAATATGATTGCATATTGCGGACTGGACTGTGAAAAATGTGACGCATATCTTGCAACAATCAATAACGACCAAGCATTGCGTGCGAAAACCGCAAAGTTATGGGCTGAGTTAAATAATGCTCCCATTCTACCCGAACATATTAACTGTGAAGGATGTCGTGTTGATGGGATGAAAACTGTATACTGTGATAATCTTTGCAATATTCGCCAGTGTGCATTGAAAAAAGGCGTAACAACATGCGGTAACTGCCCAGACTTAGCAAAATGTCAGATTGTTGAAGTGATTACATCAAACAATCCCGACGCTCTGAAAAATCTGGAAGGATAAACTATATAGTTTAACAATTTCCAGAGGGAAATTTTATTGAAATATCCTACAAAAGCATATGGATACAATGGTTTAAACATAATAAAAAAGGGAACGAATCAAACTCCGTTCCCTTTAATTTTAACTACTGCTGTTCTTTCATACCGCAGCATTTTTTATATTTCTTGCCTGAGCCACACGGACACGGATCATTATCAGCTGGTTTCTTTTTAGTCATTCTGATACTTCCCGCATTAGGTGCGTCCGGTTTAGCAACCTGTTCACGCTGAATAGGAGCATTCTTCTGAATTCTTACTGTAAGCAGCATTCTGATCGTATCCTCACGGATTGATTCAACCATAGCGTCAAACATTTCAAAGCCTTCATACCTGTATTCAACAACCGGATTTTTCTGACCGAATGCACGAAGTCCGATACCCTTTTTCAATTCAGCCATATCGTCAATGTGATTCATCCACTTTGTATCAACAACCTTAAGAAGGATGACCCTTTCAAGCTCACGAATAAGCTGTCCGCCGAATTCTTCTTCCTTACGGGCGTAAATTGTTTTCATACGGTCCTCAAGAAGTTCCACAATAGAATTTTTAGTAACATCATCAATCTGATTTTCATCATAATCCAGATCTTCATCATTAAGAACCCAACCCATAAAATGATCTTTCAGACCGATAATATTCCAGTTTTCTTTTTCCACATCGTCGACAAGATAATTATTAACAGAATCAACTGCAAGATCATGCATCATATTGAGAATATAATCATGCAGATCCTCGCCGTCAAGAACCTGTGAACGCTGATTATAGATAATCTCACGCTGCTTATTCAAAACGTCGTCATAGTTCAGAACATTCTTTCTGATACTAAAGTTTCTTCCTTCAACCTTCTTCTGTGATGATTCAATAATTCTTGTAAGCATCTTGCTTTCAATAGGCATATTTTCTTCCACATTAAGCGTATTCATCATGTTTTCAAGTCTGTCGCCGGCGAAAATACGCATAAGATCGTCCTCTACAGACAGGAAGAAACGGCTTTCGCCCTCATCGCCCTGACGTCCGGAACGTCCTCTGAGCTGATTATCAATACGTCTTGATTCATGGCGCTCAGTACCCAGAATATAAAGACCGCCTGCGGCTTTAACATCCTTAGCCTTTTCTTTTACCTCGGCATTGAATTTATCATAAAGTTCCTTGTAAACTGCCCTGGCAGCTAAGATCTCCTCATCGTCAGTATCTGCAAAGCCTACAGCTTCATTGATAATATCTTCTTCGTATTCTCTCTTACGCATTTCAGCTTTAGCAAGAAATTCTGCATTACCGCCAAGCATAATATCAGTACCACGTCCTGCCATGTTTGTTGCAATTGTTACTGCTCCCAGTTTACCTGCCTGAGCAACGATCTCAGCTTCCTTGGCATGATATTTAGCGTTCAGTACTTCGTGCTTTATGCCCTTTCTCTTCAGCATTGCCGAAAGAATTTCAGATTTTTCAATTGAAATCGTACCAACCAGTACGGGTTGTCCTTTTTTATGACATTCAACTATCTGATCAATAATTGCACTGAATTTTCCTGCTTCTGTTCTATAAACCTGATCTGAATGGTCTACACGAATAACAGGTTTATTTGTAGGAATTGCAATAACGTCCAGCTTATAGATCTCCCTGAATTCGTCTTCTTCGGTCATAGCAGTACCTGTCATACCCGACAGCTTTTTATAAAGACGGAAATAATTCTGGAAAGTAATAGTTGCAAGTGTTTTTGATTCGTTAGCAATTTTAACGCCTTCTTTAGCCTCAATAGCCTGATGCAGACCGTCGTTGAAACGGCGTCCAAGCATAAGGCGTCCGGTAAATTCGTCAACGATTATTACTTCTCCGTCTTTTACAACATAATCTATATCTACATGCATAACTCCGTGAGCCTTCAGCGCCTGATTAATATGATGCAGCAGCGTCATATTATCTGGATCCATAAGGTTATCAACATTAAAATACTTTTCAGCTTTTTTAACGCCCGAACGTGTAATTGTAGCAGTTTTAGCCTTTTCATCTATAATATAATCAACATTTTCATTAATTTCGTCCTGATCCTGTTTATCATCAATTTCAACTACAGTTGTGGACACAAGATTCTTGACAAATTTATCAACAATATCGTAAAGCTCTGTAGATTTGTCCCCTTTACCGGAAATAATAAGCGGAGTTCTTGCTTCGTCAATAAGAATAGAGTCAACCTCGTCGACAATTGCAAAGTTAGGCTTTCTCTGTACTCTGTCCTTGGCATATATCACCATATTATCACGCAGATAATCAAAACCCAGCTCATTGTTTGTAGCATATGTAACATCACAGTTGTATGCGGCACGGCGTTCTTCATTTGTCAGTCCGTGAAGAATACAGCCGACAGTAAGTCCTAAAAATCTTAAAACCTTACCCATTTCATCGGACTGCGTTTTTGCAAGATAATCGTTAACAGTTACAACATGAACGCCTTTTCCAGAAAGAGCGTTAAGATAAGAAGCAACGCATGCAACAAGTGTTTTACCTTCACCGGTTTTCATTTCCGCAATACGTCCCTGATGAAGAACTATAGCACCGATAAGCTGTACTGGAAACGGTTTTTTACCCAAAACTCTATCTGCCGCTTCACGAACGGTAGCAAGCGCTTCCGGAAGGATCATATCAAGGTTCTCACCTGTTTCAAGCCTGTCCTTAAAATTCTGTGTCTGCGCTTTAAGTTCAGTATCAGACATTGCGGCATACTGATCTTCCAGTTTTAAAACACTTTCCTTAATTGGTTCTATTCTTGCAAGTTCCTTAGTACTGTAGGAGCCAAAAATTTTTCCAAAAATTCCCATTAACATTATCCGCCTTTACTAAAATTATATTTTACGCTGCCGCCAGAAACATGACCGGCACTGTTTTACAGTCATTATGTAACAAATCAACTGCAATTTAATACTCATATAATATTTTATAACAATTTCATATCTTTGTCAATAGGAATTTTGTTAAAAACAATTAAATATCATTTTAAATCATAGCAGCTGAAAACACTGTCAAGATGTTTTTCATCCGGTTTGACGGTAAATAAGCTTACCAGCGGAACTACAACAATTGAAAGAATCATTGTAATTGCGCCTGCATTTATAGGAGACGCAAGATTCAGTGGGAACGACGCAGCAGTCTTTGCAAGCTCAGGGAACCAGCCGAAGCCGAATAAAATCATATGTCCCACTGTCAGACCGATTCCCAGTACAAAGCTGGTCCAGACAGATGCTTTTGTAATTTTTTTGCTGAAAAGTCCGAACATAAAAGGCCCTAAAAATGCTCCTGCCAAAGCACCCCATGAATAAGACATAAGCGTTGAAATAGACGCATTTTTATTAAATGCAATTATAACAGAAATAATTAAAAATACCGCAATCAGCACACGCATTATAATTATTTCTTTTTTATCATCATGTTTTTTCATTTTAGGCTTAATAAAGTCTATAGTAAGCGTAGAGCTTGATGTAAGAACCAGCGAAGATAGTGTGGACATGGAAGCTGACAGCACCAGTACCACCACAAGACCGATAAGCAGATCTGGCAGAGCCGCTTTGAGTACCGCCGGGATCATTGCGTCAAATTCGGGTTTTCCGTTGGAGTTAACGCCGATTAAAGATTTTGAAGTATCTGAACTGTCAAGAGTACAGAATAGTCTGTCAAAACCGCCCAGAAGATAAGAACCACCCGCAACAACAAGAGCAAAAAGCGTTGAAATAATAGTTCCCTTTTTTATTGAACCTTCATCTTTAATTGCATAAAATTTATGTATCATCTGAGGAAGTCCCCATGTGCCCAGAGACGTCAATATAATAACTCCCAACAAGTTTATAGGATCAGGTCCGAATAGCTTGTCGAAGCCGCCGCCGTCGGCTTCGATCTCACCCAGCTTAGCGATTGATTCTGTAAAACCGCCCTGATTGTTTACCGTACAGACTACAACAGCTATAATCCCTGCAAGCATAACTATTCCCTGAACAAAATCGTTTATTGCCGTCGCAGCATATCCCCCAAGAATTACATATATTGCAGTAATTATCGCCATAGCAATAATAAAAATTTTATATGATCCCTCTGAATCAAGATTAAACGCCATGTTAAACAGTCTCGACAACCCATTGTAAACCGACGCTGTATAAGGAATCAGAAAAATAAATACAATAAGTGCGGAAGCAATTTTCAACCCCTTAGAATCAAAACGTTTTTCAAAAAATTCCGGCATTGTTTTAGCATTTAAATGATTAGACATAATTCTTGTTCTTTTGCCCAGAACCATCCACGCAAGAGCACTTCCTATCAGCGCATTACCTACGCCTATCCATGCCGCAGATACGCCGTAGCTCCAGCCGAACTGTCCGGCATAGCCTATAAAAACTACAGCTGAAAAGTAAGAAGTACCGTAAGCAAACGCTGTAAGCCATGAACCTACATTTCTTCCTCCCAGAACAAAATCATTTACGGATTTTGTTTTTTTGGTTGTGTAAAGTCCTATGCCCATCATTACAGCTATGTAAATTACAAGCATACTAATTGTTAAAGCAGTCGTCATATTTTTATCTCCTTTATAAGTTTGTGGCTTTAAACCAGTAAAGCATTAATTATTTTACCAGTTTTTCTGATATTTGTCAATATATTTTCTTTGTTTTTGCAGAAAAATAAATGTTGAAGTCAGAGAAAACATTTGGTATAATAAATACATACTGATTTTAATTAAATAACTGGAGAATTATATAATGAAAATGAAAAAAAACGAATTGCAGAGCTTTGATGAAAAAACCTGCGGTTCTGTAATGTTTACAAGAGAAAACGGTATAAAGAAATATCTGCTAATAAAAAACGACAGCGGTCATATAGGCTTTCCGAAGGGACATGTTGAATACGGTGAAAGCGAAGCCGAAACTGCTGAAAGAGAAGTTTTTGAAGAAACAGGTATTCATGCAGAAGTACAATCTATTGCAGTTGTAAGTGAAAACTTTTTTAAAGGCTTCGGCGGCAATATTGACGGACTTGACTGTCATACCATAGAATTTTATTATCGTATTATTAAGAATAGTGAAACAAACACTACTCCCTACTTATTACCTATTACTTATTACCTATTACTTATTTACTACTTGTTTCTGCCCGTCAAAAGGCTAACCACCACAATAGCCAGTATAGACAATGGTAATGCAAAGAGAATAGGGTCAATTACCGGAAACGGATATGTCTCAATCAATACATCCTTGCCAAACAGGAATTTACATATTCCCATTGCGGCAGCTTCTTTCTGATGAAGGAATATTAGTGCAAAAGCACTGCCTAAAGTTCCTACCCAGAGACTTGCCATAACTCCCTGTTTCGTCGCTTTCTTCCAGTACAATGCACAAAAGTAGGCAGGAAGAAATGCAGCAGCACAGATACCCATGAAAATAGAAGTTCCGCGGGCGATAATATCGTGAGGCAGCATATAGCAAATAATATAGCTGACCAAGATAGAGAATAACACTCCCAAACGAATCACATTCGTGAGTTTGCCACGGGAGCGAGGCTTATACGTACCATAAATATCCGAGCCGACCGACGCACCCATTGTATGAAACTGTGAACTCAACGTCGACATACTTGCCGAAAGGATGCACAGCATAAATAGTGCGGCAAACCAATCGGGCATTGCCTTATTAATAAAATATGGAATAATCTTATCAATATCCTGTACGACTTCCGTAGCAATCGCCCCTTCTGTTTTCAGAAAGAAAAGATTACTCAATGCTCCGGCATGATAAATAGCACCTACGGTTATAATCAAAAAGAAACAACCGATAAACACACCACGGTTCAACTGCTTGCTACTTTCCACCGTCATGAAACGGACTACTAGCTGCGGTTGCGCCAGACATCCGATTCCAACACCCAGAATAAGAGAAGTAACCAACGAATACCATTGTGGAGAACCCGTGACAGGCATCGCAGTCCACCCCTGATGTCCCAATGCCTTAAACTTTTCCGGAACCAGAGGAGCAATAGCAGTCAGTTCCTTATTAGCCTCCGTAAAGTTCATATCAAGCACCTGATACAAAGAGAAAAGCAGGAACAACATACAAGCAAACATAATGACTGCCTGCAAAGCGTCCGTATACATCACTCCCTTCATTCCTCCGGCAATCACATAAGCGGCAATCACCAGCGTGAAGATCAATAAAGAGATATTGAAGTCAATCTGAAAGATCTGTTCGATAAATACGGCTCCGCCCTTCATCACAACTGCGGCATAAAGCGGCATCCCTATAAAAATCACAGCAGCAATAAAGACTTGGATATTACGTGAGCGAAAATGACGTCCTAACAATTGCGGGAAAGTACTGACATTCAGTTTAGCCCCCATACGCCGGGTGCGCAAACCAAAAAAGATAAAAGCAATAACAACCCCGATAAACATATTGAGGAAACAGAGCCACTGGATACCCATACCGAAAGCGGCAGCCACTCCCCCGAAGCCCACAATAGCAGATGCGGAAATAAACGTGGCACCATAAGAAAGTGCCATAACGATAGGATTCATCTGACGCCCGCCTACCAGATAGTCACTGGTACTCGTTGTCTTTTTATACCCTAAAAAACCAAGATAAGCAAGTGATAGCAGATAGCCTATCACAATCAAACTGAGTGTAAATGTAT
>OIEL01001095.1_pt1 | contig 13850 bp, 10 predicted proteins | sample 1581731 | NCBI WGS metagenome assembly OIEL01 (sample SAMN01760977, study PRJEB22395) | human gut metagenome | reverse complement strand
GCAACCCCCAGCCGGCAACGACGGGGAGTTGCTGTTTTTGTTTCCGCTTCCCGTCATGTCTCTCTCCGTATCCCCGTACCCCGAGAGTGTCAACAGGGCTCCCAAACACCCCAACACGACCTCCGAACGGCCCTCCCACAAAGCCAGCAGGCCCAATACCATCAGGTACAAGCGAAGGCAATGCGGGTTGCACAATCGCTGATGACTGATGATTTGATGATTCATTACTTCTTTCCCTTGCCGGGGGATGCCCCGGCAAGGGAAAGACATCATTTGTATCTTCATGCCACCATCTTCGTCAATACGCAAATCGCAGAGGAACGGCGCAATTATCATCCGTTACCGGAATTGTTGCGTAAGTTGTCAGTAACTCACTATATAATAGTGTATTTCGCTATTCTTCCCAAGCTCCGATACCACCAATTATGCAGGATGACGAATCGGTAACGTAGCAAAGTCTTAACTTGGTTCAGACTTAACTTTTCCCGTCATCTGGTTACAGAAACTATTTTCTCAAAAGCCTATTTCTCAATAACTTTGCTCTACTTTTCCATATCTCGCCGATTATTGCTAACTTTGTTATATAATTATGACGAATTTAAACGTACGTTTTTTTGTCATTTTGAAAAAGCCTCCTATCTTATTTATTCCCAATAATATACAAGCAAAAGCAGGACAAAAGCTACCCCTAAAAACAGGGCAGAAAATGAACTTTCCACCAGTAGATAAAAGACTTTACTATATATATTGTAATCAATTGTTTAGAGACATTTTCCGGCAAGCCCCGACCTGTCCCTTTTTTGCACTTTTTCCAAAAAGGAGGGTAAACCCCACAGAGGAACTGGAAAAGCCGGATATTTATTCATCCGTCTGCTGAAGCAGACAGCAAAAGACAGTGCTTTATATCTTATCCATTCTTCAACACATCGTCCTTGTCCGGTGCACTGGGTTCGGGTGTAGATTCGGGGTTGAAGGGGTTGAAGTAGTAGATGCCTTTTTCACCGAGGAATCGCAGGAAGTAAGGGAGCTTCTGCATAAAGAGGCTGCATTCCTTCGACTTGGCAGGAGTCCAGGCGGATTCGGCGACAGCTACCAGGCGGGGGAAAGTCATATAGTCCAGACGCTTGGCATCAGCGACCCGTTCCGTCCAAAGGGAGAACTGGAGGCCCATCACCTGGTCTTCATAATCGCGTGTCAGATGGATGATCGGTTCAGGGAAACGGTAGATGTCCTCGATCGTGTTGTAACCGCCCCACACACGGCCCACCTTATGGCCGCCGTACTGGACGAAGTCGGCATACAACGGACGGCGCGGGGTCATAATCACCCGGTAGCCGTTTTAGAGCGCCTTCACCAACTGGTGTTTGCGGTCGTGGCGCCACCACATGATGACAGCCTTGTCGGGAGAGACACCGGCATCGATCATCTCGTCCCAGCCGATCATCGTCTTGCCCTTGGAAGCCACGATATCGGCAGCACGGCGGATAAAATACTGTTCCAGGCCCGTTTCGTTGCCTAAGTTCTTATCTTTGATAAACTGCTGGATTTCGGGATCGGTGAACCAACTTTGGTTGCCGTAGTGCACCTCGTCGCCTCCGATATGGATATAGGGAGACGGGAACAGGGCGACGATCTCGTCGAGCACGTTGCTGATAAACTCGAACGTCTCTTCCTTGCAGGGATGGAACGTGAAATGCTGCCATTTGCCCTCGCCTCCGCCGGAGATTTCAGGATAGGAACGGCAGACAGCAGTAGCATGGCCCGGCATGTCGAATTCGGGAACGACCATGATGTGGCGATCGGCTGCATAGGCAACGATCTCCTTGATCTCTTCCTGGGTGTAGAACGTAGCGGGTGCTTTCGGGTCGTGCCAGTTGCCGACAGCTCCTTCGGTGGTCAGCTTCGGATAACGCTTGATCTCGATGCGCCAGCCCTGATCGTCGGTCAAATGCAAGTGGAGCTTGTTTATTTTGTAGAAGGACAAACAGTCTATCACCTTTTTCAGATAGTCAACTGTAAACATGTGCCGTACCACATCGATATGGAATCCGCGCCAGTCGTATTTGGGAGCATCCTTTATATCTACCATCGGAAGATATTTCGAGTTTCCCGAAGTGAAGAAATTAGCTTGTTCGAGTGCTTGCCTCAACGTCTGGATTCCCCAAAGAAGTCCGGTTTCCGTTGAATAATAGATGCAGGCTCCCTCTTTGGTTACGGTCAGACGATAGGCTTCTTTGGCCAGATCAGATTCTTGTTTCACCCGGATAAAGGCATGATCGTTGGAAGCGTCACTCGCGGAAAGAGACAGTTTCTCTTCCAGTGTGGATTTCAACAGTTGTGACGTAGAAGCCGGAATATTCTGGCTAACAGTCACATTCTGCGGAAGAGTGACCACCGATTCTTTATAATCAACTCTTTCCGGCAAAGGCATTACCGACAGGCGGGTCGGTACCCGTTCCGGATACCCTCCATTATCATTGTCATTGCACGACAACGATGTGATCGCACCTATTCCCAACAGGAATAATATACCGCTTCTTTTTATCTTATCATAGTTCATAACTTGTCTACTTTTTGTGGATTAATTTACTTTGAGAGTGCTTGTCACACTCTCTTTGTTTAAATAAAACAGTTTAGCTTTCACAACCGAAGCATCACAGGCTATGGGAGCTTCCCAAAGCGCTGAATCAAGAGTTGGTTCCGCTCCATCGGTCGTATAGCGTATCTCCCCTCCCCGGATGGGGGTGTTGGCATAGAGCTTGCCTTCTTTGAAGCAAAGTCCGGGGTGAGGCAAACGGAAGTTAATGTTTCGGGACGCCCAATGGGGCATTTCCTTCTCACTCGCTTTCGAATAGAACAAAGCCAGCGCTTTGTTGAAAGCCTGCTGTTCTTTCTCTCCTGCCAGCATACTCCAAGCGGGAAAAGCATTCCACCCGCGTTCTACCAGTCCGAGGATTTTAGGAAAGGTATAATATTCCACCCACTTGAAATCACGGATCGTTTCTGCAAACAGTTGCGCTTGTACTCCTTGGATACGCTCCTTGCCGGATGCGGTCAAAACTGTTTTTCCTCTTTCCGCAATACCTAAATCGACCGGATTACCAGCCATATCAGTACGCGAAGAGCGATAGATGTGATATGGAAGCATGGAAAAGCCTTTAGATTCATCCACATATCCGGCCCACGAGAGCCCTCTTTCATCGGGGTGAGCATCATAGGCCAAATCCAGATAGAAGTTGTTCACGTTGCAGAGGATCACCGGATACCCTTTGTTGGCTACCTGATAAGGTATTTCGTCCGCTTCCCATTCGGGAACTGTATTCCAGCAATATACTCCTGCCGCAAGCCTGTTCAAATGGCGGTCGGTAGCCTCCGAATGTCCCAACGCTGCTTCCTGCCAGCCACTGAACTGCACATGATATTGTTGCAGATAGTCTGCCATCTTCGTGATGTAGTATTCGGACAGTTCATGCGCACTCGTCATTCCATGTTCATCCATAAACGCCCGGCAGACAGGCGAACCCATCCAAGCTCCATCAGGCACTTCATCGCCTCCCAAGTGAATGGTAGTCAAAGGTACCTCCGCTTCTTCATACATAGCCATCAGCTCACGAATCACTTTTTCCATAAACCGATACGTGGAGGGTAATGCCACATTCATCACGTTATCTGTATAAGACTGTGCGGAAACATAGCGGGAAGTATCTTGCGCGTCACTCAACAAATATTCGACGGCCTTTTCAGGATCGGTGTTTATATATTTATGATAACGTGCTTTCATGGACACTATTGCCGCCCGGGCGTGCCCCGGAGACTCTATTTCCGGGATTACACGTACATGTCTTTGAGCTGCATAACGCAATAAATCTATAAACTCTTCACGAGTATAATATCCGTTACCGGAGGTAGGCGCAGACGGATCATAGTTGCCATCGTAGCCCGGATACAAACATTCCAGTTCATCCGTGGTGTGTCCCCGACGTGCACCGACCGAGGTCAGTTCTTCCAGACCGGGAATCTGAAGACGCCAGCCTTCATCATCCGAAAAATGGAAATGCAGCACGTTCAGTTTATAAGAAGAGATGGCGTCTATCAGCTTCTTTAATTGGTCTGCCGTCGTGAAGTTTCTGGCAATATCCAGCATTTGTCCGCGATACGGCAAGTCGGGATAGTCACGGATAGATACAGCTTCCAAACGGAACGGTTTCTCTTGTCCTTTCAAGAGAGAAAGCAAGGTTTGCGTGCCATTGAAAATGCCGTGTGACGTAGGAGCTGAAATATTTATCAGACTATTTCCTGTGTTCATCCGGTAGTATTCGTCATTCGCAGCCGTCTCCTGTTGCGGCAAATAATCCAGATGAACCGTTACCGGTGCTTCGGAAATGACTTCCAGCCCATAGAGTGTTTCCAACTTTTCTTTCAACAATCCTGCTTCGTTGGCAAAATCGGGATGAAAAGTCAGTTTCACCTTATTTTCTATGGTAACGTTTTCTTTACCGACAGCCGGAAACGCTTCCTTTACTGACGGGAAAATATCAGTTTGTTGCAACTTGGCAGTAGTCTCTAACGCCAAGTTTGAAGCATATATCTTATCAAGTGCGGGATACCAGTCTTCCGCCTCCATTCCTTGTAGCGGCTGTATGGTCAGTTCGACAGGCAAGGGAGTACCTTGCTTGCCGCCTGCCTGACTCACCCAGTAAGTACCTTCGGGAGCATGTGACAGTTTTTTCAGTCCGTTGGTACAACAGAACGTCACAATCAGCGAATCTCCCGGTGCCAATGGCCGGAAGTTTTCCGCTGGATACATCCGGAAGAAGTTCGCATTTACTACCTCTACCTTGACCGATGCAGATTCGTCTTGAAGAATCTCACGAGGCAACTGCGAATAATAGATGCTCCAGTCCTTTCCCAAAGGAGCATCTGATATATTCTTCAGGATAAATGAGTTCTCATAGTAGCCGGGCTGCACTTCGGCAACTCCCATCTCCCAAGTCAATGACACGGGGGCTTTCGCCCCGTCAGCCGATTTACAGCCGGTCATGAACAGCAGGAGACACAGGCTTCCCCCTATCATATATAGTATATTTCTCATAGGCTTTCCTGTTTTTCTATATATCACTCTTTCAGACATTAATCACTCAATCGTTCGATGTGCAATGTTTCTTTGCCTACTCCCTGCGAAGTGTCGAAAGTCAAACGGTAATAGCCAGGTACGAAGCCGTCGCCACTCGTTATTCCATTGGAAGCCGATAGTTCAATTCCATCCGTATCACCGGACAACGAACCTGCTTGCAACTCCATACCTTTATCTTTATTCCATTGCAAATCGCTGTAAATTTCGATTTCGAAAGACTCCCATTCATGAGTGTTACTCAAATACACGGTAGTTTGATATTTTTGTTCACCAATCGGCACAATATATCCCAACTGTGATATATCTTCCAAATTCCAGCCTCCGCTATTGTAAGCCTCGTTCCAGACAGGAGCACAAGTGAATCCGTGTCCTACCAACCAGAAACAAGTAGGTGCGGTATCACTCATCCGTGCAACCCAAATATAATTGAATTTAGAAGAATAGTATATTTCCCAAGTTCCCGATTTGCGCAGGAAGGTAAACTTACCATTGTCCGGATTATAACTAAAGAAGTCGCGGTTGTAAGCATGTTCCACATCTTCAAATCCACTCATTTCAAATTCTTCACCTTGAGTAAAACCAATCTGGGCACGGAAAAATCCTTCACTGGCTATCAACTCGGTTTCTTTAATTTTCAGGTTCTTCTGGAAACCGACGACACCCAGTTTAAAAGTCATCACGTCGAAAGTGATCTGTTCAACAAACCAATCCCGGTAGTCAAAGGCAAAGCTGGGTCCCGACGCTTCAATAAGGACAGCTGTATTACTCTTTTCAGCAGCTCCCCAAATCAATTCCGCATCGTCCAATGATTCCGTAGTGGAAATTTTTCCGGTTAGCTCCATCGGATAGCCCTCTTCCGAGCCGGAAACTTCCGTCAGATACAGATAAGGATTCTCTGCGCTCCGGGTCATTTCTACCACCTCACCGTTATAGTGAAGATAGAGCACTTCCGGAATCTGTGGACGGACGATATGGAAATCAAACGTTTGAGTGACTTCACTACCTTCCACATTGATGGCAGTCAATACTACTTTAGCCTCCTGATTCTCTTCCAAGTTAGCCTCAAACGGGATATAAATTCCTTTCTCAACAATCGACACATCAGTGCCTTTCGTACGAATCGACTGCGAACTTACCAAGGTTTCACCCACCATCAATTTCACTTCCAGCGTAGACAAAGGAGTCTCCGGATCGTGGATTTTTACAGAGAAATAAAGAGAATCGGCAGCAGGAGTCTGATCGGTAGTCGAGAATTGTAGTCCTGATAGTTCAGGACATGAATATGGATACTTCACCCGACCATCTTCTTCGCTACATGAAGCCAGCCAGCAAACGGTTAGCCCCAGCAACCATAAAAACAGATTATTGTGTTTCATCATTTTTTCTTTTAAAATTTTACGTTCCTCTTTTCATTAATAACCTTCATTTTGAGTCAGATTGGTATTTTTATCTTTCTCTCCTTGAGGAATCGGCCACAACTGCCGGAAAGCCTGCAAACCTGCAAACAGCAATCTGCCATCTTTGTCTTTATGTTTCTGCATCACTTCCAGCAAACGGTTATTACGTACCAGGTCAAACCAACGCTGACCTTCCATATACAACTCCAATTGACGTTCATTCTCTACCGCCAAGCGGCCCCTAGCCTGTCCCATATTCTCATCCAGAGAAGAGGGAGCAAAGCCCGCACGTTCTCTAATGCCGTTCACGATTCGAATCGCTTCCGGAGTGCGGTCTAACTCTACCAGTGCTTCGGCTTTCAACAGGAGTATATCCGCCAATCGCATCAGAATAATGTTGGAAGTCTTCTCGCGAATCTTATAAGACAACGGATAACTGTCCGCCGGCCAATAGGTGTCATAAGGAACCGATTTCCAAAGGATACTGGATGCGTAACGGGTATCTTTCTCCTTGTCGAATTTAGCAACCAAGTCATGAGTAGGCGTACAATAACGTCTCCAGGTCACCGAGCCGTCGTCTTCTTTCAGCAACACCCAATAAGCCCAGTTGGGAGCATCGGAGGTGTAATAGACTTCAAAGATACTTTCGGAAGAGAATTTCTTGTCAGGTTGCCACAACTCATCAAAGTTGCCGACCAGCGTATAACCCTCTGCTATCACTTTGTCGCAAGCTTCAACCACTTTGGCATAGTCGCGTGTTGATTTCTCTCCTCTGGTTGCCAACACCTTGGCACGCAAAGCATAAGCGGCGCCTTTGGTGGCCTGGAAAACTCCTTTATTTTTGCTTACCAGGTAACGAATGGTATTTTCTTCGTTCAGATCATCCAATATCTGGTCGTAGATTTTATCTGCGACAGAACGTTCAGGATACATCACCGGATACCATTTATCCAGATTCTCGGCTGTAATGGTCGGAATCAAATCCAGCACCATCGGAGCGTCTCCCCATAAACGGACGATATCGAAATAGGCCCATGCCCGCAAGAATTTTGCTTCTGCGATGACCCGATTACGCTCTTCTGCTACGGTAGAGGCAGGATCCATCATTTTCGTATTTTCAATCACACTGGTTGCAGTGCCAGCCATTGAATAATACTGTGACCAGACCAATTCTACCTTATAATTGGTAGAGGTCAGCTTCAACAAATCAAATTCTTGTTCGGCCACGCCGTCTCCACCAATATAGCAATTATCGGATTGTACATCTCCAATAGTGTAATTTTCCGACTGGAATATATCTGCCTTAAAGCTTTCATACGCACCTTGCAACTCGGCTTGCGCATCTGCCAGACTTCCGTATTTAGACTCCTGATCTTCCGTCCCGGTACCCTCCTGCATAAAATCCGATTGCGGTTTCTCATCCAGAAAATTACTGCATGAAACGACTAAGACGCAGAGTACGACATAAGCTAACTTTATTATGTTTTTCATTTTCGCACCTATTAAAATTCAACATTCAAACCAAAAATTACCGCCCTCGATTGAGGATAAGTACCATAGTCCACTCCTTGGGCAACGGAGTCGCCGCCAAAAGCATTTACTTCAGGATCGTATCCCTTGTATTTTGTCAACGTGAAAAGATTCTGTCCGGTGACGTAAGCCTGCAATCTGGACAGATGTATTTTATTCAACCATTTCTTAGGGAAATTATAGGACAAAGTGACTGTTTTCAAGCGCAAATAAGATCCGTCTTCTACAAAACGGGAGGAGTTGTGATTGTTCTCTGTATTACCAACGCGGGGGACATTGGTAATCATACCCGGTCGTTTCCAACGATCCAATACACGAACCGACTGGTTTCTAAAGTCCGTCATACCTTCCATATCGATGCGTGACGCATTAAAAATCTTATTGCCCTGACTTCCCTGCAAGAAAACAGACAGGTCGAAGCCAGCATACGAGAATGTATTCGTCATACCATATATGAACTTAGGCTGGGCATTTCCCAAGGTAGTGCGATCTTCCGGATCGATAAAGCCGTTACCATTCAGGTCACGATAGATGATATTTCCAGTTTCCGGATCGACGCCTTCTGATATATATCCAAAGAATGTTCCCAATGGAAGACCTTCTTTCAGGATGACAGCTTTCTCCTTGGATTCATACATTTCAGCATAATAATAGACTTTATTCAAGCCGAGCTTCGTCAACTTATTCCGGTTGAAAGAGATATTGAAATCTGTATTCCACTGGAAGTTGCCTTTCAAATTCTGGGAAGAGACAGTGAACTCCATACCTTTATTCACCATTTCACCATCGTTTCTTGTCACACTGCTTGGCACTACATTCTCCGGCAGGCTGACTGTCAGTAGTAAGTCGGTTGTTTTTTTGTAGTAAGCGTCCACCGAGAAGGATAAACGGGAATCAAACATTGTCAGGTCGAGACCCAGATTCCACTGGCTTGTTTTTTCCCAAGTCAGTTCTTTATTGGCTGCCGAACCGGGTCTGATGGCAAGTCCCGGATATAAGTTACCTTCTGAAACCGGCAGTTTACTAGCACTCATGGAAGCCATGTAAGCGTAGTTTCCAAAACCGCCCTGGTTACCGTTCATACCCCATCCGGCACGTAGCTTCAAATCGGTTACGATGTCTTGTAAAGGTTGCATAAACTTTTCGCTTGAAATTCTCCAACCTGCCGAAACAGAAGGAAAAGTACCCCAACGGTGTCCCGGAGCAAAACGGGAAGAACCGTCGGCACGGAAGTTGACCGTCAGCAAATAACGGCTGTCATAATTGTACGCTATGCGACCTAAAAAAGAGGCCAGCGTCCATGCGGAGGCGGAAGAACCACAAGCGTCTTTATCCAACTGATTGGCGGCACTGATGGAATGAATATCGGGATAAGACTCTGCCAGATCGAAACCAGCCATCCAGGATGCGTTATATTGTGCACGCTGTTGGGTGGCTCCTCCCAAGATGGAAAGGTTATGTTTGTTGAAGGAACAATCATAGGTTAGCAAATTCTCAAATAGCCATTCGAAGTTTCGTGAGAAACTCTCTTCCACACGTCCTTTTGTACCGCGTCCGTCCGAAGTTGAAATCGGGTCCAGATAATAATCCCAGTGTTCATTAGTCAGTTCAATGCCAAAAGTTGTTTTGAATTTCAGACCTTTGTATATATCAACCGTAAAGCCGAGCGAACCATTAATATGATCTGTATTCGTGTTGCTGTCCGCAGCATTGGCAGCCAGCGGATTCAGAATACGTGCACCATAAGCCTGTTCGTCGTATTCGTTCGGATCATACGGGTTCCACTTCTGCATAAACGGAGGAGTATTCACTACGGACAAGATGGAACCGGCACGCAAAGAACTGCGGCTTTCGTTCACCCATTGTCCTCCTGTATGCGAATACGCAAAATTCAACGCCATCTTTAACCATTTTGTCTGCTCACTATCCAAATTCGCACGGAAATTATATCGGTTGAAATGTGCTTTCTCCACAATACCTTGTTCGTCGGAATAACCTCCGGATACAAAATATTGTAATTTCTCGGTTCCATTTGCCACGGATAATTGATAGTTCTGATTAACACCCGTACCGAAGAATAAATCAGTCCAGTCCACATAGCGTGTTTCATTTTCAGGAATATTGGGAGCAACGTCCGAAACAGCTTTCAAGTCTTTCATCAAGTCTTTATATTGCTCTGTGTTCAAGGCATCTATCTTCTTCCCTAATTTAGAAAAACCCACATAAGCACTCATTTTCACCTGCGGTGCACCGATCTTTCCTCTCTTGGTCGTAATCAACACCACTCCGTTTGCCGCACGTGCTCCATAAATAGCTGCTGATGAAGCATCTTTCAGGATTTGCATACTTTCAATATCGTTCGGACTGATATTCGAAATATCATCCGACGGCAAACCATCTACCACATACAACGGCTCATTGGATGCCTGCACGGAAGTAGCACCTCTCACCCGGATGGTTACCCCGGAACCCGGCATACCCGATGGCTGCACAACTTGAATACCGGCTGCTTTTCCCTGAATGGCTTGTGCAGCCGTCATGATCGGACGTTCTTCAATATCTGCCGTAGAAACCACAGATACTGCCGTCGTAATATCTTTCCGTTTCATAAAACCGTATCCCACTACGACAACTTCTTCCAGCACTTGCGAATCTTCGCTCAAAGACACATTATAGATGTTCTGTTTATTGACCGTATGAGACTGGGAAACGTAACCGATATAGGAGAAACTGATTTTTGCCCCTATGGGAGCTTCCAAAGAGAAACGTCCGTCGATGTCAGTAGCGGTCCCAATATTCTCTCCTTCCACTCTCACGGTAACACCAATCAAAGGTTCCCCCCTCCGATCGGCTACAACACCGGTTATTGTTTTCTTATCTCCTTTCTGGGAGGCGTTTTGTTCGGTTTTCAGGGTAAGCACTACTTGCTTGCCCGATTCTATCTTATAACTAATAGGTGACCCTTTGAAAACTTTTTCTAAAACCGAATCGATACTTTCATTGTCCACTTTCAATGAAATCTTTTGATCCAATCCGGGAAGCTTATCCGTATAAAAGAAGCTGTAATCAGCCTTCTTCTCAATTACTCGTATCGTCTGGCGTATTGTCTGATTCTTTACAGAGAAAGTGATCTGCGCACTTACCTCTTGAGACACAAACAACAAGATACAACAGAACATAACAAGCCTGAATATGATATGTAATTGTTTTCTCATTAGTAATTAGCTTTAAATTCTTTAAAATATAAGTCTGAAAATCAGACTTTTTATTATCTTTGTGAAATCGTGATGCAAAAAGGATTCCCTTTCCCTTATCCGCATAAGGAAAAATTTCTTTTTTACTATCATGTATAAACCGTATTTAATTTCAGGGTGGAATTATGCTGCTACATAATTCTACCCTCTTTGTTTTATTATGAGGTGTCTTCCATAAATCGTCTTTTTTTAGTTAATACTACTTCCAATTTTCACCGTATCTCCTTCTAACTTATAAGTCAAAGGATAAGTAAGGCTTATAATGTAAAATACATTATGCAAACTGCTGTTCCGGATGGTTCCGGAAAACGGCACATTCTTCAGCTTCTCCGAGTCAAACACGACTTTCACCCCGTACATCCGCTCCAACGTGGTCGCGATCTCTGCTAAAGGCGCTGAATTAAAAATCAACATATTGTTCCGCCAAAAGTCGATTTCACGCAGATCCGAGATGGGCGATTTAGTAAATGTCTGCTTATTCTTATGATACTCTACCTTTTCTCCGGGTTTCAACAATGTGGTATTCGCTTTATTAGAAACCCTGACACTTCCTTCCGCTAGCAGTGTCGTGACGGAAAGATCGTCCCCATATCCCTTCACATCAAAGGTTGTTCCCAACGCTTCTATCTCCAAATCATTGCAGCAGACGATAAAGCGCTTGTCTTTGTTCTTTGCCACCTCAAAATAGGCTTCTCCGTCTAAATAAATCTTTCGGTCGGATTTGTTATACTCCGCATCATAAGAAAGATGAGTAGCCGAATTCAACCAGACTTTCGTTCCATCAGGTAAAGTCAGGTTCGCTTTCTGCCCGTAATCTACTGCAACCATGAAAGGATCCTGCGATACCTTATTTATATGTCCTACTCCGAAATAAGTGGCCAGTCCCAAACAAACCGGTAATAATATAGTGGCCGCCACCTTATATATAATAGGTTGCCAACGCCGCTTCTTCGGATACAGAATTTTGGGTTCATCCAAATTCCGCTGCAGATGATTCCACATTTCTTCTTCCACTGTCTTATCTATTTCGACAGCTGCTTCTTTCCACATTTGCTCGCAAAGCGAATTAAACTCATCACGAATCCCCGGTTTGCGAATCCATTCAATAAGTATCCTTCTTTCTTCAGAAGAGGCCTCCTTCTTGAAGAATTTTTCCAATAGTACTATGTAATCGTGTTGCTCCATAATTTTCCTGTTCTATATATACTAGCCTTGAGAGACAGAAAAGGACTACAAGAAAATGAAGATAAGTTGGATATTAACTTTTATTAAAGGTTAAGCATTAGATATGGTGCAGGAAGAGAGAGACAGAAAAGGCAATCGTCCCCAGTTTGTCACGCAGGAAATCCAAAGAACGATGTACCTGTGTAGCAACAGTCTTTTCTGATATATCCAACTGTTCAGCTATCTCACGATAGTTCAGCCCGGATTTCCAGTAGAGCATAAAAACTTCCCGACGGGCAGGAGGCAGTTCTTCCAAAAGTTTCAGGATATATTCTTCTAAAAATAAATAATCCAACTCTTCATCTATCTCTACGGATTCGTCAGCCGATTCATTGGATAGTTTATCCACATAATTTTGAAGCAGGAGTTCGCGCCTTACGTAATGGTATACCATATTTTGGGATATCTTAAAAAGATAACCGCCCAAATTACCTTCCAAATCAATATTGAGCCGTTTCTCCCAGATTTGGAGAAAGATATCCTGTGTAATATCCTTTGCCACCCCGGCATCGCCTATCATAGAAAGGACAAAATTGTAAATGCGAGCATTGTATGCACGATACAACGCTTCAAAAGCATTTTTATTTCCTTCCTTCAATAATTGAAGTTGTTGGGTGGTAATCATCATCAAATAAGGTTAAATCATATATGGACTCAAAAATAACGAAATAACTAAAGCCGACAACCAAAGCGCTTGTTAAAATTTCAATAAATCAATATCTAAGCTTTTAAAAAAGAATAGGATATAAATGCATATCCTATGTATCTCATATCATAAATTCAGCCATTTTGCTATAAAATTAATAGAAATTACCAATCAACAGCAACAATTTCTAACTTTTATTCCTACATTTGCAGCCAATTGATAACTTATTAACAAATTACATATATACCATGGCTAAAATAACGAAAGAAGCCGCTTTGCTCTATCACTCACAGGGCAAACCCGGCAAGATTGAGGTAGTGCCTACCAAACCTTATAGTACACAAACCGACTTATCACTCGCATATTCCCCCGGTGTAGCAGAACCTTGTCTCGAAATTGAGAAGAACCCGCAGGATGCATACAAGTATACAGCCAAAGGAAATCTTGTAGCTGTTATTTCTAACGGTACAGCCGTACTCGGACTGGGCGATATAGGCGCATTAAGCGGCAAACCTGTAATGGAAGGTAAAGGGCTGCTTTTCAAAATCTATGCTGGTATCGACGTTTTCGACATCGAAGTAGACGAGAAAGATCCGGAGAAGTTCATTGCGGCAGTGAAAGCAATCGCGCCTACCTTTGGAGGTATCAACCTGGAAGACATCAAG
>OIEL01001085.1_pt1 | contig 13928 bp, 9 predicted proteins | sample 1581731 | NCBI WGS metagenome assembly OIEL01 (sample SAMN01760977, study PRJEB22395) | human gut metagenome | reverse complement strand
TGGGTTGCTTTTTCAGAAGCTTCAAATAATTACTATTTAGGCAACGAAAAGGGAAGAGCGGCAGCGTATATTTTCAGTGAGAAGGATTACTTTGACAAATATTATGTATATGCTGAGCAAAGAGGTATTAAAGTTAAATCTGTGGAAAATACTTCAGAATATAGAATGGCATTTTTGGGAGATCTGTACAGATGCGGATTTGAATGTATTGTTATAGATAATGGTCAGACATATCTGACATTAGATTTATTTGATATTATTCAAAAGCCGGATATTGAAAATATGCCTAAAGATACAAAGCTTATAGTGAATAGGGATCTTATGAGAACATTTAACTGGTTTTTACAGGAGAATTCCAAGCAGCCGGCAAATCCTCAGATGTGGCAGCTTTTATTCAGTGAGATATTCAAGGCAGAATATATTATTCCGGCAGATACTTCTAAGATTAAATTAGGTAAAAATACGGGAAATGAATTTAATATGACGGATGACAGTCAGATTGCATTTCCAATGCTGCAAAACGGGGACGGAAAAACTTTTTATCCGTTCTTTACAGACTGGAATGAGCTGAGAAAATATGATATGGAATCAAAATATACCGGTATGGCAGGAAGTTTTAAGGACATGCAGAGTTTTGCCGGAAAAGCAGACGGTATAGTTATAAATCCATATGGCGCTAATTTTATTTTAAATAATGAAATGCTTGAAAGTATTGCAGAAACGGTAAAGAATTTCAGTAAAGAGACTTCAAAGGTTTCTGTAGGGGATCCGAAAAATTATCCGTTGGAAATGGTCAGAAAAATTTCAGAGTGCCTCTGGGAAAAGGATTATATTGAGGCTGCATATTTGAAGATTATGCTTAAAGATGGTAAAGAAAGCTATCTTGTAGCGCTTGAGGGAAAGCTTCCTGACAATCCGACTTCATTGTATAATGAAATTGCAGAAAAAGCCTTGCCTTCCGCTGATAAAATGCCTATAGACTTTATTGACTATTCATCAGATTTTGCTCAGAGAGCATTTAAGGGAGCGTCGGCGTTTTATAAGAAAAAGGATTGATTTTTACAAGGTGGTGAAAATATGATAATAGTTACACCGGAACAAATGAAATATCTTGAGGCGGAAGCAGATCGGAACGGTAATACATATGAAATGCTCATGGAAAAAGCAGGTGAGCGTTTGGCTGAAAAAATAATCAGTATAATTAACATAGAAAAAAATAAGGATAAAAATCATATATTTGATATTATTTTTTTATGTGGTAACGGTAATAATGCAGGAGACTGTTTTGTGGCGGCAAGATATCTTAAACAGTATGGGATTGATTCCGCTGTGACACTTCTTTGCGGAGAGCCGAAAACTGAAATCGCAAAGCTTAATTTTTCACGCATAAATCAAGTCGAAATAATTTATGATGAAAATATACTTTTAAATAGGATATCAAAACATAATCAATGTCAAATTATTGTAGACGGTGTGTTCGGTACAGGTTTTCACGGTGAGCTTCCGGAACATGTACGCAGAATTTTTGACGTTTGTCAAATCAAAAAATACTGCGGACATGAAATAGGACGTCAATTCACTGTAATTGCTGCGGACGTTCCAAGCGGAGGAGACTGCTGCACTGGAAAAATATCGGAGGGTACTCTCAAAGCGGATTATACAGTAACCTTCGGATTTGAAAAGTTTGGTATGACGCAGTATCCGCTGAAAGAATACTGCGGACAGATATCATGCGCAGATATAGGTATTCGGAAGGAGTATACAGAAAATTTTGATTATATAATACGACGTGCAAACAGCTTTGAGCTAAAATATATAATTCCGCCGAAGAAATCAGATTCCCATAAAGGAAACTACGGCAGACTGCTTATTGTGTGCGGCAGTGAAAAAATGCCGGGAGCATGTATTATGGCGGCTGAAGCAGCAGCAAGAAGCGGAGTCGGACTGTTGCAAATTGCCACGGTAAAGGGTATCACCCCAGTAATTGCAAGCCGTCTTCCGGAGGCTATGCTGGAACCTCTTGAATCAGATGAAAACGGTTTTATATCGGTAAATAATTACGATAAAATTATAAATGCGGCAGAAAAAGCTACAGCCGTACTTATTGGCTGCGGTTTGGGAGTAGCGGACGGTACCAGGGAATTGGTAAAAAAGCTGCTTAAAAATTTAAATTGTCCGATAATTTTAGACGCAGACGGAATAAATTGCATATCGGACAGCATAGATATTATTAGACAGGTTAAGTCAAGCATTATATTAACGCCTCATCCTGCTGAGATGGGCAGAATATGCGGAAAGAGTGCGGCGGAAGTACAGTCTGACAGATTGAATACCGCTTTGAATTTTTCAAATGAATATAATGCGATTGTTGTATTAAAGGGAGCCGGAACAGTAATTGCTGAAAAAAATAATGTTTATGTTAATCAGACCGGAAATCCCGGAATGGGAAAAGGGGGCAGCGGTGATGTTTTAAGCGGAATAACAGCTTCTCTTGCGGCACAGGGAATAAGTGCGGTGAATTCCTGCGTTTTGGGTACTTTTATTCATGGCATGGCAGGGGATATGGCGGCTGAAAATAAATCAATGCAGAGCATGACTGCTATAGATATTATCAGCGAGTTGCCGGAGGCATTTAAAAATATAATGAGTGATTAAGCAAAGGAATGTAAAGCTTTAATAAAAATTTAAAGGAGCTTTATATGAAGAAAGTTGTTGTTTTATTAGTATCGTTTGTAATGATGATCGGTCTTTGCGCATGCGGAAGTAAAAATAATGTTAAGTTTGAACCTAAGCTTAATAAAGCGTTTACAGTCAGTGCGCAGATAAAATACGACGATCAGGAGTATCAGGCAAGTATAAAAAGACTTGGCAAAGCTAACTGGGACGTGGAATTTTCTTCTCCGAATACTTTGGCAGGCGTTCTGCTGTCGTACAGAGATGATAACGTAGAAGCGTCTTATAAAGGACTGAGTTTTTCTGTTCCTAAAAGCGCATTGCCTTTGAAAGCTATTATTTCATCTTTGATAGATGTAGTCGATACTACTGCTGAACTTCCTGAAATTAGCGGTGAGGAAAAAGACGGTGAAATACTTGTTGAGGGAGAATTAGAACAGGGAAAATATACGTTAAAAATGGATAAGACAGGAGTGCTTATAGGATTTAGCATGTCAAATCTTAATTTAGAAATTATATTTACTGATTTTCAGGAAAACGGTTCAGGTATGACTGAAACGACCGAAACAACCGAAACAACGGAGAATGTACCGACTGAAACGGTTGTTTCTGAAAGTGAAGAACAAAACGAAATGCAAAGTGAAACATCAGCTTTGGAAGAAATGGAGGAAACACAGGCAGAATAAAAACAAAGCCCGGAAAGAATGTTGTTTTCTTTCCGGGTGTTTTAATTTTTTTGATGCATTAGAAATTTTATAAATATCTTGTTAATCAATGGAATTTATCCATTCAATCAAAGGATTTAAATATTTTTTATCGGTCCAGTCACATTTTTGACCTACTGCACACATTAAAGCTTTTTGCCATGGTTCATATGTATCTGGAGACTGTTTTGAAACTGCTTTTTGCAAAAGCTTACATAGGGTTTTGTCTTTAAATGACATTAACGATTCATCCCATGAACCCCGCCCATAATAGCATGGAATTCCGTTTAATGAACCATTAAAATTATGTTTATAAATTTCTTCAAAAGCCTTTTCTTCAAATGGTGATGCTCCTACGCAAAGTACTGCAATTTTTTTATTTGCAAAATGTGCGAAGTTTTTCTTTAAGAATGTTAATCCAGCTATTCCGGAAGCATATATTCCACCGGCAAAAATAATTATATCATATTGAAGTATTTTATTTATATCAATAGATTTATTAATTATACAATCAAAATTAGTTTCTTTTGAAAGCCAATTTGCATATTTTTCTGTTGCTCCGTATTTTGATTTATATATTATTATTCCTTTTTTCATAATAAATGACCTTTATAAATATTATTAAATTTTCTCAAGAGCCTGAGCAATATCTTCAATAATATCATCAATATTTTCAAGACCGCATGAGAAACGAATCATACCTCCGTCAATACCGGCAGCTGCAAGCTGTTCATCGGTTAACTGACGGTGAGTAGCGCTTGCAGGGCGAAGTACGCAAGTCCTGATATCCGCAACGTGAACAACGTTTGATGCGAGATTTAAGCTGTCCATAAATTTGACTGCATTATCTCTTCCGCCTTTGATTGAAAAAGTAATCACGCCGCTGCATCCGTCAGGAAGATACTTTTGAGCCAGTTCGTAATACTTATTGCTTTTAAGTCCGGGATAATTAACGGAAAGAACTTTGTCGGAAGCTTCAAGATAGTCTGCAACTATTTTAGCGTTTTCACAGTACTGCTTCATACGTACTGCCAGTGTTTCCAGACCTAAATTAAGCAGGAAAGCGGAATTTGCAGCAGGATAGCATCCGAAATCTCTCATAAGCTGCATTCTTGCCTTTACGATATATGCAAGCTTTCCGTAGGATTGTGTATAAACTATACCGTGATAGCTTTCGTCCGGTTCGGTGAATTCAGGGAATTTACCGTTTGTCCAGTCAACATTACCGCTGTCAATAATAACGCCGCCGACTTGTACAGCATGTCCGTCCATGTACTTTGAAGTAGAATGTACAACAATGTCTGCTCCATGTTCAATAGGTCTGCAAAGTATAGGCGTCGGGAATGTGTTGTCAATAATAAGAGGAACATTATTTTTATGGGCAAGTTTTGCGAATTTTTCAATGTCAAGTACTGATAATGCCGGATTTGCAAGTGTTTCGCCGAAAACAGCCTTGGTATTAGGTTTAAATGCTTTTTGAAGCTCTTCTTCAGAAGCGTCAGCATCGACAAATATGCATTCAATACCTAATTTTTTTAAGGTTACGGCAAACAGATTTACCGTTCCTCCGTAAATAGTTCCGGTAGAAATAAAGCTGTCGCCGGCACTGCATATGTTGAGCAGCGAACAAAGTGTAGCAGCCTGACCGCTTGATGTTGCCATTGCAGCTGCACCGCCCTCAAGAGCGGCAATTTTTTCTTCAACTGCCATGACGGTGGGATTCTCAAAACGTGAATAAATCAGACTTTTTGTAGGATCGTCAAAGACGGCTGCAACATCGTCTGTAGAGTCATAGACGTAGGTCGTACTTTGTACTATCGGTATAACTCTGGGTTCAGTATTTTTTGGGTGATAGCCTTCATGAAGACATTTTGTTTCAATTTTCATAATAAACTCCGTTCTGCCTAAAGCAGCAAATATTTTTATTTTAATATAATATCACATTTTAAACTCATGGTCAATACTTTATTTCTTAATTTTCATTAAAGCGATATACACTAATTTATCTGTCAGATTTTGTGCAATTTGTGAAATTTTTATTGAAAATATAAAAAAACATTGAAAAATCATTGAAATATATAGTTGGAATGTGATAAAATAATGAATATGGATATTGGATTAATATTAAAAAATGGAGGTAGATATTAAATGAGAAAAGCAGCTGGATGGAAAAAAGCCATGGCTTCATTAGTCAGCGCTGCAACGCTGTTTTCATGTACGATTACAGGTACAATGAATTTTTCAACAGTTACTGCGGCTGACGGAGCAAATTATGCTGAAGCCCTGGCAATGTCATTGTATTTTTTTGACGCTAATGAGTGCGGTACAGAGGTAGATGACAATTGTCTGACATGGAGAAAAAATTGTCATACATATGATGCGGAAGCATCGCTGGACAGTGCTGCAAACCTCAGCTCTTCTGAAAAAGCCATGATTAAGGAGGCTAACGGCGGAAGCAATACGGTCGATGTTTCAGGCGGATATCATGACGCCGGCGACCATATAAAATTTAATGTTACAATGGGATTTGCCGCTTCTTCATTAGCAATGTCTTATTATATGAATCCGGGTGCTTATGAAAAAGCCAATTGTGAAGGGCATTTTCGAGAAGTTTTGAAAAAAACATGTGATTATTTGATGAAAACAACATATCTTGATAATTCAGGAAATGTATATGCGGTGTGCGCAACGGTTGCTAACAGCGCTGATCATGATGTGACATGGGAACCGCCGGAAAATCAAACATACGATCGTCCTACATATTGGCTTACAGCTTCTTATAATAATTCTGTAACAACTGCAACAATGGCTTCTGCTTTAGCAGGAACAGCATATGTATTTAAAGATGTTGATGCAGAATACTCAGCTAAATGTATGAAATATTCAAAAGCTTTGTATGACTTTGCTAAAAAATATCCCGATATGCAGGATACAACCAGCGGACTGTACCGTCTAACTGATACGTATATTGATGACCTTGCTCTTGCTGAGGTTTGGTTTTATATAAATGGTGAGGGTTCTCTGCCGACTTATAAACCAACAGCGAATGGATGCTATAATGGTCAGTATTATGATTATCATCTATATTGCTGGGATAAAGTTTGGTCAGGCTATGCAACGCTTATGTATTACATAACTGGCGATCAGGCATTTGCAAATGAAATGCAGTTTGAACTGAATAACAAGGGCGGTGTTCCTACTAATAAATATAATGCTGCCGGTTGGGGCGCTTCGCGTTATAACTGTGCATTGCAAATGGTAGCTTTGGGACTTGCCAAGGGAGACGCTAATTCTACATATGCATTGGGCGCTAAGTATCAGACGGATTATTTGCTGGGAAACAATCAGAAATCAACAAGTTTCCTTCTCGGTTATGGAAATACATGGCCTCAGCAGGTTCATCATAGAGCAGCAAATTCACAGAAAACAGGTATGACTCATGTACTATATGGCGCTTTAGTAGGCGGACCTACTGACAGTGACTGTACATATACAGATTATTGGGATCAGTATCAGTCTACAGAACCTGCTCTTGACTATAACGCTTGTTTTGCATTGGCATGTGCGGGACTTGTTAATCTTTACGGCGGAGACGCTTCTGAGCTTGATGATATTGTAAAAAATGCACCGGAAATTGACGAAAATTATAAATTCGACGGCGAAGAACAGCCTCAGCCGTCAACGGAAACTACTGAAACAACAGGTGATGAAAAGTTAAAGGGCGATGTAAATAATGATGGTGTAGTCAATGTTACTGATGTTGTATGCCTTGGAAGATATCTTGTTAAGGCTGAACTAACTGAAGATGTTGATACTAGTGATTTTAATTATGATGTAAATGATGACGGAAAGATAAATGTTTTTGATCTTGTTGCAGTAAGAAGAATATTAATTGAACAGTAATAATAATTTATAAAATGTCAGTGCATTAAAACGCATTGACATTTTATCTGAAAAGGAGTGTAATGTATGAAAAAAATTATTGCAGCAGCTGTTTCGGCTGTTATTTCTCTTTCTTCTGTGGCTTCTTCCATGCCCTTAATAAAAGAGACGTCAATGACAGTATCAGCTGAGGAAGGAAGCAAATATAATTACGGTGAAGCGTTACAAAAGTCAATGTTTTTCTATCAGGTTCAGCAGGCTGGTGAACTGCCGGACTGGAATGAAGTATCGTGGAGAGCTGATTCAGTTGAGAATGACGTTGTTCCCGGCGGTTGGTTTGACGCAGGCGATCACCTTAAATTCTCATTGACAAATGCTTATTCGGCTACTATTCTTGCATGGGGACTTATACAATATAAGGATGCTGTAAAGAATGCAGGTCTTTATGATTCGTATCTTAGAAATCTTCAGTGGGGACTGGATTTTGTCGCAGGCTGTGACCTAGGCGATAAAGTTATAGGAACAATCGGTGATGACGCTTTTGACCATGTATGGTGGGGTTCTGCTGAAGTTTATATGAGAAAGTATGTACTGAAAGGCGGTACAGATCCCCGTCCTTATGATGAAATCACTTGTACTACAACTGTTGCAGAAATGGCGTCTGCAATGGCGGCAGGATATATCGTGTTCAAGGACGAAAATCCTGAACTTGCAGAAAGCTATCTCAATCATGCAAAAAGTCTTTTTGAACTTGCCGATAAAACAAGAAGCAATGATGATCAGGGCGTGCAGCAAAAATACTATAATACAAAACAGTCAGGCACTGTAGCAGATTATATTGACGAACTTTTTTATGCTGCCAACTGGATGTATATGGCAACCGGAGAACAGAAATATCTGGATCTTTGTGAAAGCGATTATATTCCCTACTTCCCAAAAGAAAATCAGTCTACAGAGCGTAAGTATACGTGGGGTTTATGCTGGGACGATACCTCACAGGCAGCTGCTCTTCTTTATGCTATGAATACAGGTAAGGATGAATGGAAACAGCATGTTAAGCATCATCTTGAATACTGGACTACCGGATACGGCGGAAAGCAGGTTCAATATACTCCGGACGGTCTTGCTTGGCTTTTCAATTGGGGTTCATTAAGACATGCTACAACTACTGCATTCATGGCTATGATAGCTTCTGATACTATTTTTGCTGATGATGCGGCATTTGTTGATAAATATAACACATGGGCAAAATCACAGATGGATTATGCTTTCGGAGATAATGATCTTGGATTGAGTTATGTTCTTGGAATGGGTGAAAAAAATCCTGTTAATGTTCATCATAGAACATCAAGCGGTATTTATGATGATCACTGGAATGAATTAGGCTCAGACACTCCAAGCGATAAGTGGGAAACTGAATATGCGCATGTTCTTTACGGAGCTTTAGAGGGCGGTCCGAATCAGGACGGAACATTTACGGATACAAATTCATCATACCAGAATACAGAAGTTGCAATTGATTACAATGCTGGATTTACCGCTGCGCTTTGCGCTATGATCGACGATTACGGCGGTACGCCGTTAGAGGATTTTCCTCCTGTTGAAACTCCTACAAGACCTGAATTTCTTATTAAAGCATCAATAAATCAAGCGTCTAATAGCTTTACTGAAATAAAGGCGTATGCTATGAACCATTCGGCATGGCCTGCCAGAGTAATAGAAGATTTATCATATAATTATTATTTTGATATTTCAGAACTGGTTGACGCAGGTTATTCGATAGATGATGTTAAAGTTCAGAAAGGTACTGATCAGCATTCAGGTGATGAGGGTGTTGCAACAGTATCAGATCCGATTCATTATGAAGGCAATATTTATTATGTAAAGATTACTTTTGGCGACGGCAGAGTGGTAATGCCTACGGGACAGTCAGAACATCGTTCAGAACTGCAGTTCAGAATAGGTATTGCAGATACAATTCAGAATGTTTGGGATCCTTCAAATGATTATTCGTTTAAAGACCTTGTACAGGGCGGCGAAGATGCAATGATCGAAACCCCATATATGACGATGTATGACGGAGATAAGCTTATTTGGGGTACAGAACCTAATGGAAAAACGCCTGACGACGTTTCAAAGCTCAAAGGTGATATTAATCTTGACAGTGAATTTAATATAGCTGATGTTGTATTACTTAATAGATATCTTATTAAAGATACGATTAAGATTGATAAGCAGGGCGTAATTAATGCGGATATGAATGAAGATGATAAGCTTAATATTTTTGATGCAGTAATTATGCGAAGAACTTTGGCGAAATAATTAACTTTGTCCGTTCATATATTGAGAGATCTAAATTAACAATTAGAGGGATTTTAAAATGCGATTATATATATAGATATAGGGAATAATGTTCTTCCAAGGGAAAACATGAACTGCATATAAAGCTGATAACATCTGTGTTTTACGCAGATGTTATTGGCTTTTTTATATTTATAAGAGTTTAATTTATTATTTTTATTGCAGGGTTATCTTTACTCAAATAAATCTAATAACTCTACGGCAGCGAATTTACCTCATTGATTGAAACAAAATTCAGTTTCTTTTGACTCAATTAATTTTATCAGTAGTTTTTTATGGAAAAAATTTCACTGAATCATCATGCATTTTCAGGCTTATAAATGCCAATAATTACAATAGAAAAAATTGTGAGGTATTGGCTATGGCATATAATAAAGTTGTTATATCCGGAATTAATACATCTAAGCTGACAGTATTGAAAGAAAAAGAAAAAATGGACTTGCTGCGTGAAATTCAGGAAACAGGCAGCAAGGAAGCTAAGGACAAGCTTATAAATGGGAATTTACGTTTGGTATTAAGCGTTATACAGAAGTTTACAAACAGAGGAGAAGATATAGACGATTTATTTCAGATAGGCGTAGTGGGACTTATCAAAGCAATAAATAATTTTGATCTGACTAAGGAAGTTAGATTTTCAACCTATTGCGTACCGATGATAGCAGGAGAACTCAGGAGATATTTAAGGGATTACAGTCAGATAAAGGTAAGCCGATCAATGAAAGACCTTGCTTACAAGGCTATGCAGGCAAAAGAACGTCTTACGGCCGCTAATCAGCGTGAACCGAAAATTGAAGAAATCGCAAAAGAGATCGGCGCTGAACGAAGCGATGTAGTACTTGCACTGGAAAGTATAAGTGATCCGGTTTCATTATATGAACCGGTTTATTCTGATTCCGGAGATACTCTGTATGTTCTTGATCAAATTGGCGACAAAAATGATGTGGACAGCTGGCTTGATGAAATATCTTTAAAGGAAGCCATAAGGGATTTGCACCCGCGGGAAAAAAATATATTGTATCTACGATTCTTTCAGGGAAAAACACAGGTTGAGGTTGCAAATGAAATCGGAATTTCACAAGCTCAGGTTTCACGGTTAGAAAAAGGCGCATTGGCAAAAGTTAAAGGTCAAATTTGAATTTTTTTTAAATTTATGCAACATTTTGTAGTTTTCAATCGTATAATAAATAGAAAGTAAATTTTCACTGTACAGATAACAAAATGATGCATCATTATTATCAGTAAATAATTGATTTCCAAGACAAATTTCATAAAAAGCATGGTATATATGAAAGTTGCGGCGGAATGGTATAAATGTAAAAAGAGGGATAATAATGAACGAGATTTTAAATAAAAATGATGTAAAAACAAGAGAGGAATATGAGAATTTTGTTTCTAATCATATAAATGGTAATTTTATGCAGTCCCTTTGCTGGACGGGTGTAAAAAAAGATTGGAATTACGAAGCGGTGATTTCAAGAGATAAAAATGGAACAATTAAGGGTACGGCTTTAGTGCTTATTAGGCTAATACCCTTTCTTGGTTGTTCCTTTTTGTATTCTCCTCACGGACCAGTCTGTGATTACAGAGATACAGAAACTCTTAAGGATATTTTTGCAGGAATTGAATTAATAAGGAAGAAATACCGAGGGTATGAACTGAGGGTCGATCCTTGTATTACAGAAAATGATAAAATTGAAATTGAAGTGCTCCGGAATTTGGGATTTGAATTTAATGAAAATGCTCCGGAACTGACAACTATACAAGCAAGAAATAATTATATACTGCGGATAAATGGAAGAAGTGCAGATGAAATTTTTGAAAGTTTTCATAAAAAATGGAGATATAATATAAGGGTTGCTTCAAGAAAAGGTGTAGAGTGTAAAGTTTGCGGTACAGAATGCTTAGATGATTTTTATATGCTTATGGAGGAAACCGGAAAACGTGATGGCTTTTGCATAAGAAGCAAAGAATATTTTAGACGTATGCTTGAAAGTCTTGGGGAACACTGTCGGCTTTATATGTGTTATTATAATGGCGAACCGTTGTCCGGAGCTGTTGCTACTCAGTATGCAGGAAAAACATGTTATGTTTACGGTGCGTCAACAGCACAGCACAGAAACGTAATGCCGAATTATTTAATGCAGTGGAGTATGATTTGCTGGGCTGTGGAAAATGGATGCAGTATTTATGACTTTCAGGGAATACCTTTTTATAAAAACGAAAATCATCCTAATTACGGTGTATATAGATTTAAACAGGGATTTAACGGGGAAGTTCTTACATATGCAGGAGAATTTGTTAAGAAATACAGCGGATTCAATTCGGGAATTATTGAAAAGATCGGAATACTTTCCCGTAGATTTTTGCATGTAAGTCCGGCAGGACTTCTTGATATGTGCCGACGTCACAAATAAAAAATCAGGCTTCATTTACGAAGCCTGATTTTTTGAATTACTGTATTTTTTGCGGTATGACAGACAGGTTATATTTTCAGATTTTTTAAACTGTTTTGAAAAATAACTTTGATCGTGAAAACCGCATATTTCAGAAATTTCTTCAATAGTCTTATCGGTGAAAGTTAAAAGTTCTTTGGCATATTCTATTCGTTTGTTTAAAATATATTGGATTATCGTAATACCAAATTCCTTTTTGAATTCTCTTGTAAGATAAAATTTACTTATGTAGAATCTTTCTGCTAAATCGTCAAGATTAATGGATTCTGTAAAATGCTTGTCAAGATAATCAATTACTGAAAAAATCTTGTTTTTGGATTTGCCACTGCAATCTTTATATATACAATATTCTGTGATAATAGAAGTCATTAAATCTGTAATAAGCTTTGCGTTTATAATTTCAGTATATTTGGATTTTCGGTCGTTATTATTTATAATTTGACTTATAATTATTTTAATGTTTTGAGGATTATTAGGAATGAACACACAGCATTTTTCACGGGTAAATAACGAATAATAGTATTGCGCCGGGGTGCCGTTGAATTTTACCCACATGACCTCCCATGGTTCTTTCGAATCGGATTGGTAGGAATGCGGACGGCGGCAGTCAAGAAAAATACATTGCTCTGAATCGGCCTTATAAACTGAACCGTCGTATTCTACAACTCCTTTTCCGTTTACTACATACAGGAAGAGAAATGAATCTGTTTGAAATCGCTTTGTGGGAGATACACTTTTAGATGTTAAATATCCTACTTCGTGAACATACAGTACAGATTTCTCGGTTTCTTTTGAAACAATATTGGTTATTTTTATATCTTTTTGTGAAAAATTATCAAGTGAATTGTGCAATGTATTCACATCCTTTTGTTAATTATAAATATATTATAATATATTTTGTAAAATAAGTCAATAGTTTAGAACAAAATAAAAAATAATATGTTAAATATGCACAAATAACATGCGGCTGGGATAACAATAAAATACAAAAAGAATGCAATATTGTCGGTTGATATTTTGCAAAAACAGGTATATAATAATATTATTGTCGGTGGTTTTATAGTCGGCAACGTACAGATGAATAATTTATAAATTTATAGAATTATACGATATTGACTTGGTTGGATATGAATTTTAAAAAGTTTTATATAGTTTTATAAGAAGATAAAAAAATAACTGTAGTTTTTAATTTATTACTAAACATTATAATTAAGTTACCTGTCCATTTTAACTGTTAAAGGGATATGTTATGTCGGACATATCGGAGAGGCCTTTACAGTGTATCGTTTTTGATTATTATTCTGTATTTTACAAGTCTTATTCTGCAATTAAATAGTCAGAATAAGGCTTGTAATTTTTTGCAATATTAAAGCTATACTATATATAATTAAGTATTGCACAGAATTGAAAAATTTGATATAATATATAATAATTAGTGGTTATTTTAACTGAAATCATCATATAGTGCCAAAAATCTCCGTTTGCCGCTGTGGAGATTTTATTATTGTTTATATGGGTACTTCAACGGCATGAAAGGAGTTTAATATGAATATTGCAGCAGCACAATCCGGAGGCCCTACATGTGCAATTAATGCTTCTCTCGCAGGAGTTTTTTCAGAAGCGTCAAGAAATGAGCAAATCGATAAAATTTATGGTTCTATAAATGGTATTGAAGGCATCATTAATGACAGACTTGTGGAAATGAGCAGTATAATAAAAAGCAATAAGGATCTGGAGCTTCTTAAGCTTACTCCTTCTACTGTATTGGGATCATGCAGATTTAAGCTTCCTGATGCTGATGATAACAGCGAGGTTTATGAAAAGATCATTTCCTGCTTTAAAAGAAATAATATTG
>OIEL01001080.1_pt1 | contig 13943 bp, 5 predicted proteins | sample 1581731 | NCBI WGS metagenome assembly OIEL01 (sample SAMN01760977, study PRJEB22395) | human gut metagenome | reverse complement strand
ATGGGCTGGGGGGTGGTAGGTGTCTGGATGGCGTTCCCTTTCGGTCTGACAAGTGCAGGATTAATGCTTTGGTGGCGTTTTCATTACATGACGAAACTCCCCACTCCCCAAGTGAATACTTGATACTTAAAACTTTACCGTATGGCTTCCTATCGTTCCACAAAGTTGAAAGTAACAATCGGTTATACGTTATTACTTGCAATTCTTCTTTTTTCTCTGGTATTTGTACATCGCGAAATGGAGACATTGTCGGCTGCCGATGACCAGGAGAATCTGCGGACAGACAGCCTGTTGACCCTGCTGCACGAGAAAGACCGGAATACGATACAGATGCTCCGGGTATTGAGCGAAGCGAATGACAGCTTACTTTCCGCTTCGGAGATTGAAGAAATCATTTCCGAACAAGATTCTGTCATTACCCAGCAACGGGTACAACATCGGGTCATTACCAAGCGTGACTCGTTAATAACTACTCCTAAAAAGAAGGGATTCTTCAAACGGCTCGCCGAAGTGTTTTCCCCTTCTAAACAAGACAGTGCCGTATTAGTTAATACATCGCTGGAAGTAGCCACTGATACCATTCTCCAACCGACTACTTCTAAAGATTCTCTTCAGCAGAAAATCCGCATGGCTACCGAAGAAAAACGGTTGCAACGGAAGAAAACCATCCGGCGTACCAGTACGAAGTACCAGCGGATGAATACGCAGTTGACGGCACGAATGGATAGTCTGATTAAACAATATGAGGAAGAAACGACCCTGCGTGCCCGTCAGGATGCCGAACTTCAACAGGAAGTGAGGATGCGGTCGGCACGTATCATCGGCGGTATCGCGGTTGGTGCCGTACTATTATCTGCTTTTTTCCTGATATTGATTATGCGGGATATCTCTCGCAGCAACCGTTATCGTCAGCAATTGGAGGTGGCGAATAAACGCGCGGAAGATTTGCTTGTTGCCCGTGAGAAATTAATGCTGGCCATTACCCATGACTTTAAGGCGCCGTTGGGGTCAATCATGGGATATACCGAACTTCTGTCCCGGCTGACAGAAGATGAACGGCAACGGTTCTACCTCGACAATATGAAAAGCTCTTCGGAACATTTGTTGAAACTAGTCAGTGACTTGCTCGATTTCCATCGGCTCGATCTCAATAAAGCGGAAGTGAACCGTGTAACCTTTAACCCTTCCCAGCTGTTCGACGAGATTTATGTCAGTTTCGAACCTTTGACCGCTGCCAAAGGTTTAGCCTTGCAATGTCACGTCGCCCCGGAACTGAACGGAAGATATATCAGTGATCCTTTGCGACTCCGGCAAATAGTGAACAACCTTTTGTCTAATGCCGTAAAGTTTACTCAAAAAGGAGAGATTAGTCTGACAGCCAGCTATGATTCTTCTAAGTTAACCATTGCTATCGCCGATACAGGAAAAGGAATGGCATCAGAAGATCGTGAACGTATCTTCCAGGAGTTTACACGTCTTTCCGGTGCGCAGGGGGAAGAAGGTTTCGGACTCGGACTCTCTATTGTGAAGAAACTGGTAACCTTGCTTGAAGGAACCATTGACGTGCAAAGCACATTAGGAAAAGGAAGCTGTTTTACTGTAACTCTGCCTCTTTATCCGGTAGGTAAATCCATTGCGGAAAGTGAATCTACTGAAAGCGAAAATGCGGATATAACAGAGGAGTCGGCTGTGATTCCTCCGATGAAAGTCATCCGTGTCCTTTTGATCGATGACGATAGGATTCAGTTGAATCTGACTGCTGCCATGTTGAAACAACATGGTATCGATGCGGTATGCTGTGAACAGCTGGAGCAGTTGATTGAACAGCTTCGCTCTTCCGTTTTCGATGTATTGCTAACAGATATACAAATGCCTGCTATTAACGGTTTTGATTTGGTAAAATTATTGCGGGCTTCTAATATACCACAAGCAAAAACAATCCCCGTCATTGCTGTGACCGCCCGTAGCGAAATGGATAAGGCTGCTTTACATGAACATGGCTTTGCCGGTTGTCTGCATAAACCGTTTACAGTAAAAGAATTATTGATGACGGTAAATGAAGGACAACTCTCGGCTGATGAAGCGCATATCACAGAAGATATGGCAACAGCCGGAATAAACTTCTCTGCACTTACTGCTTATTCTGAAGACGATCCGGAAGCGGCATCCTCCATTATTCAGACTTTTATTGAAGAAACAGGTAAGAATATCGAACGGATGCAACAAGCGCTGAACGATAAAGAGGTGGACGGGATAGCTGCTATGGCGCATAAGCTCCTCCCTCTCTTTACAATGATTGGAGTGGATGAAGCAATACCTCTTTTAGAATGGTTGGAGGTACAGCGAGGGCAAGACTTTTCGAAGAAAGTAAAAGAAAAAACCGACCATGTACTCCAAGAGATATTGATAGTTTTGACAAAAGCTAGAGAATACGAGCAATATCTCCTCCAAAAATAAAATAGTTCTCTATATGTGTAGTGACTCTTTTTATCACAGAGTAATGTCGATATATTTGATTTTAATCTAAAATATGTATAACGGAGGTTGCTGACTAGAGGGAAAAAAGAAATTCAATCTCTGAAAAATTACATGATAGCGATTTTATCTATTTAGCCAATGATGATATAGCTTGTTTTAATGAAATAGTTCCAAAATAGATTTTTATGTGTCTTTTATTGTTGGAAAACATAAAAAAGTTTTTTCATTTTAGTGGCTAGAGAAAGCTTCTTTCATTTAATAAGTTTTTTAGAAATCATTCTCTATTAGGCATGTTCTATGATGTATTGATATAGATCTCCAGCTGTATTTAATCGTTCTGCATTTTCTGCAGAAATATCAATTCCATATTCTTCTTCAATTCTCATTATTAATTCAATAAAATCTAAACTATCTAAATTGAGTTCATGAATGAGTTGAGACTCTTTATGTATAAAGGCTGGGTCAATATTACATTGCTCAGAAATAATCTTTTTTAAGAATTCAAATGTGTAGTGAGATAAATCATCTTTATTATTATCAGACTCTTTATTAGGTTTTATTTCTTTACCTTTTTTTTCTATATTCGATGTTGTGAGAACTAACCCTCTTTCATTTGATACTATAGCATGGATTATTACTTCCCATTTTTCTATTATTTTATTTCCGTTTGTATAAGCAATAGTTGAAGTAACTGTTCCTTTCCATGTAATTTCTGTGTTTAAAGTTTTTGCAATGTAATTACCTTTTTCTGACTTATATGTTATTGTAATTATCCAATCTTGATCAGATGAAAAATTAAAAGGTGTAACTGTAGCATCTATATTGGTAACTTCAGAAATAATGTTGGAACGCTGATTCATACATTTTGTAGTACAATTTAAATTAAATGATAAATCGAAATTTGGTATAATGTCATTTTCTGTTTGGAAGATAACAGGCCCATAATTACTGTAGTATTGTTGTGTTTTTGGATAACATAATTTTTTTAGAAGTGCTTTTAGATTTCCAACAGTTTTACAATTGTCTTTTTCAGAATCAAATAACTTTATATTAAATGTTTCTTCTACTTTGTTGAAAAAGGCTTGCATCTTCAATTCATCAGCTCCTATATCTTCAATGAATCTTGTATTATCATTATACATTGATGGGATGATATCTAATATAGTAGAAATTATAGTATTTAATTTCTCATCTATGTCATTTTCATTACTACTAAGAGTTTTAATTACTGGCGGTTCTATCTTTTTAAGGTCGTAAAAATTATAGTCTAACGATTCTTGACATGAGCTTAAATGTAAAACTAAGATACTTCCCATTGTTAATGTACGAATTCTTTTTTTCATAATGATTAATTTTAGAATTAATAATTAAGATGTTTCCTTTTTATTTATAACAGATAATGCTTTGATATCTATTGTCTATTGTATTATGGATAGACTTCTTCACAAATATATGTAATAACTTATAGATTAAAAAATAAAACTTTTTGTTTTACAACATATTATTATGCTGCTATGTTTTGTTTGGAGTAAAACTTTACTAATAATGAATATTAATATCTTGAGAATAGAAATGTCTAGTCATTTTTGAGATAAGATTATTGGAAAACGGTAAATCGTAATAACTATATTTTTTTGTTCCTAAACATTTTACTCATCTCGTCAACCTTTTTTCGGAATAATTTGTTTACTTTGTGTCACCTTATTTACACTGACACATTTTACATGAAACGAAAATGGATACGCTGGGTAAGCTGGATACTGCTTACTCCTATAATACTCTTTGTAATACTAATGGTATTGCTTTATGTTCCTCCCGTTCAGAATCTTTTGCGTCGGGAGGTTACTGCATATGCCTCTAAGGCAACCGGTATGCAGATTCAGGTGGAACGGATAGACCTTCGTTTCCCGCTTAATCTGTTGGTTCGTGGCGTAGAGGTTATTCAACAGCCGGATACTCTTTTGTCTTTGGAAAGCCTGAATGTCCGTGTGCAGGCATGGCCGTTAATAAAAGGAAAAGTCGAAGTGGATGAAGTCACTTTGAGCCGGGTAGCCGTTAATTCAGCCAATTTGATGGAAGGAATGAAGATTAAAGGCGTTTTAGGACGTTTCTTCCTGCAAAGCCATGGTGTTGACTTGTCCAATGAAATAGCGATTATCAATCAGGCCGAACTGTCTGATACCCATGTGCAGTTGCTGATGAATGATACTACCACCACTCCTAAAGATACCACAGCCTCTGCTCCTGTAAACTGGAAAGTGGATCTTCATCAGTTGAAATTAAAGAATGTATCATTCAGTATGCAACTTCCTGTTGATTCCATGCGGATGGCAGCTCATATCGGGGAGGCTGCTATTGATGATGCACAGGCTGATTTGAAAAATCAGTTTTATGGTTTGAAGAAGTTTCTGTTGTCGGGAACTTCCGCCAGTTATGATACAGGAACTGCGCAACCAATAGAAGGTTTTGATGCTTCCCATATTGCCGTTCGTGATGTTCGCATCGCTTTGGATTCCCTGTTGTATAAAGGCAGGGACATGAATGCGGTCATTCGTGAGTTTACAATGAATGAACGTTCCGGATTAAGTGTTGTTTCACTGACAGGTAGAGCATACTCTAACGATTCAATCATTAGTGTTCCCGGTTTAAAACTAAAAACCCCTCATTCTGAAATAGATTTATCTGCCCATACCTATTGGGAACTTGTCAACATCCCGACTACAGGACGTTTGTCCGCTAACCTCAATGCCTATATTGGCAAAGAAGATGTTATGTTATTTGCAGGAGGATTGCCTGATAGCTTTAAAGAAGCCTATCCATTTCGTCCGCTTGTCATTCGTGCCGGTACGGACGGTAACTTGAAACAAATGCAGATTTCCCGTTTTACGGTAGACTTGCCGGGTGCTTTTGCTTTAGAAGGCGGCGGTATGATAGAAAACCTGGCTGACAGCCTGACTCGTACCGGAACCATTGGGCTGAAAATGACAACTCAAAATTTGAACTTCCTGACCGCTCTGTCAGGAGAGGCTCCCAATGGTACGATTGTAGTCCCTGACAGCATGAATCTGGTGGCGAAAGTTGATATCAAAGGTCCTGAATATAAAGCAGGCCTCCGTCTGAAAGAGGGGAAAGGAGCTATGGACGTGAATGCAGCATTAAATACATCTACCGAAGTTTACAAAGCTGATCTGAAGATAGACAATCTGCAACTCCATAACTTCCTTCCGAAAGATTCTATCTACGAACTGTCTCTTTCGGCTGCGGCTAATGGTCGTGGACTGGATGTCATGTCTTATCATTCTTTTGCCAAACTGAATCTTTCATTAGATCAGCTTCATTATGCAAAATATCATCTCTCCAATCTTAATTTGACAGGAGACCTTAAAGGCGCACTGGTCACCGCACATCTGACAAGTGACAATGCTTTATTGAAAATGACAACCGATGCGGAATATAATTTGGCGCACAGTTATCCTGATGGTAAGATAACGGTTAATGTCACTCAACTGGATTTACATGAATTAGGAATCATGCCACAGCCAATGAAGCGTCCGCTTACTTTTAATTTAGCTGCCGAAGCTCGTCGGGATTTAGTCTCGGCACATTTCGTTTCCGGAGATATGAAACTCGACTTGAACGCACGTTCCGGCGTTAATCCTTTAATTCGCCAATCTACTCACTTTGTGGATGTATTGATGAAGCAGATTGATGAGAAAGCATTGAATCACGCTGAACTGCGTAAGGCGTTACCGACGGCAGTTTTCTCTTTCTCTGCAGGACAAGAAAACCCTTTGGCATATTTTCTGGCTACTAAAAAGATAGCTTACCATGATGCTTCTGTGAAATTCGGAGCAGCTCCTAATTGGGGAATTAATGGAAAAGCCGCTATTCATGCTTTGAAAGTAGACACCTTGCAACTGGACACGATTTTCTTTACAGTCAAACAAGATACCACACTCATGAAATTGCGTGCCGGTGTTATTAACGGACCGAAGAATCCGCAATTCTCCTTCTCTACTACACTGACAGGAGAGATTCGTGACCGGGATGCGGAACTGCTGGTAGATTTTAAGAATGGAAAAGGAGAAACGGGCGTACTGCTCGGTGTCAATGCGCGTCCTTTGTTTGAAGGGCAAGGAAAAGGCGATGGATTAGCTTTCACATTAATCCCGGAAGAACCGATTATCGCCTTCCAGAAATTCCATTTTAATGAGAATCACAACTGGATTTATGTGCATAAGAATATGCGTGTATACGCTAATGTAGATATGTGGGATGATGAAGGAATGGGATTCCGTGTACATTCGGTGCGGGGGGACACTGTTTCTTTACAGAATATTGATGTCGAAATCCGAAGAATCAGTTTAGCCGAATTGAGCAAAGTACTGCCTTACTTCCCGGAAATAACCGGTTTATTCTCTGCGGAAGCACACTACGTGCAGACTGAAAAAGATCTTCAACTCTCGGTTGAATCATCTATTGACGAGCTGACTTATGAACGTCAACGAATTGGTGATGTAACATTAGGAGCTACCTGGTTGCCGGGCGAACAAGGGAAACAATATCTTAACGCTTATCTGAATCATGACAAAGTGGAAGTGATGGTGGCGGATGGCAAGCTGGTTCCAACCCAGACAGGGAAGGATAGTCTGGAAGTAAATGCCACTCTGGAGCACTTCCCGCTCCGTGTAGCGAACGTATTCATTCCCGATCAGATGGTTACATTAGCCGGTGATATGGATGGTAATCTGAACATTACCGGTAGCACCGAACAACCTTTGATTAATGGCGAACTGATATTGGATAGTGTTACTGTCCTTTCCCGGCAGTATGGTGCTAACTTCCGGTTCGATAACCGCCCGGTGCAGATAAAGAATAATCGTTTGGAGTTTGATAAATTCGCTATTTATACAACAGGAAAGAATCCATTTACGATTGACGGATCTGTTGATTTCAGAGATATGTCCCGGCCGATGGCAAATCTGAATCTGCTGGCGCAGAACTATACGCTTCTGGATGCCAAACGTACCCGTGAAAGTCTGGTTTACGGAAAAGTATATGCTGACTTCCGGGCAACGGTGAAAGGCCCGTTAGACGGATTGAACATGCGTGGAAACATGAGCTTGTTGGGCAATACAGATGTTTCTTATATATTGACCGATTCACCGTTGACTGTGCAGGACCGTTTGGGAAGTTTGGTAACCTTTACTTCATTTAGTGACACCACGACGGTTGTTCAGCAAGAAGTGCCGACCGTTTCTTTAGGCGGGCTGGATATGGTGATGATGGTACACATCGACCCGTCCGTTCGTTTGAAAGTCGATTTGGACGCAAGCAATGACAATCGTGTTGAGCTGGAGGGAGGAGGTGACCTCTCAATGAAATATACTCCGCAAGGAGATCTGACATTGACCGGACGCTATACGTTGAGCGGTGGTTTGATGAAATATGCTTTGCCTGTCATCGCTGCCAAAGAATTTGCTATCGACAACGGCAGCTATGTGGAATGGACGGGAAATCCTATGGACCCGATGCTGAACTTCAAAGCAACCGACCGTATCCGCGCTTCTGTCTCCGAAGGAGAGAATGGTGGAACACGTATGGTTAATTTCGATGTGTCTATCGTCGTCAAGAACCGACTGGATAATCTTTCTTTCGCCTTTGACGTATCTGCCCCCGAAGACGCAACCATACAAAATGAATTGACGGCTATGGGAGCGGAAGAGAGAGGTAAACAGGCTCTGTATATCATGGTTATGAAAACCTACCTTGGCACCGGACCGATTGGTGGCGGAGGTGGTGGACTGGGTAAACTGAATATGGGTTCTGCATTGAACTCCGTATTAAGTAGCCAAATCAACTCATTGATGGGGAACCTGAAAAATGCCAGCGTTTCTGTTGGTATCGAAGACCACGATCTGTCGGATACGGGTGGTAAGCGTACGGATTACAGTTTCCGTTATTCACAACGTCTCTTCAATAACCGTTTCCAGATTGTAATCGGAGGTAAAGTTTCTACGGGTGAGAATGCGACGAATGACGCGGAATCTTTCATCGATAACATCTCTCTGGAATATCGCTTGGATAGAACCGGAACCCGTTATGTCCGTCTGTTCTACGATAAAAACTACGAAAGTGTACTCGAAGGCGAGATTACGGAAACCGGAGTCGGTCTGGTACTTCGCAAGAAGCTGGATAAACTTAGCGAACTGTTCATCTTTAAGAAAAAGAAGTAAACATGAAAGGTATATATAGTAACATATTAATAAGTTGCCTGATGGGTCTCATCTTATTTTCGGGTTGTTCGGTGACAAAGCATCTGCCCGAAGGGGAGGTACTTTATACAGGAGGAAAAACTGTCATACAGAATAAGTCGACAACACCGGTAGGAGGGACGGCTCTGACAGAGATTGAGGCGGCCCTTGATAAAACTCCCAGTACGAAGATGTTGGGAGGGCTTCTGCCTATTCCTTTTAAGATGTGGATGTACAATGACTTTGTGAAATATAAAAAAGGATTTGGAAAGTGGATGTTCAACCGTCTGGCTGCTAACCCTCCGGTATTTATTTCCACTGTCAATCCGGAGGTCCGCATCAAGGTGGCTACAAACTTGCTCCGTGATTATGGTTACTTCAATGGGAAAGTGACTTATGAAACATTGGTCGATAAGAAAGACAGCCTGAAAGCAAGTATTCTTTATACGGTAGACATGAAGAATCCTTATTTTATAGATACGGTTTATTATCAGCGTTTCACTCCTCAAACGTTGCGCATTATGGAACGGGGACGTCGAATGTCTTATATAAGTCCCGGCGAGCAGTTCAACGTGGTCGATCTGGATGAAGAGCGTACTCGTATCAGTACGCTGTTGCGTAACCGGGGATATTTTTACTTCCGTCCCGATTATATGACTTATCAGGCAGATACGACATTGGTTCCCGGTGGACATATCAGCCTTCGTCTGATTCCCGTTCCGGGATTACCCGCTGCGGCACAACGTCCTTACTATGTAGGAGATGCTTCTGTTTACCTGTTTGGCAAGAATGGTGAGGCGCCCAATGACAGCATGATGTATAAGAATCTGAATATACATTATTATAAGAAATTGCAGGTACGTCCGAATATGCTTTATCGTTGGTTGAACTATCAACAGTTTGTGCGGAATGCACAGATGCGGGCTTCCAATCGCACTCGTCTTTACAGTCAGTATCGACAGGAGCAGGTGCAGGAGAAACTTAGCCAGTTGGGAATCTTCAGTTATCTGGATTTACAATATGCTCCGAAAGATACGACAGCCGTTTGTGATACGCTGAACGTAACCATGCAGGCCACGTTTGCTAAGCCGCTGGACGCCGAACTGGAATTGAATGTCGTAACCAAAAGTAACGACCAAACCGGTCCCGGGGCATCATTCGGCGTCACCCGGAACAATGTATTCGGAGGTGGCGAAAGCTGGAACGTGAAGCTGAAAGGCTCTTATGAATGGCAAACCGGCGGAGGAGAAAAAAGCTCTTTAATGAACAGCTGGGAGATGGGAGTTTCTACCTCTCTGACTTTCCCGCGCGTGGTTTTCCCGCATTGGGGGAAAAGGGAGTTTGACTTCCCGGCTACCACTACATTCCGTTTATACATCGACCAGTTGAACCGTGCCAGGTATTATAAACTGTTGTCATTCGGCGGAAATGCTACCTACGATTTCCAACCGACACGTACAAGCCGTCATAGTATTACCCCTTTCAAACTGACATTCAACGTCCTTCAACACCAATCGGAAGAATTCAGGGAAATTGCCGATGCTAATCCTGCATTATATATCAGTTTGAAAGACCAGTTTATTCCTGCTATGGAATATACCTATACCTATGATAATGCTTCCGCACGCGGTATTAAAAATCCGATTTGGTGGCAATCGACTGTAACCTCTGCCGGTAACCTGACCTCGGTGATTTACCGTGCTTTCGGTCAGTCTTTCAGCAAAGAGGACAAACGTTTGCTGAACGTCCCTTTCGCGCAGTTTGTGAAACTGAATACGGAATTCCGCCATTTGTGGAATATGGACAAGAATAATAAGATTGCTTCCCGTGTAGCTTTGGGTGCTCTCTTCGCCTACGGTAATGCAACGATAGCCCCTTACAGCGAACAATTCTATGTGGGTGGTGCCAACAGCATCCGCGCTTTTACGGTACGTAGCATCGGCCCGGGCGGATACCATCCGGCAGAAAGCCGCTACTCTTACCTCGACCAGACGGGTACTTTCCGTTTTGAGGCAAATGTAGAATATCGTTTCCGTATCTTTAAGAGCATTTGGGGAGCCACTTTCCTGGATGCAGGAAACGTCTGGTTGATGCGCAAGGATGAGGCCCGTCCCAATTCACAACTCGAACTGAAAACATTCCCGAAACAGATCGCTTTGGGCACCGGTGTCGGTATTCGTTATGATATGGATATTCTTGTGTTCCGTCTTGATTTCGGTATTCCTTTGCATCTGCCTTACGATACAGAACGAAGCGGATATTACAATGTCACAGGATCCTTTATGAAAAATCTGGGAATACATTTTGCTATCGGTTATCCCTTCTAACGTTCTTTCTTTGTCTTGAAACAAAGAAAGAACCAAAGAAAATTCAAGGCTGCGTTTTTCCGGCTACTCCGGTGTTCTCTCCGGCTAAAGGGCAGAAACTCGCTTCGCTCAAACAGTCTGCCCTTTTTAACGCTGAAGAAAACGCCTGCGCTTAACGCCGGAAAAACGAGGCCGATCCCCTTTCGGCGTGTTTGCTGCATAGGTTAATGAATTACCGGATTTCTTGATTTGTCATTGATGTACTTTTGATTCTGCATAGGTTTACATGCCGAAAGGTTTTCCGACCTACTTTTTTCTCTGTTAAGCGAACACCCGTAACGAAGCGTTAAAAAGGGCAGATTGTTTGAGCGAAGCGAGTTTCTGCCCTTTAGCGTAGTGAAGGGTGTGAGTAGGAGAAAAAAGTCAGTCTTGAATTTTTCTTTGTTTCTTTCTTTTGTTTCAAGACAAAAGAAAGAAAGTTTTTGTAAATTTGCAACGAAATCTGATGCCGTTGACATCACTAACCTTTTAATATTACACAATTTATGAAACCAACTTTATTCTTATTGGCAGCCGGTATGGGTAGCCGTTATGGAGGCTTGAAGCAATTAGACGGACTGGGTCCTAATGGCGAAACTATTATGGATTACTCAATCTATGATGCTATCAATGCCGGATTTGGCAAACTTGTATTTGTAATCCGCAAAGATTTTGAACAAGATTTCCGTGATAAAATTATTTCCAAATACGAAGGTCACATTCCTTGCGAACTGGTATTTCAGTCAATTGACGATCTTCCGGAAGGCTTTACTTGCCCGGCAGACCGTACCAAACCTTGGGGTACTAACCATGCAGTAATGATGGGTGCTGATGTGATTAAAGAACCGTTTGCAGTGATTAACTGTGATGACTTCTATGGTCGTGATTCTTTCCAAGTGATGGGTAAATTCCTTTCTGCTCTTCCTGAAAATTCAAAGAACGTTTATTCAATGGTAGGTTTTCGTGTAGGAAATACATTGAGCGAAAGCGGTACGGTATCTCGTGGTATCTGTAGTACAGATGCTAAAGGATTGTTGACATCTGTAGTAGAACGTACGAAGATTCAACGTCTGGACGGCGAAGTGAAATATATCGGTGATGATGGCGAATGGACGGCTACTCCCGACACGACTCCGGTAAGTATGAACTTCTGGGGATTCACTCCTGATTACTTCGCTTACAGCCAGGAATTCTTCAAGACTTTCCTTAGCGATCCGAAGAATATGGAAAACCTGAAGAGCGAATTCTTCATCCCATTGATGGTAGATAAATTGATTAATGACGGAACTGCCACTGTTGAAGTACTGGATACTACCAGCAAGTGGTTCGGCGTCACTTATCCGGAAGACCGTCAGAGCGTAGTAGACAAGATTCAGGCATTGGTAGATGCCGGTGAATATCCTGCTAAGTTGTTCTAAAGAAGAGCCATTGATTAAGATAAAGAGCAGTCATTCATAAGAATGACTGCTTTTTTTGTTTTTCATAACGTATCATACTAAGTAGTATCTAATAAATATTCAGTATCTTTGCAGTCCAAAATGTTATAAATCAGAAGCAGAAGTGATTTCAGTAGAAGGATTATCAGTAGAATTTAATGCGACGCCGCTTTTTGAGGACGTCAGCTATGTAATTAATAAGAAAGACCGCATTGCGCTGGTCGGCAAAAATGGTGCCGGCAAATCAACCATGCTGAAGATATTGGCAGGTTTGCAGTCACCGACACGCGGAGTGGTAGCTACTCCGAAAGATGTAACTATAGGATATTTGCCACAGGTCATGATTCTTTCCGACAACCGGACGGTGATGGGAGAGGCAGAACTGGCATTCGAACATATATTTGAGCTTCAGGCGAAGTTGGAACGGATGAATCAGGAACTGGCGGAACGGACAGACTACGATTCGGAAGAATATCATCAGTTGATAGACCGTTTCACGCATGAAAACGACCGCTTCCTGATGATGGGAGGAACCAATTTTCAGGCGGAAATAGAACGTACCCTGTTGGGATTGGGCTTTAGCAGGGAAGACTTTAACCGTTCGACTTCCGAATTCTCCGGCGGCTGGCGTATGCGTATCGAACTAGCGAAGCTCTTGCTCCGTCGTCCGGATGTGCTGCTCCTTGATGAGCCGACTAACCATCTGGATATCGAGAGTATACAATGGCTGGAGAACTTTCTGTCTACCCGTGCCAATGCTGTTGTGCTGGTCAGCCACGACCGTGCTTTCCTTAATAATGTAACTACCCGTACGATCGAGATTACCTGCGGTCAGATTTATGACTATAAAGTGAAGTACGATGAGTTTGTCGTATTACGTAAAGAACGTCGTGAGCAGCAGCTCCGTGCCTATGAGAATCAACAGAAGCAGATACAGGATACGGAAGACTTTATCGAACGCTTCCGTTATAAAGCAACGAAGGCAGTACAAGTACAAAGCCGTATCAAGCAATTGGAAAAGATTGACCGTATCGAAGTGGATGAGGAAGATAATTCGGCATTACGTTTGAAATTTCCTCCTGCCAGCCGCAGCGGGAATTATCCGGTTATCTGTGAAGACGTACGCAAGGCATACGGACAGCACGTTGTTTTCCATGATGTGAATCTGACGATCAACAGAGGAGAAAAAGTCGCATTTGTCGGAAAGAACGGAGAAGGTAAATCTACGTTAGTGAAATGTATCATGGGCGAGATTGATTTTGATGGTAAACTGACGATCGGGCATAACGTGCAGATCGGTTACTTTGCACAGAATCAGGCGCAGATGCTGGATGAAAACATGACGGTATTTGATACGATCGACCGTGTGGCGACAGGAGATATCCGGTTGAAGATACGTGACATTTTGGGTGCATTCATGTTTGGCGGAG
>OIEL01001074.1_pt1 | contig 13961 bp, 9 predicted proteins | sample 1581731 | NCBI WGS metagenome assembly OIEL01 (sample SAMN01760977, study PRJEB22395) | human gut metagenome | reverse complement strand
CTGCCGCACCTCGCTCGCCGTATCGGCACTTAGAATTATGCGGTATTGCCCTAAAAAGTTGAAAAAACAGGAACAAAGAAAGGAAACCAGCGAGTTCTATGAGCCACACGCCCCCAACTCCTAACTCCTACCTGCCTACCTGTCCCACTTATCGCACAAGCTGGCGATCTGGCTGGCAAAGCGGGCAAGATCCTTGTTGGCACCGCCGCGGTTGTGCTCGATCACAACCAGCAGCCGCTTGCCCATGTTCAGCAGGCGTTCAAACGCCGGGCTGGTGCGCGGCTTGTCGGCAGGCTGGCTGGCCTTGGCCATCGGCACCATGGTGCCCTGCCGCAGTAGGGCAACGGCCCCGCCGGTCAGCTCATACACGGCACCGTTGTACGGCGCTTCTGCCGGGATGCCCTCCGCCGTCAGGGTGCGGGCAAAGTGATCGGCAACCAAGTCCTCGCCGTGGTTCACAAACACATGTTTGGGTTTGGGATCAAAGTGGTGGATCCAGGTCAACAGGCCGTCCCGGTCCGCATGGCCGGACAAGCCGCTCATCTGGCGGATCTGCGCATTGACCTGCACCGTTTCGCCAAACAGCCGTACTTCATCGGCACCCTCGATCAGTGCGCGCCCCAGCGTGCCGGGGGACTGGAACCCCACAAACAGGATGGTGCATTCCCCGCGCCACAGGTTGTGCTTGAGGTGGTGACGGATGCGCCCGGCATCACACATGCCGGAAGCGGAGATGATGACCTTGGGGGTGGAGTCCAGGTTGATGGCAACAGAATCCTCTTTGGTTTCACTGATCTGCAAACCGGGGAACGCCAGCGGGTTTTCGCCCTTCGTCACCAGGGCTAGGGCTTCGGCATCATAACATTCACTGAAGTTTTCCCGGAAAATGGTGGTGGATTTGCTGGCCAGCGGGCTGTCAACAAACACGGGGAAGTTATCGTGCCCGTGGATGCGGTGCTCCTCTTTGATCTGGCGGATAAAATAGAGCATTTCCTGCGTGCGACCCACGGCGAAACTGGGAATGACCACATTGCCGCCGCGGTCGAACGTTTCCTGCAAAATCTGGGTCAGCTCGGCCACATAGTCCGGCTTGGGGCCGTGGGTGCGGTCACCATAGGTGGATTCCATCACCACAAAATCCGCTTTGGTCAGGTACTGCGGGTTACGGATCAGCGGCTGGTCCAGGTTGCCGATATCGCCGGAGAACACAATGGTCTGGCTTTCGCCGCTCTCCGTTACCTGCAAGGTGATGGAAGCGCTGCCCAGCAGGTGGCCTACATCGGTAAAGGCGGCCGTAATGCCGGGGAACACTTCCAGCGGCTTGCCGTAGCTTTGCGGTACAAACTGCTTCATCACGGCCATGGCGTCTTCTACTGTGTAGTCCGGCTCTACCAGCTCATTGCCGCTGCGCTGGGCTTTGCGGTTTTTCCACTCGGCTTCCTGCTCCTGAATGTGGGCGGAATCTTCCAGCATGATTTCGCACAGGTCCATGGTGGCATCTGTGCTGTAAATGGGACCGCGGAATCCGTTCTTGTACAGATAGGGGATGCGTCCCGAATGGTCAATGTGGGCGTGGGTCAAAAGGATGGCTTCAATCTCACCGGGGGCGCAGGGCAGGTCCGCATTGGGGTAAACGTCTTTGCCCTGCTCCATGCCGCAGTCCACCAAAAAGCGGTGGCCGCCTGCTTCAATCAGGGTGCAGCTGCCGGTCACTTCACGGGCAGCGCCCAAAAAGGTCAGCTTCATAACAGCCTCACTTTCTCCCGGCACCGCGCTGCGGTGCTTCGGGCAACGTAAACGGGTTTGCAAAGTTATTGGTTACATCATTGATATTCATGCGGATATCCCAAAAGACATCCCCATAATCACGCAGAATCGTATAACTGCCGCCTGCCTGCTCCAGAGCTTCCAGCGTGGCGGTATCGGTCACCACAAGGGCATCGCCGTCCGTCGGCTCAAAGGCAGTCAGGCTTTCCTCATAGGTGCGGGTCACGGTACCGGTGTCGATCAGGGCACCGATGGCGGCGGAGGTCGTCCGCGCCAGCACCAGCCGCTGCCCGGCGGGAACGGCATCACACAGCGCCCCGCGGGTAACATCGCCAAAGTCAAGCTCGGTAATGCCGCCTGCCAGCGCGGTTACGGTCAGGTCGGCGGCATCCTGCGGGCAGTTGGCGCGGTCACCGTCGGCATAGGCCAGGTAAAGTGCAGCGGCATAGTTGGCAAAGCTGATGGTTTTATCCGCACTTTCGTTGGCTTCAAAGGTGAACAGCGTCTGGCTGCGCACATCCTCGTCGCCGTCTGCCAGGCTCTGCAGGCTGGTAAAGGCGGAATCATAGGCAGTCTGCTGGGCGGTGGTGTAGCTGCCGCGGGCGGATTTCAGGTCGGCGGCGCTCATGCTGGCGGGTTCGCCTGTCATGCTGCCGTCCGCCGCAAAGGTCAGGTTCAGGCAGCCCACGCTGTCCCAGCCGGACCCGGCGGCAACAACGGCAATGCCGTTTGCCTTTGCGGTGCTGTTGGCTGTGGCGCCGGCATCCAAGACGGCGGTCACGCCAAGGTCTGCCAGGTCGGCATAAATGCCGCTAATGTCGGTATCCGGCCCGGCAATGCAAAGGATGGCGTCAGCCCCCTGGGCCTGCAAAGCAGCAACCTGTTCGGAAGCCGCCAGCGCCAGGTCCGCAGCGGTCAGTTCTTTCGTCTGGGCGGAATTGCCGATCGAGGCCAGCGAGAAGAAGCCAATCTTTTTGCCTGCTTCCTCCACAATGGTGTTCATGCCGTTGGAAATGCGGTTGCGGCTCCAGCTGGTGGAACGGGCCAGCAACGCTTCGTTTTCTGTCGTGTACAGGTTGGAAGCAATCGAAGGCCCAGTGGCGGTCATTACATCGCTGAGAAGGCGGTCAGTGCCATACGCCATATCGGAAGCATCAAAGGCCTGCAAATCATACCCGGCTGCGGCAAAGGCGCTGGTCATATCCATGCCGCCGGTCAGGCTGGCGCGGGCGGTGCCCTGCAAACTGCCGCCTGCATCCACCAGAATGGAGTCCTCGCTGCCCGCTTTCAGGGCAGCAATGTCCGCAAGGCCGACCTCTTCGCCCTCGGTCAAGCCCTGCAGATTACCGGTAACGTAAACGGGAATGGTGAATGCCCCCACCCGCACCGTCACATCGGCGCTCATGCGGCCATCCGCCAGGGTGGCGGTGATGGTGCAGGTGCCGTCCGCCTTGGCTTTTACCTCGCCGTGCTTATTCACGGTGGCAACGTCTTCATTATCGCTGGACCAGAAGATTTTCTGCCCGCCCTCGCTTTCGCTGGGCTCATCGGTCAGCAGGGTGGCGGTGGCTTTCGCCTTGGGCAGCCACAGCTCGTTTTTGTAGGTGTCGTTGGTCAGCGAGGGCAGGATGTCCTTGCTGGTTGCTTTGATGCCGGTAAAGGTCAGCTCTTCCATCACAAAGTCAACATCCACCGTGTCGCTCTGCACGCCGTACTTTTCGCCCGGCTCCGTATAGGTGGCCTGCCAGATGGAATACGGCCCGGTGTAGCCCAACGCGGAATTGAACCGCGCGATCCAGAAATTATCGCGCCAGCGGTCAAACGCGGGGTTCGTCAGGCGGCCGCGGGTCCAGTTGATGGAGGCGTAAATGCCTTCCTCGCCCTTGTAGCCCAGTTCTTTCAGGCGGTCGAAAAATACTTCGGTCAGGTGGGCCATCTCGTCCGGGTACAGGCCGGTGATGGATTTATCCTCCAGGTCATAATAGACCGGGTAACTGAGCTGGTAGGGGGTGGCGGTGTAATCGTCCAGCCCCTCGTGCGGGGGTGCCACAAGGCCCAGCAGGCGGGCAACGTGTTCGGCTTCCGATTTGGCCTGCTCCTCAGTGGTGGCGTAAGAGTACAGATAGGTGCCAAAGGGGATGCCAAGGCGGGTGCATTCGTCCGCGTTGCGGCGCCACTGTTCATCGTCCTGGGCGTAATCGCCGGTGCCGTTCCACTCGCTGCCAAAGCCGCAGCGGATCATGGCAAAATCGATCCCGGCAGCCTGGGCTTTCTCCCAGTCCACTTCACCCTGATACTTGCTCACGTCAATGCCTTTTTTTGTGGCGGCCAGAATCGGCTCTCCGTCACTGTTAAAGTAGTACCCGGCATCGTTCTTGGCCCACGCTCCGGCACTGGTGCCGGGGTCAATGATCAGGGGGGCTTTCTGCCCGCTGTTGCAGGCGACCAGCCCGATCACTACCAGCGCCACAACGGCAACCAGCACGCACGCGGCCAGTGCAAGACGCAGGTTGGGCTGCTGCTTCTTTTTGGGCTGTGGGCGGCGGCCCTGCGGGGACTTGGGCTGGGACTGTTTGCGGTAGGTTTGGCGGGGCTGCTGTTCCGGCTTGCGGGGCTGCCCCGACGGCTGTTTGTTTTGTTCCATCGGCGGTTTCCTCTATGATCGCAGCTGCCCGGTGGGCAGCGGAATGTTGGCGTTAAAACTTTTATATTTAACTTTTATATTTATAAGAATATGGTAACATTTTGTCAAACAAAATACAATCCGGTAAAGCAGGCAGATTGTGTAATTTTGGACAGGAAATTTTGGCAGCCGGGCAAAGCAAACTGCCCCCTGCAGTTTTCCACACAGCAGAGGGCAGTTGGTTAAAAATGTTCAACAGATGCAGGGCAGGCGGTTAAGCTCAGCCGATGGTAATGCTCCAGGCAAAGGTCTTGCTTGCGCCGGGGGCCAGCTCAATGTGGCGGCCGGCTTCGTTCACGCTGTTGGCCCAGCCGTTCCAGGGCTCCATGCAGACGAACGTCTCGGCATCCTGCTGCCACAGCACGCCGTTGGTGAACACGCTTTCATCAAAGGCAACTTCCACCGTGTGGCCGCTGCCGGAATCGGTCAGGCGCATCGGGCTCTTTACGCCGGTCATCAGGCGGATGGAATCTGCGGAGCCTTCCTTGCGGGTCAAGGTGATGGTTTCCGGTGCGGCGGGCTGCTCGCCCTTGGCGTTCTCGGAGCAGGTGGCGGCGTTGATGTCAAAGTGGACGTTCTCCAGCTTGGAAGCTGCGAAATACGGGTGGAAGCCGATGCTGAACGGCAGGGCTTTGTCGCTGGTGTTGTGCACGGTCAGTTCCAACCCGGCCTTGGCACCGGACAGGGTATAGCGCATTTCCAGCAGAAAATCAAAGGGGTAAACAAACTTGGTCAGGCCGTTGGGGGTCAGGGTCAGCACGATCTCATCATCCGCAGCGGTCTTGACCTGCCAGGGCAGCAAATCGGCAAAGCCGTGGACCTCAATGGGATAATCGGAGCCGTTAAAGTGGTGCACACCGCCGTCCGGCTTGCCGCAGCTGGGGAATAGGATGGGCACGCCGCAGCGGGGGCGGTCCGAGGATTCATAGTTCTTATCGCGCAGCCAGAGGTATTCCTCACCGCTTTTGGTGAAGGAGGTTGCCATGCCGCCCTTTTCCGGTGTAACGGTCAGGGCGTACTCCCCATCGGTCAGGGTAAGGGTGGAATATTTGGCATTGTACTTTTCGTAAGTACCGGCAGTCAGCTTGGACATTGTTACAGTCCCCTTTCTTCAGTTACAAAAACGGCCCGACCGCACCGGGATTCTTGGAGCAGCGCACAGCGCCTTGATCCCAGAGCACCCGGAACGCCCGGAGCCGTTCCACTTTGTGCACCGCAGGCAGACACAGCTCCCGGCGGGCATCTCTTAATTCTATTATACTCTCAAAATGTTCCCGGCTCTACCCTTTTGGGTAAAAAATGCGGCGGGAGCCAGAGCATCAGTGCAAAAATTACAGCACAACGCCATCCTTGAAGATGGAAATTTCGCGGAAGCCCTTCTTCTCGGCGCAGGTCTGCTTGCCGGAAGCAACGTCCAGCACCAGCTGGTACAGGTCAGCACCGGCTTCATCCAGCGTCTTTTCGCCGTCAGCAACAACACCGGCGTTAAAATCGATCCAGGTGGATTTTTTGGCAGCCAGCTGGCTGTTGGTAGCAATTTTCAGGGTGGGAGCGGGGGCACCGAACGGAGTGCCGCGGCCCGTGCTGAACAAGATCATGTGGGCGCCGGCGGCGGTCAGGGCGGTGGCGGAAACAAGATCGTTGCCGGGGCCGTACAGCATGTTCAGGCCCTTGGTGGTCACAGCATCGCCATAGCCGATAACGTCCATGATGGGGGCGCTGCCGCCCTTCTGCACACAGCCGCAGGATTTATCCTCCAGCGTGGTGATGCCGCCCTGCTTGTTGCCGGGGCTGGGGTTGTCGTACACAACTTCGTTGTGGCTGATGAAGTATTCCTTGAAGCCGTTGATCATATGCACGGCCTTCTCAAACACTTTTTCGTTCTGGCAGCGATCCATCAAAAAGCCCTCGGCACCGAACATTTCCGGCACTTCGGTCAGCACGGTGGAACCGCCGCGGGCGCACAGCATATCGCTGAAGCGGCCGATGGTGGGGTTGGCGGTAATGCCGGACAAACCGTCCGAACCGCCGCACTTCATGCCGACCACCAGCTCGCTGGAGGGAATCGGCTCGCGCTGGAACTGGGCAGCATAAGCGGCCAGCTCCTTCAGGATCTCACGACCCGCAACCAGCTCATCGTCCACATCCTGGCAGGTCAGGAACTTGATGCGGTCATGGTCGTATTCGCCCAATTCGGTCAGGAACTGCTCATGAGTCAGGTTCTCGCAGCCAAGGGAGAGCACCAGCACGGCACCGGCGTTGGGATGGCGGGCCAGCGCAGCCAGCAGTTTGCGGGTCTGGGCGTGGTCATGGCCGGTCTGGGAGCAGCCGAACGGATGGGTGAAGGTGTACAGCCCGTCAATGCTGTCGGTCACAAGATCCTGATTGTCCCGCACAAGGGCTTTGGCGCAGTCGTTCACGCAGCCAACGGTGGGGATGATCCAAATCTCGTTGCGGGTGGCTGCACGGCCATCCTTGCGGCGGTAGCCCATAAAGGTTTCGGGAGCAACGGGGGCCAGCGGGTGCACATTGGGGTGGTAGCTGTACTCGATCTCGCCGGACAGGTTGGTTTTTACATTATGGGTGTGCATCCAGGTGCCGGGCACGGCATCAGCGGTGGCATGGCCGATGGGGAACCCGTACTTGATGACGTTTTCGCCCGCGTGGATGGGGGCAATGGCCATCTTGTGGCCCTGGGGGATATCTTCAACAGCGGTCACAGATGCACCGTCCACCGGCACAGCGGTGCCTTTGGCAATGGGATGCAGGGCAACCACAACATTATCCTTGGGGTTGATCTTGATTGCAAGAGGCATACAGAATCTCCTTACTACGATAAAAACAGGTAGGAGTTAGGAAGTAGAAGTTAGGAATTGTTAGCCCTGCTTTCAGGGCTTTTTGCAGATAACCAAAGGCTCTGCGCTGCTCCCTAACTCCTAACTCCTCACTCCTACCTCCTAACTCAAATTACAGGCAGCTCTTATAAGCGGCCATTGCGCCCTGCTCACGGATCAGGGTCAGGTTCTTGACGGTGGCTTCCTCAAAGCCGGCAACCTTGGTCAGATCCTGGCCCCACATCTGCTCGTTGGTCATAACAGCGTGAACCAGGGTTGGAATGTCGTCATCCTTGTGGGCATTGTAGAATTCCAGCACATAGCGGTCATCGGAAATGGTGTACTCGTTGCCCTTGGCGCGCTTGCAGACCAGGCCCTTATCGTTCAGTTCCTGGATGTTGTTGGAATAGAATGCGATGTAAGCGGCAAAGCTCATGGTCAGGCAGGTGGGCAGTTTGCCGTTCTTCTCGATATATTCCAGGAAGGACGGCATGTTGCGGGCACGCCACTTGGAGGTGGAGTTCAGGGAGATGCTCATCAGCTCATGGTTGACGAACGGGTTGTTGAAGCGGTCTTCCACAGCGGCAGCAAATTTCTTGCAGTCGTCCTGGTCCAGCGGAAGAATGGGAACAACTTCCTGCAGCAGCATCTTGTTCATGTAGCCCAGGATGGTTTCGTCGTGCATGCAGTCACGCACAATGTCGAAGCCTGCCAGGTAAGCACCCAGAACAAAACCGGTGTGTGCGCCGTTCAGGATGCGGACCTTGCGCTTCTTATACGGGCTCATATCGGGGGTAACAAAGACGTGGTCTTCCAGACCAGCCTTGCGGAACGGCAGGATATCGTTCAGCTTGGTGTCGCCCTCAATGACCCACACGCCGAAAACCTCGCCAACGTCCAGCAGGGGGTCAGCGTAACCGTGCTTCTCTTCAAGCTCGGCAACTTCCTTCGGGTCGCGGATGCGACCCGGAACAATGCGGTCAACCAGAGAGCCGCAGAAGGTGCAGTCCTCGTTGACATATTTCTTGAAGCCGTCTTCCAGGCCCCACTGGTCAATGTACTGGTTGACGCACTTCAGCAGCTCCTTGCCGTTGTTGTCAATCAGCTCGCAGGCCAGCATGATGATGCCCTTCTTGCCGGCCTTGTAGCGGTGGTACAGCACCTGGGTCAGCTTTGCGGGGAAGCTGGACGGCGGGCAGTCGTTCTGCTGGCAGGCGGGATCATAAACGATACCGGCCTCGGTGGTGTTGGAAACGATGATTTCCAGGTCGTCGCTGGCGGCAACGTCCATCATCTTTTCGTAATCAGCTTTTTCATACGGGTTCAGGCAGCGGGATACACTGGAGATCACGCGCTTGTCATCGACCTTCTGGCCGTTTTCGCTGCCGCGCAGGTACAGGGTGTACAGGCCCTCCTGTTCGTTGATCATCTTGGCCAGGCCGGGAGCGATGGGCTGAACCAGAACGCACTTGCCGTTCCAGTCAGCTTTTTCGTTGGCAAGGTCAAACCAGTAGTCAACAAAGGCACGCAGGAAGTTGCCCTCACCAAACTGCAAAACCTTTTCGGGGGCATTTTTCAGAATGTAGCCATCATAACCGGATTTTTCAAGGACCTGATAATTCAAAGTTTCCATTGGAAATTCTCCTTTGCAATGTGTGCAATTACGGCGGCGGTGTGCAGGGCCAGACAAAAACGCCCTGCGCTGCGTAAGCGCCTTGTTTAGCTTCATTGTATTTTTTTTTGCTTGCAACGTCAAGATTCTTTCGTGAAGAAGCGCACATATTTTGCGCTCCTTTTTTGACTTTTTTCCCTTTCCCTGTTTTGCACAAGCGGGATGCAATATTTTTAGTGCTTTTTACATCAAAAGGGCAAGATTTGCAACTTGTTCAAACCGCTGCAAGTATGTATAATAATATCAGCTTATGTTTTATTCTGCTGTTTGGGGGCAGCATGATTCGTTCTGTTGACCCGCAGCACACAACGAAGGAGCTTGCAATTATGAAAGCATTTATGGACAAGGATTTCCTGCTGGAAACCCCCACCGCGCAGCACCTGTATCATGATTATGCAGAAACGCTGCCTATCGTAGACTATCACTGCCACATTCCCCCGCAGGAGATCTACGAGGACCGCCGCTTTGAAAATATCGCTCAGGTATGGCTGGGCGGCCATCAGGTTCTGGCCGATGGCTCTGACTACTACTTCGGCGACCATTATAAGTGGCGCGTGATGCGTTCCAACGGTGTGCCCGAAGAGTACATCACCGGTGACAAGCCGGACCGCGAGCGCTTCCAGAAGTTTGCAGAAGCACTGGAAATGGCCATCGGCAACCCGATGTACACCTGGTGCCACCTGGAACTGAAAAAGTACTTTGGCTACAACGGCGTTCTGAACGGCGATACCGCTGAGGAAGTCTGGAACCTGTGCAACGATAAGCTGCAGCATGATCCCAAGATGACCGTGCGCGGCCTGATCGAGCAGAGCAACGTTGCCATGGTCGGTACCACCGATGACCCCATCGACAGCCTGGAATGGCACAAGAAGATCAAGGAAGACCCCACCATCAAGGTTGTTGTTGCACCTTCCTTCCGCCCGGACAAGGTCCTGAACATCCGCAAGGACGGCTTTGCAGATTACATCCATAAGCTGGAAGAAGTTGTTGGCCGCAAGTTCGCCTGCGCCAACTGTGTGGTCAACGCTCTGGAAGAGCGCCTGCAGTTCTTTGTTGAGATGGGCTGCCGCGCTTCTGACCACGGGCTGGATTATGTTCCTTACGTGGAGACCAACGCCGAAAAGGCAACCGCAGCTTTCAAAAAGGCTATGGCCGGTGAGCCGCTGACCCAGGAAGAGGGCGACGCATACACCACCTACCTGCTGATCAGCCTGGGCCGCCTGTACAAAAAGTATAACGTTGCCATGCAGATCCATTACAGCTGCCTGCGCAATGTCAACCAGAAGATGTACAAGAAGCTGGGCCCCGATACCGGCTTTGATATGATCGCTGTGACCGATGGCAGCGCCGCCATCAGCAGCCTGCTGAGCAAGCTGACCGAGACCGGCGAATGCCCGAAGGTGATCCTGTACAGCCTGAACCCCGCCGACTTTGACATGCTGGGCACCATCCTGGGTGCATTCCAGGATGACGAAGTTCCCGGCAAGATCCAGCTGGGCTCTGCTTGGTGGTTCTGCGATACCGACGACGGAATGTACCAGCAGATGAAGACCCTGGCTCGCCTGGGGCTGCTGGGCAACTTTATCGGCATGCTGACCGACAGCCGTAGCTTCCTGAGCTACACCCGCCACGAACTGTTCCGCCGCCTGATGTGCAACCTCATCGGCAACTGGGTCGAGAATGGCCAGTACCCCAGCGATGAGAAGACCCTGAAGAAGATCGTGGAAGGCATCAGCTACTACAACGCACAGCGTTACTTCCACCTGTAATTCTGCACAAATCAGAAAATAAAACATTGTAAAAATTGCCCTGCTGCCTGAAAGACAGCAGGGCTTTTTCCATAGAATGAGAATCTTTCTCTTGTGCAAAAGGGCAAAAAAAAGAGGGCAAAATCGGGGCGAAGAGAAAAAGTTGGGAGGCAGGAGGGAGGAACTATTTTAATTAGGAATGAGGAATGAGAAATTAGGAATTGGAGGTAGGGTGTGGCAGGAGGCGAAAACCTTACCTCACCGCCGTAAGCGTATATTTGAAAATTACCACACTAGTAGAGGCGCACATTGTGCGCCCGCGGACGAGCTGCGAAATATTCCGTAACTCAAATAATCCAACTGCTGGCCTATTTAAAAATGCCCATACATCAACATAAAAAACAAATCCCCCGTTCCGCAGCGGCATTTACGCCTGCTGCAAAACGGGGGAAAATCTTTTATGATCAGGTCAGACCTTTATGGGAGACAAACCGACACCCAATCAACCCGGCTGCTTGCCGATGTAGGCCAGGATGCCGCCGTCAACGTACAGAATCAAGCCGTTGACGAAATCGGAAGCTTCAGATGCCAGGAAGACAGCGGGGCCGCCCAGGTCCTCGGCGTTGCCCCACCGTGCAGCGGGAGTCTTGGCAACGATGAACTGGTCAAACGGATGGCGGCTGCCGTCCGGCTGGATCTCACGCAGGGGCGCGGTCTGCGGGGTGGCGATGTAGCCGGGGCCAATGCCGTTGCACTGAATGTTGTACTGGCCGTACTCGGAAGCAATGTTTTTGGTCAGCATCTTCAGGCCGCCCTTGGCAGCAGCGTAAGCGGAAACAGTCTCACGGCCCAGTTCGCTCATCATGGAGCAGATGTTGATGATCTTGCCGCCGCCCTGCTCGATCATGTCGGGGATGATGGCCTTGGCAACGATAAAGGGAGCGTTCAGGTCAACATCGATGACCTGACGGAACTGTGCAGCGGTCATTTCGCACATGGGGATGCGCTTGATGATACCGGCGTTGTTGACCAGAATGTTGATGTGGCCGACTTCCTCGGTGATTTGCTTGACCATGGCATTGACGGCGTCCTCGTTGGTAACATCGCAGACATAGCCATGGGCAGTGATGCCAGCCTCTTTGTAAGCGGCCAGACCTTTATCAACCAGTTCCTGCTTGATATCATTGAAAACGATGGTAGCGCCGCAGTTTGCCATAGCGGTGGCGATAGCAAAACCGATGCCGTAAGAAGCGCCGGTGATCAGGGCAACCTTGCCGGTCAAATCAAAAGATTTCGGGGTGCAGACAGACATATTTCTTACCTCCTGAAAGTGATGTTATGTAATTCAAAAGCTGCGCATAGAGCAGCAGGGGAACGAGATTGGAAATGAAGAAAGAATAAATAATAAAGAATAATGAAGGTGTGCCTTCAGCACGGATTAAATATTAGGTTGCAGGCGGTTCAGAAGTGGACTTTGAAGTTTTTAGAATGGCAATTAAAATGCGCTTGAGTTCAAGGCAGTCAGTAAGCAATGATTGGCTTTCGGCAGCTGTTAAGTACTGTGAAAGAGTCAGCAAACGCAGCCAATACTCCGTTTCAGCGGTTTCTTTTAAGGAAATATGGAGCTTAGAAATAAAATCCGCTTTACTTACTGCATAGACAGCTTCGTTAGCATTGGCACCGATTGAAGTTCCACTGCGCAGTAATTGTTGGGAAAGAACGGTTTCGTGCTGCTGCTCACTTAAATAGCGGTAAACTTTTACGATGCGCGCAGCAAAAGCCAGCGACTTTTCCAGTAGTACATTATTTTCCATAAAAACGAACCTGATTTTCTGAGCCGCGCTATGCGCGGCGGTCCACCATCATTTTTAATTATTCTTTATTCTTTTTTCTTTATAAAAAGGTTTTACCGAAGATCAGTCGTAGCAATGTTATCCATGTCATCGAATTCCATGTTTTCACCACCCATGGCCCAGATGAAGGTGTAGTTGGAGGTGCCAACGCCGCTGTGGATGCTCCAGGACGGGCTGATAACAGCATCATAGTTGTGCATCACAACATGGCGGGTTTCGGTCGGCTCGCCGCACATGTGGAATACGGCCTGGCCTTCGGGAATCTCGAAGTAGGTGTAGATCTCCATGCGGCGCTCGTGGGTGTGGCTGGGCATGGTGTTCCAGTTGCTGCCCGGCTCCAGAGCGGTCATGCCCATGGAAAGCTGGCAGGTTTTCAGCACGCTGGGGTGGATAAACTGGTTGATGGTGCGCTTGTTGCAGGTTTCCAGGGTGCCCAGCGGGCGCTTGGCAGCGTCAGCCAGGGTGATCAGCCTGGTTTCGTAACGGCAGTGGGCCGGAGCACTGACCATATAGAACTTGGCGGGCTTGGCGGCATCATCGCTGGCAAAGGTAACTTCCTTGGTGCCCTGGGTGATGTACAGGCAGTCCTTATAGCCCAGGTGATAGGCCACGCCGTCTGCGGTAATGGTACCGGCGCCATCGCCAATGTTGAAAATGCCGATTTCGCGGCGCTCCAGGAAATAGTGGGTGCCAAAGTTTGCCCAAATGTCAATGCCCTTATCAATGGACACGACCTCGTTGACCGGCATGCAGCCCAACGTGACCATGCGGTCAACATGGCTGTAAACGGCAACCATCTCATCTGCTTTGTACAGATCGGTAATCAGGAACTCATTGCGGACTTCCTCGGTGGTATAGCGCTTGAAGTCACGCTGATTGCAGGAATAACGAATATCCATGGGGCGGAATCCTCCTGTTTTGCTTGCAGCGGCAGCGGACTGGCGGGGTGCCAAACGTTTCGCTGACCTTGTATACATACATTATAGCCGATTCTGCAGGCCGAAAAAAGTGTATACAAGCACAAGAATACGGTGCATGTTTTGGCGGGTTTGACAGCAGAAAAACGAAAGCAGTTAGGAATTAGGAGTTAGGAGGGAGGCGTTGAAGGAATAAATAAAGAATAGAGAATAATGAATAATGAAGGTGGACCGCCGCGCGTGGCGCGGCTCAAAAAATGAGTAGAGAGCATGGCAAGAGTTTCGTGAAATTTGCGAATGGATAATATATATTAAAATATACAATCCGTATATTTTGACCGACCTTGTAACTGAATCTCTGAATGCTTTAATTTTATAATGCTTAGGCAACACCGCACAATTCCCGCCTAGCGGCTTAAGCACCGCTTCGGTGGCTGCGGCACGGCATCTGCGTTGCCAAAATGCTCGATAATGTCGGGTTGCGGTA
>OIEL01001067.1_pt1 | contig 14035 bp, 17 predicted proteins | sample 1581731 | NCBI WGS metagenome assembly OIEL01 (sample SAMN01760977, study PRJEB22395) | human gut metagenome | reverse complement strand
GTGGTGCGGGAGGAGTTGCAGGCAGTCAACATAACCAACGCTGTTCCAAGCCCACTGTCAGAGAATGCTATACCAGACTCTGCGCTCGATTTCCTGAATTCACTGTAGGGGGTGATAGTCTATATAAAAATTCGAGAGATGGACAAACTTGCCCGCGCTCAATACGGCTGATATATTGTGCAGATGTTTCGACATTTGCGGCTAGGGACTCCTGAGTCAAGTGCTTTTCTTTACGCCGACGGCGGATGTTTTGGCCGATGGAAATATAAATATCTTGCATAATAATCACCTCAAAATAAGGGTATCAGTTTCGAACGCAATATTTGAGGGCTAAATAGTGCTATAAATAGACCCATGAGTGTTTATTATGGGCTTTTTTTATACAAAATAGGTCGTGAAAGAAACTTCATAGGGATAGAAATACAAGAAAAGAACTTGTAACCATTTCAAAACAGAAACCGTACATCTAGTAAAGAAAACAGGTCATGCGTTTATAGCAAACGCATGACCTGTTTTCTTTGGATATGAGCAGAGCAGAAAAATTTCAGAAAATTTTAGGATTGTGCGGGGGTTTTTAGCACAATCGGTAGTAGGCTGAATATAGAGCCAGCAGGAAGGAGGTGACTGAGTGATAGATACTCCGGCACGCCGCCGTGAAATCATTGGAATTTTATATTTCGCAGATGATTATGTCAAAATACGACCCTTGGCAGTGCGGTTTGGAGTATCTTACGCGACAATCCGAAATGATGTCGATGTATTATCACTGAGTTACCGCATATCGTCACAAACTGGGCCGAATGGTGGAATTAAGTTGGAAACTAAAAGAAAAAACCTTAGATTCCTTGACCCGGATGAAACGGCGGCGTTATTGAGAATTATGTATATAGTTCCAGAAGAAGAACGCGTTTACATACGGTCAATCCTTCGAGACTTGGCTCTGATCGATGATAAATAATCATCGTCTTGCACCTTGACAACCGAATACCCAGCATAACAGGTACGTTCCTTTCCCGGCAAGCCCCAGTGGGCGGTCTGGCAAACCAGAATTGTGACGGGAAAGACCATAATGATACGCCAGCAGCCTCCCGCGTCAGAGGGGGTGACCGAGCCGGAGTTGTAAGCAGTAAGACTCCGGCGGAGTCAGTGAACGGGTGTGCCAACACCCTGCCTGTTGTGTTCCCGGTGTCAGGGGTGCGGGCGGCAAATGTGGCACAGTTTCTTAACTATCTACTTTTGCCGTTTAGGGCAAATCGTGGGCAGCAGGAACCCAAGCACCTGCTGCCCATCATTTTGCTTTAAACGGGATGGAAAACAGGGGTGTAAACCAATGCAAACCTATCCGACAGGCTATGCGGAATCCCACCGCATAGCCGAACAGATTTTCCGGGAGATTCTGCCCCGGCACGGCATGGCGGTACGGGAGGAACAAATCGCGCTTTGCCATGAAATTTTAGACACCTTATATAATAAGGAAATTTCCCTGTGTGAAGCAGGCGTGGGCATCGGCAAGACGCTGGCCTACCTTGTAGCTTGTATCCTGTGGCAGATGCACAGACCCAGCCAGCTGAAAATGCCTGTGGTCATTTCAACCTCCAGCGTCGCATTGCAGGATGCTATTCTCAATGAGTATCTGCCCGACCTGTCCGCTATTATGCTGGCTGAGGGCATCATCACAGCACCGATTACGGCGGTTGTCCGCAAGGGCAAAGAGCGCTTTGTCTGCGATGCCCGCCTTGCGGAACGTCAGGAAAAAGCAATTTCCAAAGGGAAGCGACAGAAAAACAGCCTGCGCATGGCCGAGAGCATTCTCGATTTAGACCACATCCCCAATCTTACTCGGTATGACCGCTGCCGCATTTGTGTGCCGCAGTCCTGCCCGCGAGATTGTTTCTTGCGTTTAGACTGCCGCTATCAGCAGTACCTGCGGGATTCCATGAAGCCGGATATTCAAATCTGCAACCATAATTATCTGCTGGCGAACGCATCCCATCGGCTGGAAGAACGGCCCCTGCTGCTCCGGCAGTATCAGGTGCTGGTAGTAGACGAGGCACACAAGCTCCCGGATGCCGCGCGGCAGATGTACACAGAAACTTTGTCCGCGCAGGACATGGATGACTTGTGCTCCCTGTTACAGCAGGCACATTTCAAGGGCTTATCCAAGCGGCTGCGGACGGCGTTTCTCACGCTTTCCATTTCCTGCACACCAAGATTTGCTATGCCGAAAAGGAAAATCAGTGTACCGTTCAGCCTTACGCCTTTCCGACAAGCTGCACTGGCCGACTGTATCAGCCTTTTGCAGTACATTGGCAGCCAACCGGATATGCCGCACTACCTGCAATATCGGCTGGCAGAAACAGAAAGTCTGCTGCGCCTTTTTCTCTTGGATGTGCCGACGCGCATCCTGTACCTTGAGTTTTCCGCAGACGGCCAACTCACATTCTGCGCGGCCAGCAACCGCGTACCGCAGTTACTCCGCAGCGCCCTGTGGAATACCCGTGAGCCAACCATTCTGACCTCCGGCACGCTGACAGCAGCCGGAGATTTCGACCACACGGAACAGCTTTTGGGGCTGGCAGCATACGCTCCGCTGCGCCATTTCCGCGCAGAATCTCCGTTCAATTATAGGAAAAAATGTCTGCTGTATATCCCTGCACGGCGGGCAGCGGCTGTTCCCGAAAACCAGTACCTTGCAGACAAAATCGTGCAGCTTGTCTCGACTTGCCACGGTCACGCGCTGGTGTTGTTCACATCCTACCGCCAGATGCGCAATGTTTACGACGCGCTGGGCGGACGGCTGATGTTCCCTGTATTTCAAGCCGGGCGCGGGCAGAACCGCAGTATCCAGCAATTCAAGCAATCCGGCAACGGTGTGCTGTTTGCGGCTGGCTCCTGCTGGGAGGGCATTGACTTTCCCAGCGATATGGTGTCTCTGCTGATTATCGCAAAACTGCCGTTTCCGATTCCTGACCCGGTCAGCGACTACGAACGCCGGCAGTACCCAAATCTGCGCGACTACATAAACGCCGAAATCATCCCCGAAATGCAGAAGAAGCTACGGCAGGGTTTTGGTCGTGCCATCCGTACCGAGCAGGACTCCTGCGTGGTGGCGATTCTGGACGAGCGCGCAGGCATCGGCGGCAAGTACCATGATGCCGCGCTGGCAGCACTGCCGACTTGCCCAACCACCGAGAAAATTGAAGATGTTCAGCAATTCATCCGGGAGCAGAAGCGCCCGGATTACTTTTTGTGAAAAGAGGAACCTGAGATGTACCTTATGCGAAACCACGATGTCTGGATTTATGTGCGCTGCGCCAACAGCGATCCGCGCATTGCCTTTGACCGGCTGTATGACCTTATCGACGAAGCCGCAGGGCATGGATTCCTTGTACGCGGCACATCTTTTGACCATTGCAGCGGCAACACCTTGAAAGACCGCATTGGTCTGCGCTCTATGTTGGACGCAGTAGAGAACGGTCGGATTGAAGCCGTGATGGTGCGCGATTTGGAGCAAATCAGCCGCAACAGCTACATACTGGTGGGCGTTATTGAAATTCTGCGTCAGAATGATGTCTATCTCATCACCACCGAATGTGACCTGAACGCCGAACTCATCAACAGCGGTCTGGAACGCTTTGTCGGTGACCGCTTCACGCGGGCATCGTTCGGCAAGCCGCGATTTGATGTTCGTCTCCCTCTGATGGAGCAATTCTGAGGTGCGCCCATGAAAGAATACAAAGTGTGGGCGTTTGCCCGCAGTGCCGCACCGAACCTGCCCGCATTGGAAGAACAGCTTGCAGAAGTCATGCGTGAGGCCGACAGACGCGGCTACATCATCGTCAACTCCTGCATGGAGCAAAAGTGCGGTACCGAATTCTGGCGACCTGATTTGTTCGCCATACTCACCGCTGTGCAGCAGGGGCGTGTCAACGCCGTCATGGTGCAGAGCCTTGACCGACTGAGCCACGACATTACAACCTTGTACCGCATCCTGCGCTTTCTGCAGAATTATGGTGCCGTACTGATTACTACCGAAACCAATCTGCAATATGAACTCTTTCTGACGGGGCTGGAGAACAGACTATTGAGCCGCCCTAAGAAAAGAAAGCCTGTATGGGTATGTGAGGAATGCGAAGATGGAAATTCTTGAAACAAAAAGGGAAAAGAGCGGCGTACAGAGCATCGTTGTTCGCTGCGGCGAGTACACCGCCGAACTGACCTTTTGCGAAAACTGTGAAACGGACGTTATGATTCCTATTAAAGAGCTGATTATGTCTGCATACGATCTGCGCAAGCAACGGGAAGAACAGGATAATTGGTAGAAATGTGGCCGGTTTTGGCGACGGTTCTTCTCCGTTTTGGTGAATAGCTTTCCTTATTATAATAGAGTATTGTTTGTGTTGCGAAAATGCACCAACCATTTCCGCAACATGAACAGCGAGGTGAAACTTATGATATGCGTAGACCAGAATGGGCAAGCCGTTGAAATCTCGGTGGCTGACCAGATGTGGCTGGACGATGCCTACCTTAAGGAAAAGCAACTGCGGTTAGGTACAGATGCCCCGCGCGCTGCACTGGCCTACCGAGTATCCACAAAAGGACAGGTAGACCATGACGACATCCCGATGCAGAAAATTGACTGCCGAAAGTTCGCGCAAAAGCAAGGGTGGCGGGTGGTAAAAGAGGTGGCCGAAAAGGGCGTCTCCGGTTCTAAGGTGTCAGCTTCAAAACGCGATGCCATCCAGCAATTGAAAGAAGAAGCCGCCAACGGCGAATTTGATATTCTGCTGGTCTATATGTTTGACCGTCTCGGACGAATCGAAAGCGAAACACCCTTTGTGCTGGAATGGTTCGTCCAGCATGGCATCGAAATGTGGAGTACCCACGAAGGTCAGCAGAAAATCGAGACACATGGCGATAAGTTGATGAACTACATCCGCTTTTGGCAGGCGGCAGGGGAGTCGGAGAAAACATCCATCCGAACCCGCGATAGGATCCGCCAAATCGTATCCAGCGGTCACTATACAGGTGGTTTTGTGTGCTATGGTTATCAACTGGTAGACCAAGGCCGACGGAACAAGCGGGATAAGCCAGTCATGGATCTGGTCATCAACGAGGAAGAAGCTACATGGGTTCGGGAACTCTTTTATAAGGTTATCCAAGAAGGCACCAGCGGATATGCTCTGGCTGAAATGTTAAATAACCGAGGATTGCGTACCCGTGCCGGAGCAAAATTCCAATCGAGTAACATACTCCGCATTATCCGCCACGAGGGATATACAGGTTACATCATTACGAAAAATGCCCGCTCGGAATACATACCGGAATTGCAGATCATTGACCAAGAAACATTCGAAAAAGCCAATGACATTATCAGCCGACGCAGCGCAAAGACAGCGCAAGACAGGCGAATCGCCCATACCAGCCAGAACCCGACGCTGCTGGCGGGTATTGTCTACTGCGCCCACTGCGGAGCGAAGATGTCCGGCTTTATGCACACAGACCGCTACAAATTGGCGGATGGTAGTATCCGCGAAAAAGTCCAGCCCAAGTATAACTGCTTTCAGCGCGGCCAACGCAACAAAGGCGGCAGAGACTGTGATGGGCAAGCACTGTACCTTGCCGAGAGAGTGGATGCCATCGTCTTGAAAATTGTAGAGGAAGTATTCGAGCAAATCCGAGACACACCCTATTCCCAAGTGGCTGAGAATCGGATTCGACAGGAGTCGAACCTGCAAAAGACAAAACGTGCAGCAGCGGAGAAAAAGATAAAAGCCGCTCAGCACGCCCTGGAACGCTTTGAGGGTGAGATACTGAAATGCCTTGATGGAACAAGCAATTTTACCGAGGACATGATTGCCAAGCAAATCCGCCGATACCAACAGGAACTGGATGATGCTAAGGCAGAGTACGCGGAACTCCAAAATGCAAGGTTAAACGAAGCGGCTGAAATTCGGAAACTGCGTACTTACTACGATGACTTTAAAGGCTGGGCAGAAGAATTTGACACCGCTCCGCTGGAAATGAAACGAATGATACTGAGCCATCTGATTGATAGGGTAGAGGTCGGAAGAAAATACCAAGTTATTGTGAAGTTTAATATGAAGTACAGACAGTTTCTGGAATGCACAGCAGAAACTTACAATACAGAAATTGGTGCATAACAGAAAAGGCGGACTGTTCACGCAGGAAAGTGAATAGTCCACTTTTTGTGCTATGGACAGCACTATTGCAAAAAGTAAAGAAACAGCGTATAATAAAGGCAAGGAAAGGAGGCGCTTATCCCATGCAGCAGGAAGAAAATTATCTGGCGCAAAGCATATCCCAAGTAGATGCCGATGCCCGCTACGATGAAGGCGTTAAGCGTCTGCTTGCTAACAAAAGCATTTTGGCCGTTATTATGAAGGAGTGCGTTCCGGAATATCACGGCTGTACGGTGAGGGAGATTGCGGAGAAGTATATCGAGGGTGAACCGCAGATTGGCGCTGTCGGCGTGGACGCCGATGAAACAAACCGCAACGTATCTGCCACGATTCACGGCACGAATACGGAAGATGTGACGCTGACCGAGGGTACGATTCGCTACGATGTCCGCTTTTATGCCACAGCACCGAGCGAGGATGGTCTGATTGGGCTGATTTTGAACGTGGAGGCACAGAACCGCTACAATGCAGGGTATCCGCTGTTGAAACGTGCAATTTATTATTGCAGCCGTATGATCTCGGCGCAGTACGGCACGGAATTTACCAAAGGCGAGTACGGTAAAATCAAGAAAGTGTACTCGATTTGGGTATGTATGAACCCGCCGAAGAACCGCAGAAACACAATTACGCAGTATTCCATACAGGAAAAGCATATCATTGGTGATGCGGTTGAGCAAGTCAGAAACTACGACCTGATGAGCGCCGTGATGATTTGCTTGGGCGATGAGGACGACAAAAACTATGGCGGGCTGCTGAAATTCTTGGAAGTACTGCTTTCAGAAGAAAAGAGTCCCGAAACGAAGAAAGAAATATTAGAAACGGAATTTGATGTTCCGATGACACAAACGCTTGAAAGTGAGGTGCGCAGAATGTGCAATTTGAGCCAAGGTGTTATGGAAAGGGCAATGGAGAAGGGCGTTGCGAAAGGAATTGGCATCGGTGAAGAGAGGGGCGAGAACAAAGCAACTCTCAATGCGATTCGTAACGTGATGGACAGCTTTAAAGTGTCTGTCGATGCAGCAATGGATGCGTTGCATATTCCTGAAGCTGATCGCGCCAAATATAGAGCCATGCTCCAAAGTTAAAAAGCAAATTGAAAGCCGGTTGCAATGCAAAGCAACCGGCTTTTGCTTAATATATCGCGCATGATGTGAATGCTAATATATACTTGAGCCACTTTCCAGCAAAATGACAGCGAATATTTGAGCCACCTAATGGCTTCCCGTATAATAGATGTAGACTACTATGCGGGAGGCGATAGAAAGGTGGTCACATCGGTGGATGTCTACAAATCAATCCGCGCGCTGCAACTTGAAGGAGTAACCAGTCAGCGTGCAGCAGCTAAAATTCTGGGAATTTCTAGAAACACAGTCAAGAAATATTGGATGGGCGACGCAGTTCCATGGGATCGGAAAGCCTACCAGCGAGAAGCCTCTGTCATAACGCCAGAAGTAATGAATTACAGGAACCTTGAAAACAGAATAGACGTAACTATCCGAGAAGGATAGATGTCCACAGAAGCGGTCACCTCTACCGGGTGGCTGGCACAGGAAAGTAGTACGCAGGCAAGAGTCCTGAAGCAACCTTTCTGATTATCCTCTGGTTTCAGGGGATAGAGCGACAAGACACGCCCGTGCCTGACGAAATATAGGTACGGAAGGGCAGAGAATAGAACCTGGCCTATGGGTAAGGCAGATGTGCAGCAAGTAGAACCGCAGTGAGCGATTGCAGCAAAGGTTTTGAAAATTTGTGTTGTTGCTCAACTTGTTATTGCAATTTGCATAATAGAACTAGAGAATAACTCTTTCAATGGCGGGGGCAACCTCGCCATTTTGTGTATTCTACAAACTGATGGGAAAATGGATATGGCGAAAACTCCAAAAAATTCGCTGGATATTTGGGGAATATGTCAATGCGGAAACATTCCTGTTATGGTATAATAATCTATATGAAGGATAATCTCTAATTATCATTCGAAGTATTATGTGCATATCGGGAGAGAAAATATGAAAACAGATCAAACACGTATATGCAAGCTTATTAAAGAATGATGAGAATGACAGGCAAACAAGTCTGCAATTATTATAATGAGTTTCTGGGGGGCAACGAGGTTGGTTTACATTCTATCCTTCAAAAGCGAGCTATTTTAGCGGAACTGTGCGAAAGGCGGAAGTAGGTAGAAGATATAATGTGACCAAAGGAAAGTCATGAAGCGTATGTGAGAGATAGGTATTATACAGTGGAGCGATTGCATACCGGTAAAGAAATAATAAAAGAATCTTGCAATAGTTCTGATGCGTGAATATCCTACTTGTGGTATAATATGAGTATATAAATTATGAGATAGTGTCCGTGTTATATGATACGAAATATAGAACTCTGAGGAGTTGAACCATGATATGGGAGATTCTACAGAAAAAAATTTGAAGAGTTATAGGAATAGTGAACTGAAGTGGTTTCTGCTCGCCAATATTCTTTTAATGTTGGTAACATCTGGTGGATTAAAATTTGATTCCCAAGACGCTAATGTGTTCTCATTTATAAGTGAAATTATTAGTATTACAGCTGTATCTTCTTGCGCGTACATCTTGACTTTTATTTTTGACTCAATTCTTCCCCCGATTTTTAAAGTGAAACTAATATTTTGGTGGAAGAAACAACCAAGTTGTACCATTTTTACAGATATGCTTAAAAACCTTCAAGATAATAGATTTACGCTGTCCACTGTTCTAGAGAAATATAACGACATTTATGTGATAATCGATAATCTGCCAAAAGGCATTGACCAAACCCCGTATTGGTATTCCATCTATGAGCGCAATAGAAGTAACCCCATTGTTTTTGGTTCAAATCGAGATTATTTGTTGCTAAGAGATATGCATGCACAGATGGTGATGCTGATGGTTGTATATGTTGCCCTTGTGCTTGTTACTGGTTTGATGGATTTTTCTGAACCGTTTATTTTTTATATCCTTTTTATGATTGGCGCACTTAATGTTGGTGCCCGTGTTCAAGGCAAGCGGGTTGTATATAATGTTTTATCTGTTGATATCAATGCGAAAAAGGATGAATGACGGTCTGAAAAATTAAGAAAGGGTGTTTAAAATGGTTGATTGGATATACGACGATAAATGTGCGTCTGCTTGTTTCTTCAGGAGCTCCGTTCAACCCCCAAAAAGGAAAATGATGCTGCAGATAACGCAAAAATGTAACCTACATTGTGCGCATTGCTTTGCGAATGCAAGTGGAACAGGAACTGAAATGTCTTTGGAGTTGATACAAAATAAGATACTCCCGCAGCTTTTAAAAAACCAGGTGGTTAAAATTACTTTGACCGGCGGCGAACCGCTCTGTAACCCGCAAATTAAAGATATTGTTCAATTATTGCTAGACAACCATATTGGAGTAAGTATTTGTACAAATGCAACGCTAATTGATACGGCATGGATTGCTTATCTTTCAAAATATGAAAATGTACATTTTAATGTCAGTTTGGACGGTATGAGATTAGAATCGCATGGAAGATTTAGAGGAAATCTTTCGATAGAGATGTTCGATAAAATTATATCTACAATAACAACTTTAGGACATTACAAACTTCTAAATGGCATTTTGACTACGCCCAACACTTACGCTACCATTGATGAATATATTGATCTATGCTGTTTTGCTAAAAAGGTAGGAGCACATTATGTCCTTATGAATCCTTTGTCTCCGTTTGGGAGAGGAGTAAAGACACAACAGTTAGCTTATACAAATAATGAAATGTGTTTGTTGAAAAAGCAAACAGAACTGCTTGCGACGGATAACTTTCAAATTGTTTATATACGTTTCCCTAATAATGAGCAGAAACCTATTGGAAAATGTCCTATTGGATCTGTTCTATATGTTTTCACAAATGGCGATGTGGCAATATGTCCTTATATGGTTTTTGCTGCGAATGGTGAAAATAGATATAATGCAAAGGACTTTATTTTGGGGAATATTTTTGGTAATGAAGAACTGGACTTATCCACCGAGATAAAAAAATTCATAAAGCATTATTTAATGCAAAACACTGCTTATAAGAATTGCGGAGCATGTAGTAAGGGGTGCTACGCCATCAAAATATCTAACGATCAAGACCTTTCAGATTGCGATTTTGATATATGTCCTTTAGCAGGGAGTAAAACAAAATGAGAAAAGGATTGTTTATAAGTGTCGATGGCCCTAATGGCGCGGGAAAAACAACATTTATTCGTACACTGGTGGAAAATTTAAGCGTCAATTATGATGTTTATGATACTAGAGAACCATCACCTACTTCATTTGGGACTTTTGTTAAAAAGAATGAAGGGGGGCTAAAAGGTATGCAGTATGCCCAATTAATATGGGCTGATCGACATTACCATCTACAAACGTGTGTGCAACCACAACTTTCTTTAGGAAAGATTGTAGTATGTGATCGTTACATAGATTCTAGCTTTGTACTGCAAGGGTTTGATGGCGTTTCGGAAGAGCAAATATGGGAACTTAATAAATCGTTTTTACGGCCGGACCTTAATATTATATTACTTGCAGATCCTGAAATTTTACAGAAAAGATTGCAGAAGAGAGAAAGTCTTTCGGCGTTTGAAAAAAGAATGACGCGAGAAGAAGAAATATATATGTATAGAAAAGCCATTGACTTTTTAAGCAGAAAAAATATACCACATATTATTTATATGAATAACACATATGATGAGTTGCAAAAAAACCTTAAAGATGCAACCATTAGAATTCATGAAATGACGGGGTAATTGGTATGAGCTTACTTAAAGTTATGACTCTAAATATAGGAAATCCTTCACTTCAGCGTGTTCAAAAGCAGATTGATTGGTTGGAAACTAGAGATGAGGATGTTTTTGTCTTGACAGAAACGAAGTTGAGTCAGGGCTGCTTATATCTGGAAGAGTATTTTGGTGAAGTGGGTTCTACGTTGTTTGATTATGGGAATGAACCTAAATTCCATGTTTTTTTCCCGAAATCTCAAACAGAAGATTTAGGAGTTATGATTTTAAGTCGATTCCCAATATTATCGACAGAGTCTTGTTTTGAAAAAAGTAGTCCTTATTATTCAAGGCTAATCAATGTCTGCCTTGATTTCTATGGGAATAAAGTGGGTGTTATGGGATTATATGTCCCGTCGAGAGATTCTTCAGCAGAAAAAATAAAACGTAAAAAGCAATTTGTAATTGACTATTTGAACTATTTAAAGCAACTCGGCGGAAAGAAAGAAATACCATATGTAATTTGTGGCGATTTGAATGTCTTAGAAGAGAAGCATGTTCCGCACTATCGAAATTTTTTGAAGTGGGAGTATGATTTTTATGGCCGTTTTAGCCATTTTGGCTATACGGATGCATTTCGGTTGTTACATCCGACAGAAAATGAATATAGCTGGGTAGGGCGGACAAATGACGGTTACCGTTACGATCACTGCTTTGTATCCAAAGAAATATCCAAGCGTGTTGTTAAATGTTGCTATATACATGAAACTCGTAAGATTCCGATTACAGATCATTCTGCGCTAACGCTGACCCTTGACTTTTAACTTGCCACCTCAAAACATTTTGTTGGGAAATTCTACGCGGTCTATGACAATCAGGTTGCGGTTAATGATGGCTTTGAATATAAATAATGGTATAGAAAACTGTCAAGTATCTGTATCATATACGTGTGCAAATAGTCGGTTTGGCTGGAAAGGATTGAGTATGCAATGCCTATAACGGTAAATGTTGCAGGGCAGGTTGGACAAATAAGGCTTCCCACTTCAAAGGCGCTATGGCCTCTATTTGAAACAGTTATTAATTCTATTCAGTCACTTGAGGAAAGTGACACAAAGAAAAAAGTGATTGTTATTGATGCTTTGCGTCCAGAACATACGCAGCTTAAAACTGGGGAACAGGGGCGTACTATAATGGCTAAAGAGCGAATGGTGGATGATGTGTAAAAAGATTTAAAGCACAAAGACACCAGCATAATAACCATGAGTACGCGCAACTAAGGAGAGCAACTGACTCTTAATCAGTGGGTCCTGGGTTCGAGTCCCCGATGGTGCACCAAAAATAGCGCGGTAGAATGTGCAAAACATTTGCCGCGCTTTTTACTATATGTTGGGCTGACTACATTTTGACTACAAGAAGCTATAATGATATAGAAACATAGATATACGGTTACCACAAAAGGTTGTTAAAAATGTGTGAAAGGACTTGCATTTTTGTTGGTAATCGCATATAATATAATTGCAGGTAGAGATACGCTGTATACTCGTGTACCCGAATTAACGTTTAAGCGATATGTAATATCGTCGAGCACGAGGGATTGGCCGCCTATTGGGCGGCCTTTCTTTTTTAGCGAGGAGGTCGAACTTTGGATATTTATGTATATTCCGATGAGTCCGGCGTTTTTGATAAAGTTCATAATAACGTATTTGTGTTTGGAGGGCTAATTCTTCTGGGAAAAGCTTCAAAGGACGAATGGAGCCGACGTTATATAGCGGCAGAGAGAGCCATCCGCGGAAAGTATGCGGCTCAGGCAGAACTTAAGGCGTCGTATGTTTCAAATAAAGATAAGCATAAACTTGTGCGATCTTTGAACAATTGTTTTAAGTTTGGTGTAGTTGTCCAACAACAGCGAGTTATGGATAGAATTTTTACTAGTAAAAAAGATAAGCAGCGGTATTTGGACTATGTTTATAAGATTGGATTAAAAAGAGCTTTAGAAAGTCTGATGCATGATGGTTTAATTGCAAAAGATGAAGTCGAAAATTTGCATGTTTATGTGGACGAACATACGACGGCGACAAATGGTCGTTATGAATTACGGGAAGGGTTAGAGCAAGAATTTAAGAATGGCACATATAATTGGAACTATGGCATATTTTATGAACCGCTATTTAGTGGATTGAAGGGTGTAGATTTACATTTTTGCAACTCGGCAACGACTACACTCGTTAGAGCTGCGGATCATGTTGCAAATGAAATTTATCATGAGGCACTAACAATAGTTCCAGCGAGCCGAGAAAACTTATGTATTACAATCCTTCCATAAGAATAAGAAGTTAAAAACAGAAGCGGCGGGCAATCCCTGAAATAGGGAAAGCCCGCCGCTTTAATTATGGATTATTTAACTTGCCGGTAATTTGCCGGTAACTTGCCAGTCAGTTGCCTTTGCCGATCTGCTTAATAACCTGATCCGCGCCGGTGGCGGCCAGGCCGGAAACAATGCCCACGGCAAGCGCGGTCAGCGGATCAGTGGCGGGAAAGTCCGGCACGTTGATGTACATGGCGGCCACCCCCAGCAGGCCGCCAAGGGCACCACAGATGGACGGCAGCCACTTATTTGCCAGTGGGGTTTGCTTGATGGCGGTGGCAGCAAGGTAGCAGATAACGGTGATGCAAGCGACGCTTGCAATACCAAAAGATGCAAAATCCATGATAGTTTCCTCCTATGTCTCTGTGTGTGATTTTCAAGCAGTTTTGTTTTCCAGGTCCGCGATCCGGTGGTTTGCCACACGCAGCTGCTCTTCCAGCACCGGCACCCGCTGGGCAAAGTTATTGTGAGCGCGGACTTCGCGGGTCAGCTCCTCCAAGCGGGCATCCGTGACCGCCTGGGCCGTTATCATCCGCTGTTCGGTACGGCGGGCAGCCATCATGTTGGTGATAACCACCCCCAGCAGGCTCAGCCCGCCGGTGATCAGCGCCACCAGAATTGCTTCCATCCTGCTCACACCTCCGTATAGGCGGCGTGGTACAGTCCCGATTCCACCAGGCCAAGGTCCCCGCACAGGGCATACAGCCGGGCAGCGTCCC
>OIEL01001059.1_pt1 | contig 14057 bp, 9 predicted proteins | sample 1581731 | NCBI WGS metagenome assembly OIEL01 (sample SAMN01760977, study PRJEB22395) | human gut metagenome | reverse complement strand
ATTACGATCAGACTGGAAATGAATGGAAAAAATTCCATACTTATGATAGTGCGGGGGTTTTTTTCGCGCATCGGGCCGGTATACCTGTGGGCATATTGACGGGAGAAACCACGTCTATTGTCAAACGCAGAGCGGAGAAATTAGGTGTTGATTACCTTTTTCAAGGTGTGACAAATAAGCTTGAAATTGCCCAAGGGTTATGTGGTGAACTATGCATCTCATTGGATGAAGTTGCTTATATTGGAGATGACCTTAATGATATTGAATTGCTTCGGAAGGTCGGTGTTTCCGGAGTTCCTGCGAGTGCTCCGGAGTATATACGTCGGTTGGCAACTGTATCTCTTCAGAAACGAGGAGGCGAGGGCGTTTTCAGAGAGTTTGTCGAGGTATTGTTGCAGGATAATTTGGTGACGTTATTTCAGGGATATATTTCTGAAAATAGCTAGTGAAAAAAAGGTGTCAATACCAAGGGTGATGTCATTGGAAAGAGGATATTTTTACTATAAATGTGATAAAGGCTTGTGCTGAATTTTAAATGACAATCGCTAGTGTTCATATAAAATGAAGTCTTTGTTAAAGTAGTCTGGAGGCAGATATGATTTCATAATTCTGAGATGCTATTGTTTATTTAGGCATTATATCTATGCTTTAAAATTGTTAATAAAATGATTGAAAAATGTATATAGAAATTTGTGGTAATTCGATTCGTATAGGACGTGTGGAATCAGATGAGATTTTCTTGGATGATGGTGAGCGTATATTCTGGGCATATGGTTTAATGAATCGGAATATATCTAAAAAAGAATTTTTTGCGACGGTTTCAGTGTTAAGGAGTGAACTTTCCCACCAATTAGCTAATCGAATATTTGCCGGAGGATATTTTATTGTTTTGGTTGACCGGAAGAGCGGTATGTTAAATATGATGCGTGATTCAATGGGGCAGAAATCTGGATATTATTATTTTGATTCGCTTACAGAACGGTTAGTTGTGGCGACCAATATGCACGATATCGCTTATAATGTTTCCACGGACATAAATAAATTCTATACGGATTTTTTGCTTTATCAGCAGTTCATACCTGATGGTTATACTATTTACGAAGATGTGAATGAGGTGCGTATTGGTGAGATGTTGCACTATATACCAAGAGGAACCTTGCAATCTATTGAGCGAGAATCATTGCCGATCGAGTATTCTGAGAACGATTATTCGGAGGAAGAAAATATACGTCTGCTGCGTGAAAAGATATTGGAAGTACATGCTGATTGGGCTGGTGAAAATAATGTGGTTTATTTATCCGGAGGCATAGACTCTTGTGTAATGTTAGCTTCATTACATAATATTTGTCCGGAACAAACACGAGTTGTTTCCTATCGTATTGCGGGAAGTTCGCAAGATGAAACTATATATGCTCAAGAATTGGCTTCTTATTTAGGGTATAATACGGAAGTTGTGACGGTCGATCCAGCAGATCCTAAAATTGTGGCTGATTATGAAGATGATTTACAAAAGATGAATAATCCAGTTTTTGGAAATTGGATATTTCGGCCTCATTTATCAAACGACATTTCAGTGCGTTATTTTGCTGGACAGGATACCAGACTTCATACTCCTTCAGTCAATAGCGTAGATATGAAGGTAATTGATCGAATATCTCATCAGGGAACAGGTGGTTGGGGGGCATTCGGTAAAGGAGTGGTGGACTTGTATGAGCGGCTTTCCTGTCTTTTGAAACTCTATAATGCGGCTGACCGAAGAGTGAAGTACTCCCATCTGCTTGTCAATGCGTTGGTACCCGAATGGTTTATCCTGCGAAGGAAATTTATGGCCGATCCGGTCAAATACAAAACCTGGAGATACGATATGTCCAATTTTGAGAAAATCTGCGATTGGTACCGGGTTGATTTGCATGCTGGAATGAGTTCCAGGGAGATATTTAATCGACTTATCGAGAAAAAATGGCAGGAGCAGTATACCGATGATATTCGTTATATGGTCGATATGGCCCATAATCGCGGGGTTACTACGGTACTACCCTTCTACGAACAGCGTTTCAGTCAATTTGCATCGACTATTCCTTGGAAATTGGCGAACAAGACTATGGCTGGACTTGATGGATTCAGCAATAAACCTGTACGCGTCAATAAATATGTTCTGCGCAAAGCTTTTGAAAAAGAATTGCCCTGGAATATTATGGTAAGAGCTAAAGCCGTATCACTCTCCAGTCATCTGATGATGAACGGTGTTCTGGGTATTCGGGTGGAGCAGACCTTGCGCGACGATTTACGCTCTTCCGACTCTTTTTGCCGGAGATTTGGCTACCAAGCCAAAGCCCGTGAAATCATTGCACACCGGAGTAAATGGGAGATGAAAAACTCTTATATGGTTACGTTTGCCAATTATCTGAGCGCCCTCTGTGTCTATTATCGGAAGAACGTAGTTAAAAAATAAAATAGAGAATCTGGGATTACGAACATTAACGATTCATGCTGGCATTTATAAGGAGGCTTTTTCACCAGATATTAATCATGATTCGGTTGCTGTTTTGGGAGGAGGAAGCGTTGCCGAATTGCAGGAGAAAAAAGACCGGGGATATGCCATGGAAGTGATGTCTAAGGGGCTTTGTGCCTTGATTCCAAAGTTATATGCGGAGAAGCTGTTTGATGCCGTTCTTGCTTTGGGTGGCACAGGCGGAACTTCTCTTGTGACTCCGTGCATGAGGTTATTACCATTAGGTGTTCCTAAAATCATGGTATCAACGATGGCATCTGGAGATGTGTCAAGATATGTGGGAACAAGTGATATTTTGATGATGCCTTCCATTGTGGATGTAGCAGGAATTAACCGTATTTCCTCGCAGGTACTGACACATGCGGTTCATGCTATTGTTGGGATGGTTGAACATGAGAATACAGATATTCCAGTCAAAAAGCCATTGATCGTAGCTACGATGTACGGAGTAACGACGCCATGTGTTATGTGTGCGAAAGAATATCTTGAGCAGGAAGGATACGAGGTGATTATTTTCCATGCATCGGGAACTGGCGGAAAGATGATGGAATCTCTGATTAACAGTGGAATTGTAGATGGTGTATTAGATCTGACAACAACAGAATGGATTGATGAAATTGCCGGAGGTATTATGGCAGCTGGTACAGGACGTTTAGATGCGGCTGCATTGAATGGTGTTCCGCAGGTGGTATCGGTAGGTGCTGCAGATATGATTACATTTGGTGAAAGAGAGAGTCTCCCTGAAAAATATAAGGATAGAGTTGTCTATATGCATAATCCGGCTATCACAGTTGTAAAGAGTAATATAGAGGAAAATGTTACATTTGGTATTAAAGTTGGCGAGAAACTGAATCAGTGTAAGAATAATGCGGTATTGCTACTTCCACTTCAGGGAATTTCTATGAATGATAAAGTGGGAAGTGAATACTATGGCCCGAGGGAAGACCAGGCGTTATTTATTACATTAAAGAAAGTGATAAACAATCCTCTTGTTGAAGTCATTGACGTGGATGCACATATTAATGATGAGGCATTTGCAATATTCGCTGCCAGGAAGTTAGTTGCACTAATGGAAATGAAGAAATAGTTTTTGCGGATAAAATGATAGAATCTAAAGGGATATTTCCAAGTGTTTTTTTAACATATGAGGAATTATTTTTGGTATAATATAGTTAACTTAATGTATTCTTTTTATTTTATTGACAGTCTCTTTGTGCATATGTTATAATTTTTACAGAACAAAATAGATTAAGTTGTATAAGATTAAGTACTACGGCTAAAGTTTTCTTTTCTTAAATTTGAGAAAAAGAAGACTTTAGCCGTTTTTTGTGAAACAGGGGTGACAGAATGGATTACGGTTTAAAAGATAAGGTAGTTTTAGTAACAGGGAGCACAAAAGGACTTGGGAAGGCGATAGCAGAACTTATTGCACAGGAAGGAGGAATTCCAGTCGTTACAGGACGAAGAGAGAAGGAAGTGCATGAGATAATGATGGAACTTCGGGAAAAATATCAGGATGAGCGGATTCAGGGATATTGTGTGGATTTTTCAGAGCTTTCAAGTGTGGATTTTATCTTTGATGTCATAAAAAAGGATTTGGGCAGTATTGATGTTTTGATTAATAATGCTGGAATCTGGCCGACAGCATATGTAGTAGATATGAAGCCAGAAGATTTTGAGCGGACGATTCGTGTGAATTTAGAAGTACCATATTTGCTGTGTCAGAAATTTGTGCAGGAAAAGATAGCTGCTCAGCAGAAAGGAAAGATTGTTAACATTGTTTCGCAGGCAGCATTTCACGGATCAACAACAGGACATGCACATTATGCAGCATCAAAAGCAGGACTTGTAAGCTTTAGTATTTCTCTTGCAAGAGAAGTCGCAAAATATGGAATTAATGTAAATATGGTAGCCCCCGGAATGGTGAGGACACCGATGACAGAGGAAGCGTTGAAGGCAAAGCCAGATTATTATAATGGAAGAATTCCAATTGGAAGAGTAGCTGAGCCCGAGGAGGTCGCACAGGCAGCGGTATTCTTAGCATCAAAATGTGCGGATTACTATACGGGGATTACCTTTGATGCAACAGGCGGTATGTTGATGAGATAGATTGAAAGAAAGAATGAGTAAGTATGCATAAGCAAGTAATGGAAAATACAAGTAAAAACAGGAAAAATTATAAAACTTATCATGAAAAGTATTAATAGAAAGGAAAAATGATATGGCGTTAGTAAATATTAAAGAAATGCTTGAGAAGGCAAGAAGAGAACATTACGCGGTAGGGGCATTTGATGCAAGCACAATTGAGATGGCAATGGCTATCGTGGAAGCGGCAGAAGAAGAGAAATCGCCGGTTATTGTTATGGGACTGACTCCAGACTTACAGCAGGGCAATGAAAAAATGCTTACCTACTGGACAGAGAGCCTGAAAGATTTGGCGAAGAAAGCGAGTGTTCCTGTATGTCTTCATCTTGATCATGCGAGAGATATGAATTTCTTAAAACGATGTGTGGATGCCGGCTTTACTTCTGTTATGTATGATGCTTCTGAATATCCTTTTGAGGAAAATGTCAGATTGTCAAAAGAAGCAGCAGACTATGCACACAAATATGGGGCAACGGTGGAGGCAGAGCTTGGTCATGTAGGAGACGGCATTGTTTCTGGTGTAATAAAGGAAGACGGCAATTACGACAATCCAGAAGATTATCTGACCAATCCAGAAGAGATGAAGAGGTTTATTGCCGAAACGGGAGTGGACTGTCTGGCGGTTGCTGTTGGAACTTCTCATGGTGTTTATGTTCATGAACCAAAACTTGATTTTGAAAGACTGGAATTATTAAATAGCATTTCAGATATTCCTATGGTAGTGCATGGAGGTTCAGAAACACCAGATGATCAGATTAAAAAAGCGATTTCTCTCGGAGTTACCAAGCTTAATATCTATTCAGAAATGATGGCGGCTTATTTTGGTACAATGAAAGAAGAACTTGAAAAAGCAGGAACGATGGCAATCTGGATGAGCAATGCAAACAGAGAACCACTTAAAGCGGTAAAGAAGGTAGTAAAAGAAAAAATACGGCTTACAGGTTCCGCAGGAAAAGCTTAAAATATACGGAATTTTAGGAGGGTTACACATGGAAAAATATTTAATGGGAATTGATGCGGGAAATACATCAAGTAAAGTTGTTATTTTTGATTTATATGGGAAGATGATTGCCACAGCAGCAACACCGAGTATGCATTTTAAAAGAAGGGGAGAAGGCTTTGAAGAATTCGATGTTACAGAGTTGTGGAATCTTATATCAGTATGTATAAAAGAGGCAGTAGAGAAAGCAGCAGTTGCACCAGAGCAGATTGCCGGTGTCGGAGTTACTTCCTTTGGTAATGGAGTTGTTTTCCTTGATAAAGAAGGATATGCCATTGCGCCAGGCTGTTTTTCACAGGATTATCGTGCCAACAGTATTATTGAAATGTATCAGAGAGAAGGAACATACGAAAAGATTAATGATATTGTAAAAGGTACATTATTTGCGGGAGAACCAGGCCCGATTCTTCGCTGGTATAAGGAAAATTACAGGGAGATTTATGATCAGATTGGTGGAATCCTTCAGTTTAAAGATTATATTATGTATCGCCTTACTAATGTATTTGCTACAGATTTAAATTGTTTTGGCGGAGCCTTTATGGTAGATATGAATACGATGGATTATTCCAGAGAACTGATGGATTTATACGGAATTCCGGAATTATATGATGCATTGCCAAAACTTGCGACAGAGCCGACAGAAATTGTTGGAACAGTAACAAAAGAAGCGTCAGAAATTACAGGACTCGCAGAAGGAACTCCTGTTGCAGCCGGAATGATGGATATACTAGCATGCCTGGTTGGTGCGGGAGCAACGGGAGAGGAGGTATATACTGCCGTTGCCGGTTCCTGGTGTATCAATGAAACACATTCCGATCGAATCATCCCGAATGCATCGTCCAATATGCCGTATCTGAAAAAAGGAGAATATTTAAACTGTTCTTATACCGGAGCTTCTGGTTCTAACTATGAATGGTTTACGAGAATTCTTGGTGGAACAGCAAAACTTGAGGCGCAGGATAGAAACTTGTCTCAATATGCTGTACTTGATGAACTTATTGAGATGGTACCAATTGAGAAGGTAAAAGTATTCTTTAGTCCTTTTGTTGCACAGCCAAGTATTCACATGAATGCAAAAGCGAATTTCTTTAACATTGATATGAGTACGTCTTATGCAGAAATCTGTTATTCTGTTGCAGAAGGAGTTGCTTTTATCCATAAACATCATATTGATTTTTTAAGAAATGCAGGGCTTCCGGTAAAGGAGATTCGATTAACTGGTGGAACAGCAAAAAGCCATGTATGGAATCAGATATTTGCAAATGTTTTACAGGTTCCAATTGTTGGTGTAGATTGTGAAGAAACGGGAGCACAGGGTGTAGCAATCGCAGCAGGTATTGGGGCAGGAGTGTATAAAGACTATGAGGATGCATTTGAAAAAGCTGTAAAAGTAAAAGAACCGGTATTGCCGGATGATAGCACTTTCCCTATTTATGAGAAGAGATATAAAGAGTGGTGTCGATTAAATGAAATTATGAAAACATACTGGGATGAAAAATCGAAAGGATGATAAAGTTGGAGAAACAGGGGTTTTTAGTTGTACCATCTATCCGTGATGTGAAATATTTAAAATATACGCTGGAGTCAGAATGCAGAGAGGTATTGTTATCGAATGCACATATTGGAAATTTAAAACAACTCACAGAGAACTGTCATAGAAATGGACAGAAAGTTATTGTAAATCATGAATTGATTGGAGGACTTGGTAATGACAGAATTGCTTTTGAAATGTTAAAAAAGCTGTATAAAGTAGATGGTGTGATAGGGTCTAGTGTTTCAAAGTTAAATCAGATGCAGCATATGGGACTGGAAACTATTTTTCGTATTTCCCTGATTGATTCTCATTCTGTAGAAATGGCACTACGTTCACTAAAAGGAGTCAATTTTACGGCAGTAGAACTTCGGCCATATTCTCATGCGGTAGAATTTCTTCCAATGTTTAAAGAAATATTTACAGGTAAGTTTTTCGCCGGTGGATTTATAAATTCAGAAGAACGAATAAAGATATGTCAGAAAGCGGGCTTTGACGGAGTTATGACAAGCACTAAGAAATTGTGGAGTTACATAGAATAATTAGAAAACAATGAGAATATTTCCATACTATTTTAAATAACAGGAAAAGAAGGAGTTTTTGAAATATCAAAAACTCCTTCTTTTCTTGCAAAAACCGCTATTTACCTGATTTTTACGAGTTCTTCTAAGGAAGAATTTGCAGAAGCATCCTGTTGAAATTATAATATCAATAAGATATTAAGAAAAGCGTTTTTCGAACTGATAATTTTCAATTTTTTCTAGAATGATAGAAAAATCACATAAAAAAAGTTAGGTGAGTGCGCAAAAAAATAAAATAAAATTAAGCAATATGCACAAAATAATTGACAAAATTAATTAAATATTGACAAAAATAATAAAAAAAGTATAATAAATTTAAAGGAATTGGAAAACAGAGATTTTTTAATAGATGTGGAACGCGTTCCACACAAAAAAACAGGTTTTCCAATTTTTAACCCGTAAATTTAGATAACTCCGGAGAATATCTAAACGGTTCAGGTGATACGTAAACAAAACGCATTCTAAATGACTAAACAAAATGATATTAATAACCACCAATATCACAGGTTGAAAAAGTAAGGAGAAAAAAGATGTTTGAAAGCTGGTGTATCTGTGGAATGGTTTCTGCCAGAGAATTTTAAAATCAGTTTAAACAATGTGAAAAATCGAGATTTGGCAGAATTTTATTTTGGTGAGACAGATGCAATACGAGTATTATCTGATAGCAAAGATATAAGACTCAATACATTATTACAGTCTAAAGAGTATATTGAATTAAAATTGCAAAAGCAAACTAAAAGTATAAAAATAAGCGATTACAGTAATGAAATAATGAAGTCAGCATACAAACTGCACCTTTTTTCTGGGGCAGCAGGATCGGGAAAAAGTGTTTGTATGCGAAAATTATTTAATATTTATGGTGGATTTGAATGCGAAAAAGAAGAAGAACAGCAAAAAGTAATAAATGAAATAGGTGCATTATGCATATTTGTTAACCTCAACAAAACATCATTGAGTTCACTAGAGAATATTGTTGATGCATATAAAAACTTCTATTCACTTAGTAATCAATATAACAAATTTATATACTTGTTTGATGGATTAGATGAGATTCCAAATAATTCCATAACGGGAACAATATTATTTATTGAGGAACTTCTGGAAAAAGAATCCACCAAAAAGATTATTATATCAAGCAGATTATCGAGTAATAATAAGATTGTGTTCAAAACAGCATTTTCGGATGTGTCAGAATATACAATTAAAAATCTGGAACCGAGAGAAATTGAGGAATATTTTGAAAATAAGAATGATGAAAAAAAGACGGAGAGATTGAGAAATCTACATAAAAAAATCCCCCATTTGTACGACAATGTAACAGATATATTGACACTTGTGATGTTTTGGAAATATATTTTTCAAATAGCAGATGCGAATGTTTTACCGGAACTGATGGAATTAAGTGTGAATGCTACATTAAATGATATTCATCATAGAAAAAATTTAGATGCATTGAACTTGCCAAATCCCAAACAAACAGAAATTATAGAATTAAATAAGAAGCTGGCATTTTATTTGTTTGAGAATAATCAGTTTAGCTTTAATCAGCAACAATTAAATCAAATAATAGGTGAGATATTTCCAAGATGTGATTATAAATCAATAAATGAAATTGCTGGATATTTGGCAGATAATTTTTTTGATTCGTCCAGTACAGATAATATGCAGACATATGCATATCGTCATAGACGATTTTCGGAGTATTTTACTCTTTTATCTATTGAAAATAAAATACAGAAGAATATGAATTATTTGCGAGAAAAAAAGATTATAATAAATCAGGATTTATTTGATAATATGTTGATCCCATATTTGCACAGTAAGGCAATAAAAAATCAAGATTTACCCTTATCTTTTGAAGTAGGCTTATTTAATGTGTATATGGGAAATGATAAGGCATGGGGAGTGGAAAAGAATTTTTACTATTGGTCGGTTTGGATTGTTTATGCGATTGCTGCATTACCAGATCACATTTTTCAAAATTTAGTGGAAGATAGTAGTCTTCCGATTTCTAATTTTTTTACTTTGATGCCAGAAAAGTTAATCTCTATCGCAAGAGAAAATGATAAACCAAAATACAATTCAGATTTCAATCAATATTATTTGAATTTTGTGCTTCTAATTTCATTACTACATAAATTCCAAAAGAATGAATGGTTGAATAAAATGCTGGTGAAATATGATGAGTTTAAAGAAATTTGTTTGAAAAAAAGAATTCTCTTCAATACTACATCAAATAAAGAAAATAATTTAGTGTGGGAAAGTATTTTTTATATAGAAACCGTTATCTATAACGATAGTATAGATAAATATGCAGATTTCTTTATTGAAAATGTCAATGGGGAAATAAATTCAATCATGAAAGAATATGTAGGTACAGAAATACATGCTGCAAGAGGATTCTATTATAACTTATTGCTTTATCATCCAAAGAAATGTACAGAGATAATTTCGCGAATGAGTATGAAGCAAGTAAGTTTATTCATATTTGCAGCAGTGAAAACAGAGTGCTTACCTATAATTTATGAAAATTCTGAAATTAAAGAAGCGCTTACTAAAAAATTGAATTGCGTTATAGAAGGATCAGGGTTAGGAACAACATTATGTTTAAGCATGAAACAAATGCTAGGAGGTACATTATCAGAGATTGAAAAAACGGAAGTGTCTTCTTATTTAGAAGAAAATCCTTTTAGGGAAACTTCCGTCTTTTGGAAGGAATGTTCTGATGCGACTGGATTTATTTTATCAATATTTGATGATCTAATAGATATTGTTCCGATTGATTCGAGTGTGAGACAATATATTGAGGCGTATAAGAAATACATGAGTCTGTTGGAAAATAAGATTACAATTTCAGGATTTGTTAGTGCGGTAAGAGATTATTTGAATAGAAAATCGAATGCGATTTATTGTATACAGATTTTATTAGGCAAAGCGTTAGCTGTATGCTCAGACGATGATCTTCTGGTCAAAGGAACAATGGATTATTTAAATTATAATATGAAAAACGGTGGATTATATATAGTTTATCATATGATGAAATTACATAATTTGGACAGGTTTAAAAAATTAGCAACTAATTCTGTTCTAAAGGTGTTGAATGATCCTAAAAACTATCGGGATATAGGCTACGAAAGTACAAGTAATGTAATGTTTATGTTAGCATTTATTATTTCAGAAATTGATGAGAAAGTTTCCTGCGAAATATTATTGCAAGGAATTTGCAATGGAATGCTACGTATGAATGAAAGAAAAGATACTATTGGAGATTATAAACTATTAGAAGGATTGGAGGAACTTCTTAAAAATAACTGGCTTTCGGAACAACAATTGAAGGAGTATTTAGATCGGATTATTTTAATTGCAAATAAAATGGATATATATCATATAGATAATGATGTTCATGGACAACTTATAGAAATACTTTTAAAATATAATTTTGAAATGGCTGAATATTATTATAGAGAAATAGAAGGAAAGATAGAGAGCTATAATGAAATCCATTTTCGATTTGCTGAAGGATTGGCATATAGAGGTAGAAAAATAGAAGATATTGAGAATGTTCTTTATAATATGGTAGATTCTTATGACAATTATTTTGGCAAAATAGGGAAAGAAGGAGATGACTATAAAATAAGAATATATCTTTACCTTGCAACGTGTGATTTTTATTCGGAAAATGAAAAAAGTGAATGTTTTAAAAAGGTGTGTGAAGAATTAGAACGTTTAGAGGAAAAAGGATGGGAGAAAAAACTAGATTCTGCGGAATATGAAATTTATGTGGATTTGTGTAATAAATATGATATGGAAAATGATGTACACAAGGCTAAAGAATATAGTTTTGATTCTGTAGAAAAAAGAAATGAACTGAACAGCTTGAATGAAATCAAAAAGGTAAAATCTATTGATGAATTAAAAGTGTTTATAGAAAAAATGGATCGAGTAATCAGAGTTGACAATTTAGAAAGCAATCAGATGCTTGTACAAAAATGCATTGATTTAAACGGAAATATAAATGATATTTTGAACCTGATGAAAAAGCAATATTATCCTAGTTCTATAAATGGTTCAGCAAATGGCATGAACTTTTGGATGACGGTTGTGGCAGCATTACAAAATCCAAAAGCAAAAGGAAGTATGATGAGATATCTTCTGGAGCAGGGTGGCGGTCATGATGGCTTTAGTGAACTAATTAAGGTATTTGGAGAAATAAAAAATAAGAACATGTGCATAAGGACATTTGATATAATGCTTAATTGTGTGGAATTTTTGCTGTATGATTAAAAGCGATAAACCATTGAAATTTGTATAAAAATTAGCTATAATATCATAGCAAGGTTTATACGATGTAAAGGGCAAACTTCATTATCCTGAAAAAGGTAAAAATGATTAGCGTCCAACAGAAAAAATTAAACCTTGAGATATGGGAACTTTTCTCATATCCCAAGGTTTTTTATTTTCCCACATAGTAAAAACCCCGAAAACACGGCGATTTTCAAATAAAATATTGATTTTATTTAGTTTCCCGATTGCTGAAATCAGCAAAGGGAGCAGATTTAAGAAAGTGAATAAGGATAATGTGAATTGTCCTTTCGAGGATAGTCAGCTTTTTCAAAAACATAGAGAAATTTCCCCAATTCATTTTGGAGAAGCCAGATGATTAAAAATATCTCTGAAGAAATGTATGTGAGCAAACAAACGATACGTCATTATTTATGTCTGTATTTAGTATATCAGGACATATCTGTATTGGCACCCAAACAGAAAAAAGAAAAAGAGCTTTCAAAAGATGAGAAAAACATGAGGTGGGCACTCAACAAGTTTTTCTATACCAGAAACAAAAATAGCTTACAGACAGCATATACCTTAATGCTCAAGCAGAAATATTGTGATGCAAACGGGGAACTGCTGCCAGAATATCCGACATTCAATCAATTCAAATACTTTTACAGGAAAACAAAAAGTATGCAGACCTATTATATTTCAAGAGATGGGCTGAAAAGCTATCAAAGAAATAACCGCCCATTAACCGGCGATGGTGTACAGCAGTTTGCACCGAATGTCGGAGTGGGTATGCTGGATGCAACCATTTGTGATATTTACCTTGTAGACGATGCCGGAAATCTTGTAGGAAGACCAGTGCTTACAACTTGCATAGATGCTTATAGCAGCTTGTGTTGTGGTTATTCGCTGACCTGGGAAGGTGGCATGTATAGTTTAAGAAATCTGATGATAAATGTTGTTATAGACAAGGTAGAATGGTGCGAAAAACACGGAATCATCATAAATAAAAGCGAATGGAATAATAGCCAGCTTTCGGGTGTATTGGTTACGGATATGGGATCGGAATATAAATCAGAGAACTTTGAACAATTGGTAGAACTGGGAGTTACAATAACAAATCTTCCACCATACCGCCTAGAATTAAAAGGATCAGTGGAAAAATTCTTTGACCTGGTGCAAGGATATTATAAAAAGCATCTCAAAGGAAAAGGAGTGATAAACCCGGATTTCAGGGAAAAAGGATCGCACGATTATAGAAAAGATGCATGTTTGACTATAAGAGATTTTGAGCGTGTAATATTGCGTTGCATCATCTTTTACAATTCCAAACATATTATAGAGAATTTCCCATATACAGATCAGATGATTGCAGAAAATGTATTGCCGTATGCGAATCGTATATTTGAGTGGGGCAAAAATCAACCTGGCACAAATATGATTTCTGTCAAAAAAATGAGATTATTTATTCTCTGCTGCCTAGAACAATTGGTAAGTTTACCAGGTACGGTCTGAAGGTCAATAAAATGAGATATCATTGTGACGGGTACACAGAAGAATATTTGAGCGGTGGCGAAATCAACGTAGCATATAATCCCGATGATGTAACAATAGTATGGGCATTGATTGGCGGTCAATATGTGGCGTTTGACCTTGTAGAAAGGCGATATAACGGCAAAAATGTAGAGGAAGCACAAATACTCAGGGATAGTCAAAAAACGCTTATATCGGGCGAAAATAGAAAGAGTACGCAAGCCAAGATTGATCTTGCACGTTATATAGAAACCATTGCAAATAATGTGTGCCATAAGTCAGATGTAAAGGTAAAGGACATTCGACAGACACGAAAACATGAGACTCAAAGGAAACATATAGACTTTGTAAAGGATGGTGAATAAGATGAGAAAAATCACAGATATCACAGATAATTTACCGCCGATGTTATCAGGAAAAGAGTTAATATCCGCTTTAAGTGTTTTACCAGAGTATGATCCAGAGATTGTAAAT
>OIEL01001052.1_pt1 | contig 14108 bp, 11 predicted proteins | sample 1581731 | NCBI WGS metagenome assembly OIEL01 (sample SAMN01760977, study PRJEB22395) | human gut metagenome | reverse complement strand
TTGAATGTATGGCTGCTTCTAAGCCAACATCCTAGTTGTCTTTGAAATCCCACATGCTCATGATCCTGCAGTACTGTGCTGTAGAGCAGAAGCTGGTATCACAATTGAGCCGGCTAATCTCGAAGATCCAGCAATTTTTGATGATCTGGTAGATTCAGGACTTCTGAAACTTGATGGAACACTTACAATCGAACAGGTACTTGGAGCAAAGCTTGTTAAGACCTGCGATTCTCTTACACCACTTACAGCTGATCTTGTTGAAGGCGCAAAAGCACCTGCAGCAGAGGAAGCACCGGCTGAAGAAGCAAAAGAAGAAGTGAAAGAAGAAGCACCAGCAGTTACTGCAAATCCTACAGCAAGTGTACAGAAAGTTGGCGGCGTGTTAAAAATCCACATTGGAGAAGGCAAAGATATCGATATCGAAATGCCGATGGGTTTTAATAACGGTGTTGCAGTAGCGGAAGTACCGGCAGAGGTAGAATTACCGGCAGGCGTGGTTTCAGGCGCAGCACCGACAAAAGAGCTGGAACCGAAAGTCGTAAGAAGCGTTACCAGAAAGCATTATAAAATTACAGAAGTAAAGCGTGGACCGGAGACAAAGATCGAAGGAACAACTCTTTACATCCGTGAAGGAATTGAAGCAGAAGTAATTGCTGATCAGGAACTGGTTAAAGATTTCCATCTTGAAATCATCACTCCTGACCAATACCACACATACTCAGAGACAATCATGGATGTTCAGCCAATCGCTACAAAAGAAGGCGATGCAATCCTTGGTGAAGGCGCAACAAGAGTACTTGACGGCGTTGTTATGATGCTGACAGGAACAGATGAAGGCGGAGTTCAGATTGGTGAGTTCGGTTCTTCAGAAGGATACCTTGACGAGAACATCATGTGGGGACGTCCTGGATGCCCGGATAAGGGAGAAATCTTTATCAAAGGTAACATCGTAGTTCAGGAAAAGACTAACATGGAACGTCGTGGACCTATGGCTGCACATACAGCATTCGATATCATTACTCAGGAAATCCGTGAAGTAATGAAAGAATTAGATGACAGCTTCATCGTTGAAGACGAAGAACTGAAATCAATCCGTCGTCCAGGTAAGAAGAAAGTCGTAATCGTAAAAGAGATCATGGGATTATAGGAGGCAGGAAAGAATGGAAGAACCAACGAAATTAATTTATGACAGTGGAGAGCAGCCGGAGGAAGTATTCTTACGGGTCAGCGGCTACCTGGACAGAGACCGACTGTATGTCGGGATCTACCAGACAGAATACGGATACCCGGAACTCTTTTCCGACCTTACGGTGAACCTGCACCATGCTCCGCTGAATGGTGTGAATGAAGCCTATATCGACCACAATTTCAGCAAAGAGCATCTGCGTTTTATCCAGAAATACAAGCTGGGCAGGGTACTGCCGGAGACCGCAGTTTCCGGTTACTGCACCTTTCAGAAGGTCGCCTTCGACCTGAAGAAACTGGCAGAATATGATCCGCAGGGAACCAGAGAATTTATGGAAAGCCACGGCATCCAGATTGCGGATGCACCAAAACAGAAACCAAAGAACAAATCACAGAGAGAAAGGTAGAAAACAACATGGAAGTGAAAATGAATAAAGAAATCCGAGACTATCAGGAGTCAATGTTCTGGGGCTTAAGCTTCCGGCAGTGCTTATTTTCGGTACTGGCGATCCTGGCAGCCCTTGGAATCTATTTTGTCACCCGGAAATATGCCGGGGAACAGGTAACCGGATGGCTGTGCGTGCTTGGGGCGGCTCCCTTTGCAGCCTGCGGCTTTTTCCGTTACCACGGCATGACGGCAGAACAGTTTGCATGGGTAGTCATTAAATCCGAACTGCTGTACCCGAAGCGGCTGGTATTTAAGTCGGAGAACCTGTACTTTTCCTGCATGGAAGAGAGCCTGCGGCTGGGTGAGAAAATGATGGGAAACGGGGCGGAACTTCTGGAAAAGAAGCGGACGAAACAGAAGAAACCAAAGAAGCGAAGAGGAAGGGGTGATGCCCTTGATTAAAACCCTGAGTCAGACACTGAAACAGGACAAGGAAAAATTTAAAGTACCGAAGTCTGTCCAGCAGGCCATCCCGATTCGCAAGATTTGGTCAGATGGTATTTTTCAGGTGGAGAGCAAGTATTCCAGGACATTCCGGTTTACGGATATCAACTATTCCATTGCCAGCAAAGCGGACAAGACGGAAATGTTCCTGGACTACTCTGAACTTTTAAATGCACTAGATTCTGGCTGTACGGCGAAGATCACCCTGAACAATCGTAAGATCAACAAGGAAGAGTTTGAGCAGTCCCTGCTGATCCCGATGAAAGGGGACGGTCTGGACGAGTACCGGAAAGAGTACAATGACATGCTCCTTTCCAAGATCTCCGGTACCAACAACAGTATCTACCAGGAACGCTATCTGACCATCAGCGTCCACAAGAAAAACATCGATGAAGCCAGAACCTATTTCGCACGTGTGGGAACGGACATCATCACCCATCTGGCCAAGCTGTCCTCTATTGGGGAAGAGCTGGATGCAGAGCAGAGGCTACAGATTTTCCGGGACTTTTTCAAGGCAGACGTTCCACAGAGTTTTCCATTTGACATGAAAGCCTTTGCGAAAAAAGGACACAGCTTCAAAGACTGGATCTGCCCGGACACGATGGAATTCCATAACGACCATTTCAAGCTGGGCGAGCAGTACGGCAGAGTCCTTTTTATGGAAGATTACGCCAGCTATGTAAAGGATGAGATGATCTCCGAACTGTGCAGCCTTGGCAGGAACCTGATGCTGTCCATTGATATCATCCCCGTACCGACAGACGAAGCGGTGCGTGAGATCCAGAACCGACTGCTGGGCGTGGAGACAAACGTCACCAACTGGCAGAGACGCCAGAATGCCAACAATAACTTTTCTGCCGTGGTTCCCTATGACATGGAGCTGCAGAGAAAAGAGACCAAGGAAATGCTGGACGATCTGACCACCAGGGATCAGAGGATGATGTTCGGCATCCTGACAATGGTACATATGGCAAACAGCAAGAAACAACTGGACTCCGATACGGAAACCCTGTATTCCATTGCGAGAAAACACCTCTGCCAGATGGCAACTTTGAAGTGGCAACAGGTCGATGGACTGAATACCGTCCTGCCGTATGGCCTGCGGAAAATCGATGCAGTGCGTACCCTTACTACAGAATCCACCGCCGTCCTGATCCCGTTCCATACGCAGGAAATCATGCAGCCGGGAGGCATCTATTATGGGCAGAATGCCGTCAGCAAAAATATGCTGGTGGCAGACCGAAGGAAGCTGTTAAACGGCAACTCTTTCCGACTGGGTGTCAGCGGCTCCGGCAAGAGCTTCTCGGCAAAAGAGGAGATCGTAGACCTTGCCCTTTCCACGGAAGATGACATCCTCATCCTCGATCCGGAGTCGGAGTTTGCTTCTCTGGTGGAAGCCTTAAACGGAGAGGTCATCCGGATCTCGGCAACCTCGGATACTCATCTGAATGCACTGGATATGGATTCTGCCTATGGCAATGACCGAAATCCTCTGATTGAGAAGTCAGAATTTATCCTTTCCCTGTTTGAGCAGCTCGTAGGAGCCGGAAACCTTTCAGCAAAGGAGAAATCCATCCTTGACCGCTGCACCGCAGATGTGTACCGGGATTATATGAGGGGCGGTTACAAAGGGCAGGTGCCGACCTTAAAGGACCTGTACCGACAGCTCATGCTCCAGCCGGAGGAAGAAGCCAGAGGGCTGGCATTGTCTTCGGAACTGTTTATTAACGGAAGCCTGAACACCTTTGCCCAGAAAACCAATGTCAATACGAAGAGCCGTATCATCGATTATGACATCCGGGAGCTGGGCGAACAGCTGATGCCACTTGGAATGTTGGTCACACTGGATTCCATTTTTAACCGTGTGATCCAGAACTGGAAGAAGGGAAAAACGACATGGATCTTTGCGGATGAGTTTTATCTGCTGTTCCGCTATGAATACAGTGCGGACTTTTTCTACCGCCTGTACAAGCGTATCCGTAAGTATTCCGGATTTGTAACCGGACTTACCCAGAACGTTGAGGAACTTCTGAAATCCGATACCGCCCGCCTGATGCTGGCGAACAGTGAGTTCCTGATCCTTTTGAATCAGGCTACCACCGACCGGGATGAGCTGGCGGCACTTCTGAATATTTCAGACAACCAGTTATCCTACATCACCAATGTGGGTGCCGGCCATGGTCTGATTCGCTGTTCCGGAAATCTGGTGCCGTTTGAAAATTCGTTTCCAAGAAATACAAAACTGTACCGCCTGATGACAACCAAGCCGGGCGAAGCGTAAGAGCGGGACAAGCCGGGACTGGAGGTGAGAGATGAAGGATATCAAAACCAAAGAAGTTACAACAAAACCAAAGACCAAAAATCCTGCCTCCAGAATTCCCAAGGAGCTGATGCGGACGGCCATACTGGAGAGCAAGGAAAAATCCCAGACCATCGCAAATGCCAGGGACAATGACATGGGAGAACAGTCCCCATCCGAATATGCCAGTGGGAAAGTCACATCCGCAGAGGAATGGGCTGCAAGAAAGACAGGCAGAACTGTAACCAGAGCCGGAAAGACAGCCGCACAGACTTCCTACGAGAAGATCAAACAGAGAGCCGCTGGCAAAAAAGAAGCAGAAAAAGAAGCGGAGAAAGAAACCGCCAGAGGAACAGGGGACACACAGACCGCCGATCCTGCCAGTCGGGAAGCTCAGGAAGCACAGATCCGGGAAGTACAGATCCAGGAAGCCCAGCGGCAAAAGGTGGTTTCAGATGCCGTCAAAACGAAAGAGCAGAAGATCCGGGCTGCCAGGGAGACACCAAGAATCCAAAACGGACAGGAGATAGCAGAAATGAAGCAGCTCTCCATCCGAGAACAAAGCCGGAAGAAGGAAGCAAAAGATACAGTAAGGCAGACCACCATCCGTCAGAAACAGCCGGAAACCATTCGGATCAAGGAAAAACCAAGGAAACAGCCGGAGCCGAAAACCATACAGAAGCGTACCATCAAGACGGCTCCCCAGTCTGCGAAGATCAGCGTCCAGCCAGAGCAGAAGCTCCGTGCGACCAGTTCCAACGCCCTGACGGTCCGGATGCAGAAGCAGATGGAACGAAGGGCAGCGAAGCAGGCGGCGAAGAAAGCCGCCTTGCAGACTTCCGATGGAGTCCGCCGGATACAGAAAACGGCAAGGGCAGGAGAGAATACCTTCAAGGCAGCTAAGGCCGCTGTAGAAGCGGCAGCGAAAACGGTGCAGTCCATGATGGCTGCACTGGGAGCCGCCGGAGCGGTCATGGTTCTGCTTCTGGTTATCATGGTCGGGATCATTGGCGGTGCGGCATTCTCTGGAAGCTCAGAGAGCAACGAAGCACTCAGCCAGGAAGTACTTTCCTATACGGCAACCATCCAGAAATACGCCAACCAGTATGGAATCCTCGAATACGTTTCCGTGATACAGGCAATCATGATGCAGGAATCTGGCGGCCGGGGGACCGATCCCATGCAGAGCAGTGAGTGCCCATACAACACCCGGTATTCCAACAGCCCGAATGCCATCCAGGATGCCGACTATTCCATACATGTAGGAATCCAGTATTATGCGGACTGCCTGAAGGAAGCCGGATGCACCAGCCCCCAGGACATGGATAAGCTGAAGCTGTCCCTGCAAGGGTATAACTACGGCAACGGATACATAACGTGGGCGCTCCGAAACTACGGGGGCTACAGTGTAGAAAATGCCCTGCAGTTTTCCAACGAGCAGGCGGCTTCGCATGGATGGAGTGCCTATGGCGATCCAGAGTACGTCCCACATGTCCTGCGGTATTATTCCAGTGGAGGATTGTTTGCCGGCCTGTTTGGAGGCAACGGCCAGATTGTATCCGTGGCACTTACCCAGCTCGGAAATGAAGGAGGCCAGAAGTTCTGGTCGTGGTATGGCTTTGACAGCCATGTGGCATGGTGTGCCTGCTTTGCCAGCTGGTGTGGGGATCAGGCGGGTCTAATCGAGAGCGGAAAGATGCCAAAATTCTCCCTGTGCGATGACGGAATCGCATGGTTCCAGAGCAAAGGAAAATGGAAGAGCCGGGGATATTCCCCAGCACCCGGAACCCTGATCTTCTTTGACTGGAACGGGGACGGAACCTCAGACCATGTGGGAATCGTGGAGAAAATTGAGGGAAGTACCGTATATACGGTAGAGGGAAACTCCAGTGATGCCGTGAACAAGAGAAGCTATGATATCAATAACGGAACGATCATGGGATACGGCATACTTTGAAAATTAATATGTTGACTCTTAGAGAGTAGTCAATAGTTTAGATTACCTTGACTAAAAAACAAATATAAAGTATTATGTGATTAGCTTCGACTAACTAGAAAAAGGAGGGCGCACGATGACAAACCAATATATGACGAAGCTGTATCACGATCTGCTCTCCAACTCTCCGCAGACAGTGACAATAGATATTCCGGCTGATATGGGAACAGGTCAGATTTCGCAAGTTGTTACAAAGCAAGGAGCAGTTGTTTCGGACTGGAAAATGAATTATTTTTCAGATATGAACGTGCAGGGAGTGAGTAGCGAAGAATACATTCAAATGTTGTTCTGCTTCAATGATGGTGTTTCCTGGAATATTGCAGATAGCCGACAAAGTATCAGCATACAAAAAGGTGAGTCCTGTATTTATCGTGGACACGGGAAAATGGAATATCTGTGCTATTCCAAACAAAACGATTTCCTTTTCAAAAATGTAAAAGTACCACTGTCGTATTTCCGTAAAATTATGAATGACTATTTTGATGTTGGTGAGATTGAGGTTTATCAGAAAAAACTATTGGAAGGTATATCAAAAGTAGGTATTACTCCCTATATGGAGCACATTTTTGCGGAACTGAAAGACTTCACGCAATATCGCGGCGGATTGGGATACCTGTTTTTGGAAAGCAAAGTTTTTGAGTTGTTATCTGTATATTTGAGTGAGATTTTGGAACTGAGTATTCTTGCGTCAACTTATATAGCAATTTCCAGAAGTGACCGAGAATCCATCATAGAAGCGAAGAGAATCATTGACAGTCAGCTTGCTTTGGCACCAAGTTGTGAGGAATTGGCTCGAAAAGTCAATATTAGTACTTCAAAATTGTCAAAGGGTTTTTCCTCGCTGTTTGGAACATCGGTTCATGCGTATGTCATCGACCAGCGGTTAGAAAAGGCGGCAAGCCTGCTGTTAGAAAGTAATTTGAATGTCAGCCAGGTGGCTATACTGGTGGGATATTCAAAAGCGAGCAATTTCGCAGCGGCCTTCAAAAGGAAATACGGAGTGAATCCGAAAAACTATAAAGCAGAAGCTACGATTGGATAAATGCAAAAATACTGATTTTGGGTAGAATAAAATTGGTTTTGGGTTGGAATCGTGGGCGCAAATTGCTATTATATGTGGTGTGGTTAGAACACTCTAACCACACCACATTTTCATTTTCTCAGATATAAGGAGGATACTGGTATGAGTTCCCAGAAAAAAAGTTCCCGGCTTGAGGGAAAAGATTTAATTACTATCGGCATCTACACCGTCATCTATGTCGTGATTGTTATGCTGGTGGCGATGCTTGGCTTTATCCCCATTTTTATTCCGCTGATGGCGGTGCTGTGCCCTTTGATTGGCGGCATCCCCTATATGCTGTATGTTACAAAGGCTAAAAAATTCGGGATGACTGCAATCATGGGTTTCCTGATTGGCCTAATCATGGTGTTCTTCGGCAACGGCTATCTTACTATGGTAACTGGTCTCGTTGGCGGCCTGTTGGCCGACGTGATCCTGAAAAAGGCGGACTACAAAAGTGCAAAGAGTACAGTTCTTTCCTGCGGTGTGTTCAGCATCTGGGTGTTTGGCAACTTTGCTCCCATTTTCCTGAACCGTGAAAGCTATATGGTAATGTTGACTGAAGGATACGGCGCTGAATATGCAGCTACCCTTAATACATATATGCCTATGTGGATTGCGCCTATTCTGCTGGTTGCCTGCTTTGTGTTTGGCCTTGTCGGAGGTGTGATTGGGAAAGCCATTTGCAAAAAGCACTTCCAGCGTGCCGGTATTGCATAATGGCGCGGGAAATTCTGCTCAGCAAAAAAACAGAACAAGGGTTACGGCTCGATCCGCGTACAAAACTGTTGCTCATCTTCATCATAAGCATTTTTGTCATGGGTGGAACAGGCGGAGAAGCTATGGGGCTGATCCGCCTTGTTCTTTGTACGGTTCCGGCTATATTGCTGCTTACCTCGAAACAATGTGCAAAAGCTGTGGGCTATATTGCTGTGTTTTCTGCTTTTTATGCTGTTCAAATTTATGTTTTGCCGCACCTTACGGGGATATTGAATTTCCTTGTTCTGTTTACAACAGGATTCTTCTGCCGAATCCTTCCCAGTGTTGCGATTGCTGCCTATGCAGTGAAAACAACAACGGTCAGTGAATTGATTTCCGGCATGGAAAGAATCCATATGCCTAAAGAAGTGACGATCCCCTTAACGGTCATGTTCCGCTTCTTTCCAACTGTCTTTCAGGAGTCAGAAGCAATCAGTGACGCTATGAAAATGCGTGGGATTAAACTTGGAGGGAAAAAATCTTCAAAAATATTGGAGTATAAGCTGATCCCGATGATTACCTGCTCCGTGAAAATCGGTGAGGAACTTTCCGCTGCGGCAATTACCCGTGGCCTCGGCGCTCCTGTCAAACGCACAAACATTTGCCAGCTTAAATTCAATTTTGCCGATGTGGTGCTGATCTTGTTTTGTTGCTTTGTAGTGTTTTGGGCGATTGCTTCCCCGATAATTTCCGCAGGAGGGATTTTGCCATGATAGATTTTCAAAATGTTTCTTTTTCTTATGGTGAAGAATCCAGCGGCGGAGGGATTAGAAATGTCAATCTCACCATAAACACAGGGGAATTTGTTTTACTCACGGGAGAATCCGGCTGTGGGAAAACAACGATTACCCGTTTGGTAAACGGGCTGGTGCCTCATTATTACGAGGGCAATTTAGAGGGCGATGTCCTTCTGGACGGAAAAAGCGTATCAGATACGCCGCTTTATGACTTGGCTGCTATGGTGGGATCTGTATTCCAGAATCCCAAAAGTCAGTTTTTCAACGTGGATACGGATAGTGAATTAGCCTTTGCCTGTGAAAATTTAGGCTATCCTCAGGAGGATATCCTGAAAAGGATTGACCGGACAGTTTCCGATTATCATATTGAAGATTTGATGGGGCGAAGCGTGTTTGCTCTGTCCGGAGGCGAAAAGCAAAAAATAGCCTGTGCTTCATCAAGTGTATTGCTGCCGGGAATTATGGTCCTGGACGAACCATCTTCTAATTTGGATATGGCTGCTATTGATGACCTGCGGCAGGTCCTGAGCCTCTGGAAAAAGCAGGGCAAAACAATTCTGATCGCAGAACACCGCCTTTACTACCTTCACGATCTTGCAGATCGTGTGCTGTATGTAAAAGATGGGGAGATTGAACGGGAATACACGCCTGCTGAATTTGACAGTTTATCGGATAGCACTCGAAAAGAAATGGGGCTGCGGCCGTTTTCTCTCTCGAAGTTGAAGCCTGCGAATCAGTATCAGGCGCATACAGCTAAACAGATGGAATTTCAAAATTTCTGCTTTGCGTATAAAAAGCGGGAACCGGAAAGCCTCCATATTCCGAGTGCAGAACTGCCTGTTGGAGAAACGATTGCCATTATCGGTCTGAATGGCGCTGGAAAATCTACTCTGGCCCGCTGTATTTGCGGACTGGAAAAGAAGTGTGGCTTTTTGCAGGTTGACGGGAAAACCCTTGATTGGAAAGCCCGGCTCAAACATTGCTACATGGTAATGCAGGATACCAGCCATCAGCTATTTACCGAAAGCGTGACGGATGAAGTGCTTCTGAGCATGGACAACGAGGATGAAACTGTTGTGGATAAAATCCTTAAACAGTTTGATCTGCTGGAATATAAAGACAGGCACCCGCTTTCTCTTTCCGGCGGGCAAAAACAGCGGGTAGCGATCGCGTCTGCCATTGTGAGTAACCGGGAGATCATTGTGTTTGACGAACCAACCAGCGGGCTTGATCTCAAACATATGCGGGAAGTTGCGCGGAGTTTGAAGTCACTCGCGGATCAGGGCAAAACGCTTCTTGTTATTACGCATGATCCGGAGTTGGTGATGGCGGGATGTTCGTATGTAGTCCATATGGAAAAAGGGCAAATAAAAGAAAGCTATCCATTGGACGAATCCGGCAGTAAAAAGGTTTTGGATTTTTTCCGAATCCGCCAGTGAATTTTAGAAATTATGAATGTCAGGGCCGCCTTGACTGGACAGAAAGATAATGATAAGAGGCCGCTTTACTTTGGCGGCCTCTTGTTTTTGAAGCACAGACAGTACGGCTCAATATAAGGAGGGCTTATGTTCAAAAAAATCTTTGAGTACGCAGGGCCATATAAGAAAAATATGTATGTGGCCACGGTTGTCGTACTGGTCAGCGTTCTTATGGGCATCCTGCCTTTTGTGCTGGCCTATCAGGTCATTTCGCCATTGGTTATGGGCGATTCTGTTGAAACAGAATTTGTTTTATTGCGTGTTATAGGGGTTTTGATCTGTCTTGTTTTGCAGGCGTTTTTTTATGGATGGGGATTATCAATTTCTCATAAAGCAGCATATAACACATTGTTCCGGCTGCGGGTATCTCTGCAAAAGAAGTTTGAGAAACTTCCCCTTGGCATTGTGGAGGAAAAAGGGACAGGGACAATCAAAAAGCTGTTTGTCGATGATGTGGACAGCTTGGAATTGCTCCTTGCTCATTCAGTCCCAGAGGGTATCGCAAATTTACTGATTCCGCTGGTGATTTATGTTGCTATGTTTTGTGCGGACTGGAAACTGGCTCTTATGTCTTTGGCCTCTATCCCGATCAGCCTGCTCTCCATGGTCATTATGTACTCTGTTGGAATGAAGCGCATGGGTCCCTACTATCAGTCTGCACAGAAAATGAACAACACGATCATTGAGTACATCAATGGTATGGAGGTTGTCAAGGTATTCAATAAGGACGCAGATTCCTATGAGCGGTTCCGCAAAGATGTATCAGATTATCGGGACTATACTCTGGCGTGGTACAAGGCGGCGTGGCCGTGGATGGCAATTTACAGCAGTCTGCTTCCATGCACCATTATTCTGACTTTACCTGTTGGCGCATGGTTCGTTCTCTCTGGCTGGTCTACTTTGCCTAATTTGATCTTGGTACTGTGTCTTTCTTTAAGTATTGGTATGCCACTGCTGAAATCTCTCGGTTTCCTGCCTACCATGCCCCAGCTCAACTATAAAATTTCTGCATTGGAGCAGGTGTTGGATGCGCCAGAGCTCCAGCAGACAGAAGATGCGTTCCACGGGAAAGATGACACCATTACTTATGACCATGTTTCTTTCGCTTATCAGACCACACAGCCCGGCCCGGATGGAAAGCCTGTTGTAATTGAGGATGAAGTTCTCCATGACATTTCCTTTACGGCAAAAGCTGGACAGAAAACAGCCCTTGTTGGTGAATCTGGCTCCGGCAAGAGTACATTAGCGAAACTGCTGATTCACTATTATGACCCACAGAAAGGCAGTATTTCCATCGGTGGGCAGAAATTATGCGATATGAGCCTTGAAGCACTCAACAGCCGTATTTCCTATGTGGCGCAGGATCAATACCTGTTCAACACCTCTCTGCTTGAAAACATTCGGCTTGGTCGGCTGAACGCAACGGATGAAGAAGTGGTGGAGGCCGCAAAGAAAGCTCAGTGTATGGAGTTCCTTGAGAAACTTCCGCAGGGTATTCATTCAATGGCTGGTGATGCAGGAAAAATGCTCTCCGGCGGTCAGCGCCAGCGTATTTCTCTGGCAAGGGCAATCTTAAAAGATGCTCCAATTGTGGTGCTTGACGAGGCAACTGCCTATGCCGATCCCGAAAATGAGGAAAAGATGGAAGCTGCCATTGCAGAGCTTGTAAAAGGTAAGACCCTTGTGGTTATCGCGCACAAATTACCAGCCATTATGAACGCAGATCAGATTTGTGTTATGGATCACGGAAAGCTGGTTGCAACGGGCAAACATCAGGAGCTGATCCAGTCCTGCCCAGAATATCAAAAGTTGTGGAAAGCGGCACAGGACAGCGCCGAGTGGAAAGTACATACTGCAAAGGAGGGGAAATAAATGTTTGCTTTGTTTTCAAGAATATTGAAACTTTCCGACCATTATAAGAGCCGTATTCAGGGCGCATTTGTTTGTGCGTTTCTGGAATCCATTCTGTCCAAAATGCCGATTTTTCTGGCCTTTGTGGTTTTGAGTGGATTTGCAAATAAGACGATTACCGGGCAGACTTGTCTTTATGTGGGACTTGGCCTTGCCGCTATTGTGCTGGTTCAGATGCTCGTCCATTATCTTAGTGACAGCCTGCAAAGTGCAGCGGGATATTTGATGTTCGCTGACAAGCGTATCGAATTGGGCGGCCATCTGCGGAAACTTCCGATGGGATATTTCACTTCCGGCAATATTGGCAAGATCAGTTCTGTCCTCAGTACCGACATGGTGTTCATTGAAGAAGTCGCTATGAGTACGCTGGGAAACATGATGAGCTATCTGCTGTCCTCGCTGGTTTTGCTGGCGTTCATGTTTTATCTGAATTGGCAGATTGGCTTGATTGCTGCGATAGTTACTATTTTGGCATGGCTGGTATCTAAGGGAATGAACAAAGTTTCCCTACGAGAAGCAGCAGGCCGTCAGGAGCAGAGTGAACGGCTGACCGATGCGGTGCTGTCTTTTGTGGAGGGCATTGGTGTTATTAAGAGCTATAACCTGCTTGGAGAAAAATCCGAAGAACTGTCCGGCAATTTCAAACGTTCCAGAAATACATCGCTTGATTTTGAACGGAAAATGACCCCGTGGACAATGGGGCTGAATATCCTTTACGGTATTGGTATTGCGGCAATTTTCGGTCTGTCTATTGTGTTGGAACAGAGCGGTGCGCTTTCTTTGGCTTATGTGTTGGGTGTTCTGCTATTTGTATTTGATCTTTTTGGCCCGTTGAAGGCTCTCTATGGAGAAGCATCCAGACTAACCGTTATGAACGCTGCCCTTGATCGTATTGAAGCGGTATTGGATGAACCGGAACTTTCCGACAACGGCAAGCAGCATATTCCGGCTCAGGCACAGCCGGGACAGCCGGAAGTCCTGTTCAACGATGTTACATTTGCTTATCAGGATAAAGAGGTTTTGCACCATATCAGTTTTGCCATGAAGAAAAATTCTATGACAGCGCTGGTTGGGCCATCCGGTAGTGGTAAGTCCACCATTGCAAACTTACTGGCGCGGCTTTGGGATGTAAAATCCGGCAATGTGACGATAAGGGGTGTGGATATTCGCAATGTACCTCTGTCGGAATTGATGAATCAGATCAGCATGGTATTCCAGCGCGTGTATCTGTTTCAGGACACCATTTACAACAATATCATCATGGGAAAGCCAGATGCCACGGAAGAAGAAATCTATGAGGCTGCCAGAAAAGCCCGCTGCTATGATTTCATTATGGCTTTGCCCGACGGATTCCAAACGGTGGTTGGTGAGGGCGGTGCAACACTTTCCGGCGGTGAAAAACAGCGTATTTCGATTGCCCGCTGTATTCTGAAAGACGCGCCTATTGTCATTTTGGATGAAGCTACCGCAAGTGTAGATACGGACAATGAAAGCTATATTCAGGAGGCTATTTCCGAATTGGTGAAGGGAAAGACCCTGCTTGTAATCGCTCACCGCCTAAATACCATCCAGAACGCCGATCAGATTTTAGTTATAGACAACGGCCAGATTGCACAGCAAGGAACCCATGAGGAACTTTTGAAACAGCCTGGTATCTATCAGGATTTTGTCAATATCCGAAAGAGTGCGGCTGGCTGGAGTCTTGCTTAATGGCGAAAGGAGCTGCCTATGAAACTTCATACTGCCGGAGATGATTATTTGGAGCCCGTGCTTATCCTCCAAAAGAAGCTC
>OIEL01001047.1_pt1 | contig 14141 bp, 10 predicted proteins | sample 1581731 | NCBI WGS metagenome assembly OIEL01 (sample SAMN01760977, study PRJEB22395) | human gut metagenome | reverse complement strand
TAGACGGATTTTATATCCTTATAACTGAAGGCTTTTTTCTTTTCGCCTTTGACCCCGGTGCAGTAGTCTAAAAATTCTTCCTGCTGTTCTTCGTCCCATTCCCGATATTTTTCTAAAAGTTTTGGATTCTCGCGGATTTCTCTTTTAATATCCTCCCGCTCACGAATCATCGGAAAATACTGTTTTAATTTTGTTGTGCTTTTTGGCAATCGCATCGCCCCTTTCTTTCGCATTTTATTCATCGTTCAACAGCATTTATAAATATTGTTGATATATATACTATACTTCATATAATAAACATTGTCAATATATTTTATACACTATTCAAATAATATTTAGAACTATTTTCCTCCACTTCTGCCAAAGTCCCTTTAATACAAAAAGAGCAGACACAAAAATCCTTTCTGTATCTGCTCTCTATCTGCTTTTTAACACTTTATCACAAAACCGTATCAACAAAATTCATGATAAAATCATTAGACGAATTATTCTACTGTATAAATCCAGCCCTTAGGTGCTTCAAGCTTGCCCATCTGGATACCTGTTAAAGTATCGTACAGCTTCTGGATTGTAGGACCCATCTTTTCCATACCGCTTGGCATGCAGATTTCCTTGCCGTGGTCAACAATCTTACCAACCGGTGAGATAACAGCTGCTGTACCGCAAAGACCACATTCTGCGAAATCCTTTACTTCTTCCAGTGTAACTTCACGTTCTTCAACCTTCAGTCCTAAGATTTCCTTCGCAACATATACGAGTGAACGACGTGTAATGGAAGGAAGAATACTGCTTGACTTTGGTGTTACAACTGTACCGTCTTTTGTAACGAACAGGAAGTTTGCACCGCCTGTTTCTTCTACCTTTGTTCTTGTTGCCGGGTCTAAGTACATATTTTCTGCGTAGCCTTCTTTATGTGCTGTTACGATTGCATGTAAGCTCATGGCATAATTTAAACCGGCCTTGATATGACCTGTTCCGTGAGGTGCTGCTCTATCGAAATCAGATACCTTAATTGTAAGAGGCTTTGCGCCGCCCTTGAAATACGGACCAACCGGTGTTGTAAGGATTCTGAACTGATATTCATCAGCCGGCTTTACACCAATAACCGGATTGCTGCCGAACATATATGGACGGATGTATAATGTAGCACCTGAACCAAATGGCGGTACCCATGCTGCATTTGCCTTTACTGTATCTGTAACAGCCTGTACAAACTTGTCTACAGGGAATGGCGGCATTTCCAGTCTTTCGCAGGAATCATGCATTCTCTGTGCATTGAGGTCCGGACGGAACATAACAATATGACCGTCTTCTGTTGTATAAGCCTTTAAACCTTCAAAACAAGTCTGTGCATACTGAAGTACACCTGCACACTCATTTAACACGACCTTATCATCATCTGTAATGACTCCGTCATCCCACGCTCCGTCTTTATAATTTGCTACAAATCTTTTATCTGTCTTTACATAACCGAATCCAAGATTTGCCCAGTCAAGATTTTTCTTTTCCATCTTCATTACTCCCTTTCGCGTCTAGTCGGATTGTTACGAAATGATATCTTTTACTTCATTCCACGCAATTCTTAACAGTTATTTTACTGCGATACCTTGTGAAAGTCAATATCCCAGTTTCTGCATTTTTAGGAAGTTTCATCATTTTATTCCCGATCTAATAATGACTGATAAAATGCCGCATAATCTTCACGTTGTTCTGCCGTAAACGCAATGGCAGTTCTTGGGTGCTGGTTCTGCTGTCCTGTCAGCATATACTGTACATCACAGCCCCATACAAGCCCTGTCTTCTTTAACGGAAGCATCTGGTTCTGTAAAAATTTTAATACCGGATTCAAACTGTACTTCGGATTTCTAAGGAAGCCTAACAGCAGTTCCATGTTGCAGTTTCCTGCACCGCGTCCCATGCCGCTCATCGTTGCATCCAGATAGCTGACACCTACGGTGCAGGCTTCAATCGTATTTGCAAATGCAAGCTGCTGGTTGTTGTGTGCATGGATACCGACCTTCTTGCCGTATTTTTCTGCAACCTTCAAATACTTATCCGCCAGTCTGCGGATCTGTTCCGGATATAAAGAACCATAGCTGTCAACCAGATAAATCGTGCCGACCTCGCTCTGTGCCAGTAAATCCAGTGCCAGATCCAGCTCAGATTCTGCCGCTGTGGAAACTGCCATAATATTAATCGTGGTTTCATAGCCCATCTCCGCACAGTAATGAATCATCTCGATTGCCGCCGGAATTGTATTAATATAAGTAGCAATACGAATCATGTCAATCACGCTGTCTGTCTTTGGAATAATATCTTTTTTATAATCGGTACGTCCGACATCTGCCATAACGGAAATCTTTAAATCGGTGTTGTTATCACCGACAATATCACGGATATCCTGCTCATCACAGAACTTCCACTTGCCGAATTCCTTAACGTCAAAAATTTCCTTTGAAGCCTTATAACCGAACTCCATGTATTCTACACCTGCTGCCACGTTGGCGGTATATAAATTTCTTACAAATTCATCGTCAAAATAAAAATTGTTGACCAATCCTCCGTCTCTGATTGTACAATCAACGACCTTAATATCCGGTCTGTAAGAAATTAATTCGCCCTTCTGTTCCATTTCCTTTTCCTCCAATATCTGCTTTTGTTTTATTTTTCACTTTAAAGCGTTAAACTTTAACGTATTATAGCACACTTTTTTCAAAATGCAAACCCCTTTCAGAAGAATCCTTTCCAAAATGCTTTATAACCGATTTACGTCAGCTGCTGCATATCCTTTACCAGGGCTTTTAATCCTGCCAGATATTCCTGCGCATTGCTGAATTTCTTCTTTGTCACCCTCCAGACAAATTTCGGTTCCGGACTGCTGATAAACCGCACCGCACCGCCGTATCCGGCTACGAAATTCTCGATTTTATCCCCCTGAATGTCCGCTTTCGGATAAATCTTCATGACCGTCCGCCACTGCGATGCACCCGGTGTTTCGTCCGTTCCGCCCTGAATCTCGGTAATGCCGATTTTGTGTGCCATAGACTTAACCAGTGCAATATTTAAAAGATTGGCGGCACTTGCCGGCAGACTGCCGTAACGGTCACCGAGTTCGTCGCACATATCCGACAGTTCCTCCTCGCTTTCAATACCCGCAATCCGCTTGTAGACATCCAGCTTCTGATATTCGCTCTTAATATAAGAAGACGGAATAAATGCATCTACATTCAAATCCACATTTGTTTCAAAACCGTATTCATTTTTAATGCCCTTCAAATCATTCACCGCCTGATTGAGCATTTTACAGTACAAATCATATCCAACCGCCGCCATATGCCCATGCTGTGAGCGTCCAAGCACATTTCCTGCGCCACGGATTTCAAGGTCTTTCATCGCAATCTTAAAACCGGAGCCGAAATCCGAAAATTCACGAATCGCACTTAAACGTTTCTCTGCCACTTCCGTGAGCATTCTGTCCCTGCGGTACAATAAAAATGCATAGGACGTTCTGCTGCTTCGTCCGACACGCCCGCGTAACTGGTAAAGCTGTGAAAGCCCGAATTTATCCGCATCTTCGATAATCATGGTATTGACATTTGAAATGTCCACACCGGTTTCGATAATCGTGGTTGAAATTAAGACATCAATTTCTCCGTTGATAAATTCGTACATGATTTTTTCAAGCATACGTTTTTCCATCTGACCGTGTGCATAGGCGACATTGGCCTCCGGCACCAGTTCCTCAATGTGTGCCGCCACCTCATCAATGCTGCGGACACGATTGTATACATAATACACCTGTCCGTTTCTTGCCAGCTCTCTGTGAATCGCCTCCCGGATCATTTCATCGTTATGTTCCGTTACAAAGGTCTGTATCGGCACGCGGTCTGTCGGCGGTTCTTCCAGTACACTCATATCACGGATACCGACAAGGCTCATATGCAGTGTTCTAGGAATCGGGGTCGCACTGAGCGTCATGACATCCACATCATTTTTTAATTTCTTAATCTTTTCCTTATGGGTTACACCAAAACGCTGTTCCTCATCAATAATCAACAGTCCCAGGTCCTTAAACTCCACGTCCTTGGATAACAGTCTGTGTGTACCGATTACAATATCTACAAAACCTTTTTTTAACTCGGAAATACTTTCCTTGATTTCCTTGCTTGTACGGAAACTTGACAGCTGTGCCACCGTCACCGGAAAATTTTTCATCCGCTGTTCAAAGGTGTTGTAAATCTGCTGGGCAAGAATGGTTGTCGGCACAAGATATGCCACCTGCTTGCCCTCCTGTACCGCTTTAAATGCCGCACGGATTGCGACTTCAGTCTTGCCATAGCCGACATCACCGCAGATTAAACGGTCCATAATGCGGGTACTTTCCATATCACGCTTGGTGTCTTCTATCGCCGTCAGCTGATCCTGCGTTTCCTCATACGGAAACATTTCTTCAAATTCCCTCTGCCATACGGTATCCGGTCCAAACTGATAACCCTTTTCCTTCTGCCGCGCCGCATACAGCGCAACCAGATCCTTTGCCACTTCTTCAACCGCGCCGTGTACCTTGGATTTTGTTTTATTCCACTCCTGTGTCCCCAGCTTATTGAGTTTCGGCTTCTTTTCGGTATCCGCCGCCGCATATTTCTGTAAACGGTCAAGCTGTGTCGCCAGCACATAAAGGTTACTGTTTCCGGCGTATTCAATCTTGATATAATCCTTTTCCACGCCCTCGACCGTAATTTTTTCAATACCCTTATACACACCCAGTCCGTGACTTTCATGCACGACAAAATCGCCGATATTCAGTTCGTTAAAACCGGCTATCGACTTTCCGTCATACTTTTTCTTCTTTTCACGTTTTTTGTGCCTGCTTGCAAAAATATCATTTTCCGCAATCACGACAAACTGCAGAAGCGGATACTCAAAGCCCTTGTGCAGACTGCCGTAAGTGACCATAATCGTGCCTTCAAGCATTTCATTTTCAAAATCTTCACTGAAATACGCCGTCAGCCCCAGATCCGCCAGATCCTGCACAATTCTTGCCGCACGCGTTCTCGAATTGCACACCAGGATACTCTTATACCCCGAACGCTTATATTTTTTTAAATCGTCCGCAAGATACTCAAAGCTGTTGTGGTACGGACTGATACTGCGGGTATCAATGCGCACATATTCCGCCACGGCAAATTTTTCCGGCTTGTAATCCAGCGCCGACAACAGCAGGGTACGTTTCTTTTCAAGTCCCACATAAATGCTTTCAATCCCGTGAATCATATCGGTCTGTCCCGGCAGAATATATCCGCCCTCCAGACGGTTTTTCATACTTTCCGTATATTCATATAAAATAAGTTCCATCCGCTCATTTAAGCGGTTCGGCTCATCTAATACAAACAGCGTGTCTTCCCTTGGAAAATAGCTTAAAAATCCGGTCAGTTCCTCTGCAAACATCCGCAATGCCTTGCTGTAATCGCCGGTACGCTCCATATCTGCCACATTTCTGCGGATACGGTTGCATTTCTCAATATCCTCTGCCGTCTTTTTCTTCTTATCATTACCAAAGGCGGTCAGCTGTCCTGCCAGTTCTTCCTGTAACTTTTCCCTGCCGCGCGCAATTTCTTCTTCGCTTAACAGGCATTCTGTCGCCGGAAAAGCTTCAAACCGCTCAATCTTTTCAATGGAACGCTGGCTCTCCACGTCAAACAAACGGATTGAATCCACCTCATCGTCCCACAACTCAATGCGCACCGGTGTTTCTTCCGTATACGGGAAAATGTCGATAATACCGCCGCGCACCGCAAATTTGCCCTGTCCGTCCACAATCGCACATCGCTCATAGCCAATCTGTACCAGTTTCTTTGAAAGTGCTTCTAAATCAAGAACCTGTCCTTTTTCAAATGAAATCGTGGCATTTTTATATTTTTCAAGCGGAACGAGCAAATCAGCACAGCCGTCAATCGTTGTCACAACCGTAAGTCCCGCCGCATTTTTGTTTTCCGGCTGTATGCCGTCTGTTTTACCGTTTGAAATACTGTCTTCACTGATATGCTTCTGCGCCTGAATGATTTTGTAAATGCATGCAAGCCGCTCTCCCGCAAGCTGGTTGCCATGCACATCGGCGCTGTAAAAGATAAAATCCTTGGCAGGATAGTAAATACTGCTCTTATCAAAAAAGAGACAATCCTCACAAAGCTGTCTTGCCTTGACCTCATCGCTAGTAATCACGACCCGGATTGGATACTGCTCCCCGAGTGCTTCCAGCAGATGTGCTTTCTGCGTGTCAATGCAGCCGCTGACCATTACCGCATGCCCCAGCCGGCTAAAAGACTTTTTAATTTCTTCTATCCCTGCCATCCCCTGCACAGGCTCAAAAAATGTTTTCATACTTCCTCAATTCTACAATTTTTATTTCATCCATTAAATTTATTCATCGCACCGGTAATACCCTCTGTCATGATACAGGCAACCGCTTCGCAGGCTCTCTGATTGGCATCCCGCAGTGTATCGTATAAATCTGCCGGGAATTTTCCGAGTACCCAGTCTGCAAGGTCCCAGCCCTTCGGTTTGTCACCGACACCGAACTTAACACGCTTGAACCGGTCACTGCCAAGCTGCGCGATAATACTTTTAATACCGTTGTGTCCGCCTGCGCTTCCCTTTGCCCGCAGACGCAGTTTGCCCGGTTCTAAGCTGATGTCGTCAAAAATAACGATTAAATCATCGATATCCGCCTTATAATAATCCATGACTTCACGGATACATTCCCCGGACAGATTCATATACGTCATCGGCTTTACAAGAATGACCTTCTCTCCCTCAATCATACCCTTGCCAATCATCCCTTTGTGTTTTTGTGTGTCTACGCTGATATTATATTGATCTGCCAGCGCATCTATCACAGAAAATCCTGCATTGTGTCTTGTTCCCATATACTGTGTGCCGGGATTTCCCAGCCCCGCTATAATATACATACATACCTCTTTCTGAGCGATTTCCCATCTGCCATCATAGCTATATTAGCACATCCGTGTGATTTTTCACACCAGGCTTTATAAAGAGTAAATATCTGACCGTATGAACGAATAACTTCCCCGTGATAAAGGGGACAGCGAAGTTAAGTAACACGTTGAGCTGCCCCCTTTATCACGGGGGTATTCTATTCTTTCTCCCCTTCAGCGCGGATTATGATGATATCGCCCTGTTTTAACAACGTATCTTTTTGCGGGAGGATTGATAAGTCTTCTCTTAAAATCAAGAAAATGGTCAGCTGCTCCTGTTCTTCCACTTCTTCAATTGATTTCCCTGCATAGCGTTTGTCTACAAATATTTCAGCAATCTGCTTGATGTCCGCGTTTTTGAGATTGGACAGACTGCTTTTGCGCTGATACTGTTCTACAAAACCTGCACTGATAATACCGGTTGGAATTGCAACTGCACCGACTCCCAGATACGCGATACAGATTGCCATCACACGCCCCAGTGTCGTTACCGGATAAATGTCGCCGTAACCGACTGTTAAAAGTGTCGACATACTCCACCAGACTCCACTGAACGCATTGCGAAAAACGTCCGGCTGTGTGTCATGCTCAACACTATACATACACAGACTGCTGGCAAGCATAAGTATCAGTACAATAAATACCGAAGAAATAATCTGGTTGCGTTTTTCATAAAGAACCGTTGTGATGACATTAAACGAGTCATATTTTGCATTTAACCGGAACAGGTGGAAAATTCTTGCCACCCGTAACATTCTGAATATTACAAATCCCGATAAGAAAAATACAGGTACAATGGTCAGTAAATCAATCACTCCATCAAATGAAATCAAAAAACGAAGTTTTGCCTGTCTTCTGCCGATATTGGGATATAAGTACTCTGCCGTCCAGATTCGCAGGACATATTCCACACAAAAAATGCCCAGTGTCACATATTCTATCGCTTTTAATCCCATTGTTATCCGTGACAATTCATCAAACGTCTGTGCAAATGTCACCAGAATATTTAAAACAATCGTAATTGTTATAAATATATCAAATACCCTGCTGATGCGGTTACTTTTATCACCAATCTGAATAATGTTAAATATCTTTTTCTTTAACGAACAATCTTTATCCAATGACTCTGATTCCTCCATATCTGCGTATTTTTAAAACATGGCACGAATCCGCTCCAAATACGGCTTCCATTGCATTTTTATAATCCAAAACCGCAGCTTCTTTTACAAATGCCTGTATCGTTCCCGCAAAACCGCCGCCATGCACACGGCATACGCCCTTATCCGCAAGCGCCCGTTCACTCACTGCCAGCGCAATGGCAACCGGCTCACTGGCCGTATCATGACTGACATATACATTTTGCAGATATTTATAAGACGAATCGCCCGACTCTTTTACCAGTTTTAAAAAACGGTTCCAGTCACCGGCGCGAAGGGCATTAACTTCCTTTACAACCCGTTCATCTTCTGCAAAAAAATGTATGGCGCGCAGTACTGCACGGTCGCCTGATTCTTTGCACAAAACCGGAAGTTCCGCATAAAAATCTTTTTCTTCAACCTCACGCAGTACATTTTTCCCAAAATGTGCTGCAATCTGCTTCATTTCTACGGGAATCTGTGCATATTCGTGTGTCAGTCCTGCATGCGACCCTTTCGTATCCACAATACACAGTGTCAATCCTGCTTTTTCAAAATCCACATCAATTTTTTCTACCTGCGGTTTTTCTTCATTTTCAAAATCAATATAAACCATGCCGCCGATGGCACATGCCATCTGGTCCATCAGTCCGCTTGGCTTGCCAAAATACACATTTTCCGCATATCTGCCGGTCTGTGCAATGGTTACTGCCGGAATTTCCGCATGATTGTACAGACCCGATACAACCGTGCCAATCAGTGTTTCAAATGCTGCCGATGAAGACAGCCCCGAACCGGAAAGCACATCACTTGTAATATATGCGCAAAATCCACCCATTTTATATCCCTGCTGTTTCAAGCCTGCAAGCACGCCGCGGATTAATCCTTTAGTTGTTCCCTCCTCGCGCGTTTTCTTATCCAGTTCGTCCAGCCGAATTTCACACAACTTGTATCCTTCTGACTGTATCCGCACCAACGGCTCATCCACCCTGCCTGCAACTGCAATGGCATCCAGACTTACAGATACCGCAAGCACTCTGCCATGCTGGTGGTCTGTATGATTGCCGCCCACTTCACTTCTGCCCGGTGCGCTATAGATTTCAACCGGCATTTCGCCAAAAATTTCACAATAAGATGCCACTGCTTTTACATAACGTTTTTTCTGCTGCTGTATCTTTTGGTTATCCATATAAAGTTTTTTTAATGCTTCGTCCCATTTTCCTGACAGAATTTCTGCTGTCAGTTTTTTACCTGTCCTCATACCCTTCTCCATTTCTGCTGTTTTTTTCATGCTTTTATTTTAATTCTGCATACGGTCATTCTGTATTTCCTATAATTCGCTTTCATTGGCTTCTTCCATCTCAATCTGTTCTTCACCGGCACCTTCCTGAAAACGCACCCGCAGTACCGCCTGCGCCCGGTTGACCGATACAAAGGACTGTTTTCCCTTTGCCTTTGCTTCTTCTGAAAAAATAGAAAGCAGTTCCTGCAGCACTTCTTTGGTGAGATACCCTCCCCGCCAGTGAAATAACAGAATTTTCCCCTTTTTCACTGCCTGACGCGTCCGGTTTCTGACTTCATCCGTTGTTGTCCACGACAGCTTCTTTTCCTTATAATAAAAATGGTCGCCGTCCGGGCAGGCAGGAACTTTCCAGATGACCGGTTCATGGTCCCTTGCAATCTGCTTGTCCGACAGATTCACATAATCATACCGGATTGTATCGTCTTTGGAGAGCGTATTGTCAAACGTTGCATCCACATGATAATACTGCCCACCGATTTTAATAACATTCCACGCATGACGGTACTTGATTCCCTTTTCGGGATTGGCCTCCGACAGTGCAATAATACACCAGATTCCAAGCTCATCACAAAGGATTTTAACGGCTTTTGCCATGCCCTCACAGACGGCAACACCATTTCCCAATGCCCCGATAATCTCGTGGGAATACTCTTTTTTTAATTTGTCATACCGCACATTTTGTACGATAAAATCATGGATAAACAGCTCTTTCCCCTTTTCATCCAGTCCCTGCGCCTGTCTTGCAAGCTTTTTGACACGCGCCTGCATTGCCTGACGGTGCTCCCTGATTTTGTCTTTTTGAAATAAATACTCCGGGATAAATTCAACTGCCGTAGAATCCGGATAATACCGGTACGAAAAACGCACGGAATAAAAAATTTCCGGGCAGTCCATACGCACCATAAAATAAATGTCAGATAATTCCTTTTTATCAAGCATTGGCACTGCAAAAGAGTCCTGCTGGTTTAACAGTCCTTCTTTCATGGCATAATACGCTTTCTGCTGTTCTTTATTTAATTGTTCATAATAGTAATTGGATGCTTTACTCATTGTTTACTCTGCTGATTTCCTTTTCCATATTTTTAAATGTCTGAATTTATTATAATATAAGCAAAGTGTTTACACCACACAAGACTGAAAATTTCACATCAAAAAACCGGCAGTCCAAAGCCCGATTTTCTTATCAGCTTTTCACTGCCGGTATTTTTATGTATTTTACTAATATATTTTATTCACATATTTGTACCGATATATTTTGATTTAACGTTTTCCGCTTACAGCATTGCGCCGAAATCTGTTACGATAATCTGACCTGTAATGGCTCTGGCTTCATCACTTGCAAAGAATAAAACTACATTTGCAACATCTTCTGCCGTACAAGACTGTGCCTTAATATCGCTGTGTGTCATCATTGCACCAATCATATCCGGGTCTAATGCCTTCGGATCTGTTCCCATGGTCATCGGTGTAATAATGTTGCCCGGACAAATGGCATTACAACGGATTCCGTCTTTCTGGAAACGCAGTGCCGTATGCTTTGTCAGACCGATAACTGCCGCCTTAGACGCTACATAAGCCGCACCGCCGCAGCCTTTTTCACCTGCTACCGATGCCACATTGACAATCGCACCGCCCGTCGTCATTCTCTTAGATGCCGCTCTCATGCAGCGCATTGTGCCTTTTTCATTGGTTTCGATAATTCTGTCCATATCTTCATCTAAGAACTTATCAATTGGCTTTAATCCCTGCTCCAGAATACCGGCATTGTTGACAAGAATATCTATCTTTCCGTACTTGTCCATAACCTTCTGCATCAACATTTCAGGGTCCTCCGGCTTGGAAATATCTGTTGAAACGGCGTATACTTCACCACCTGCCGCAGTAATCTCATCTGCCACTTCTTTTAATGCTGCTTCCCTGCGTGCCGTAATCACAACGGTTGCTCCTTCTGCCGCAAACAGCTTCGCCGTTGCCGCACCTACACCTGAATTACCGCCTGTAATCACCGCAATTTTTCCTTTTAAACGATTCATTGAAAGTTCCTCCTTATTTTTTTGATTTTTACTGTATTTTGTGCATTTTGTATCATTTTCCTTGAAAGTACGCATATTATTTATTACAATTATACATCATATAAACAAAAATGTAAACAATAAAGTTTTTTTCAATAAATTGTATGATTATTTATTCTGACAAGACGACCGTGATATAGTCGTGTGATACTTCTTTTAAAAAGGTATTAAAGATGTCTGATGTCTTTAAACGCAGACTGGACGTATTCACACATGGGTGACACCCCACATATTCTGCATTCAGCACATCTTCATCGACCAAAAGCTGTACCTGATGCTCTTTGTCATTCATCAGTCCGAGGACACTCACCGAACCCGGCAGAATATCTAAATATTCTTCCATTTTTTCAGCCGGTGCAAAGGAAAGCCTTGCACTGTGAATCTGTGATGAAATCTCTTTTGTTTTAAATTTTTTATCGCCGCGGATCATCAGCAGATAAAATTTCGTTTTCTGCGTGTTGCATAAAAATAAATTTTTACAGATAACCGCCGGTGCAAGAAATTTATCAATTTCTTCGCAGGCTTCCATCGTTTCTGCCGCATCATGGTCTACCCGCTCATAGGCAATACCTAATCTGTCCAGTAATTCATATACCCGTTTTTCTTTGTCCTGCCGCCCGGTCATATCCACCGGTCTACCCTGATATAACTGCATTTTCATTTTTCCTTTCCTGTTCCGGTGCTATATCGTTTTGTACTCCGGCTTAAAATCCATATTAATTTCTGCAATTTCACGCTTGCCATTGATGTAATCCGCATACATATCCCACAAATCAATCTCACAGTCCTGCAAGCCGCAAATCCTGCTGATTTGTTCTATCGGTATGACGGTATTATCCGTCATTACCAGCGTGCGGTTATATTTATCAATTTTTCTGACCGTTCCGGCGCAGTCTACATACGCGCCACCGGATTTTTTGGAATCCGGCACAAAATACGTGACGGTTATTTCCTGTTCTGCTCCTATATTTTCTGCAATTATTTTTAACTGTCCGTTTATCTTTTCAATGACATCTTCACTTAAAATTTGCTTATCGTCCGTCAGTCGCGCCGTTTCTTTTATCGCCGCTTCATGCCCGGTGAGTGCCGCAAATGGCGAAAACTGTGCTGCACGGTCATGCAGGGACATCCTCGGATGATTTTTGGATGTCGGATGTGGCAGATTAAGGATGTCGTCGTATTGATGTTGATTCTGATAATCCATTCTGATCACTGCTTTCTTTTTATTTTAAGGACAACAACCTGACATCTGACGTATAATCCGCTCTGAATTAACAGGATTCTATGCTTTACGCTTTATGCCCGCCTATCTGTTCGTTTCTGTCTTTCGCCGTTGCACCTTCCTCAAGATTCATGCCTTTTAATATAGCATTTTTTCCAAACTTCTTTTTGATATCAATCATTGCTTTCTGCATCTGTTTTTCACGCTCTAAATCTGCATTTTCCGCTGCCTGCTGTTCCTGTTGCACACTATAATCCGTAAAAAGGTCTAGCTGTTCATATTTCGGTGTCTGTTCTGCACGGCTTTCCTCGACCAGATGATTGGCGGTCACGGTGATTCTTTTAATCAGAAGCTTCGGATGGACAATTTTATCATATAACTGCATGACTGCATCGGTTATCAAATGTGTGGACGACGTCTGCCTTTTTAAATTGGCAGTCCCATGTGCGTGTTTCGGCACTTTCCGCCCGTAACGGTCAACAGTAATCTCTCCGTAATACTGCCGCCTCCTGTCCGCATCGGTAAGATTTTCTATATCATAACCGATTGTCAGCACAATCTGATCTGTTACAAGTCCCTTTTCCACCAGATCCAGCACCATCAAATCTACCATTTCCTTGACCACCAGCTTCGCCTTATCAAATTCATAGGCGCAGTGCAGTACCTGTCCCGAACTGACGCTGTTGGTTTCCGGCTTATAGGCTTTTATATCCTGCATGGTACAAGGCTCGTATCCCCATGCATGGTCAATCAGCAGCTCTGCATTGATTCCAAACAGCTTATAGAGCAGTTCTTCATTGTAAAATTCATTTGTTTTGCCTATGGAACATCTTGCAATATCGCCCATTGTATACAATCCATTTTCTGCAAGCTTCTTTGCATAGCCGCCCCCGACCCGCCAGAAATCTGTAAGCGGTCTGTGATTCCATAAAAGCTTCCGGTAAGACATTTCATCCAGTCTGGCAATCCGCACTCCATCCTTATTAGGTTCAATATGCTTTGCCACAATATCCATTGCAATTTTGCTAAGATACAGATTGGTTCCGATTCCTGCGGTTGCCGTAATTCCGGTTGTCTGCAGAACATCACGAATCATTTTCATCGCCAGTTCTTCCGGTGTCAGATTATAGGCTGCAAGATAATTCGTGACGTCCATAAATACTTCATCAATAGAATAGATGTGAATATCCTCCGGCGCAATGTATTTTAAATAGATATTATAAATTTTTGTACTGTACTCCATATAAAGTGCCATGCGGGGCGATGCTACAATGTAATCGATCTCAAGCGCCGGATTTTCACAAAGCTCCTCACTGTCATCCGAAGCCCCTGTAAATGTATGATTCGGTGCTTTCCACTTACGGTCGCTGTTGGCTTCCTTGAGTTTCTGAATCACCTCAAAAAGCCGCGGCC
>OIEL01001045.1_pt1 | contig 14150 bp, 13 predicted proteins | sample 1581731 | NCBI WGS metagenome assembly OIEL01 (sample SAMN01760977, study PRJEB22395) | human gut metagenome | reverse complement strand
AGCTGGCGGATTTTCTCTGCGTGGAACGTGCCGCCATGTCGGTGGAGCTTTCCAAGCTGCAAAAGGAAGGGCTGCTGGTCACCAAGCGGAATCATTTTGAGCTGTTGACCCGCTGACAGCCTGGCACATTGCCTGCAAGCACCGGTTTCTTTGCGGAAACCGGTGCTTTTTGCAGTTGCACTTTTTCCGGGAGATTATTATACTTATAAAAAAAGGCCGGGTGCTGCAAGGACAGGAGGGAAAGCGTATGGCACGGAACAAAACCACGCAGGACGGTATTTCCCTGCGCCGCAAGGTCACGGCATGGCTTGCCGCGATTTTGCTGGTCACCATGCTTTCCACCGGCATTGCTACCATGGCAGGTCAGTGGACGGTGCGCTCCTTTGATACGCTGCTGGCCGACAACGCCGTCTGCTACACGGTGCAAAACGCCCTCAAGGACGAAACACAGGCCTTTGCACGCTATGTGCGTCAGCCTACTTCTGAAACCGAACAGGCCTATACCGCCGCCTGCACCGCTTCCGAGCAGAGCCTTGCGGCCCTGCCCTTCGATTATGCCCGCATCGGCGAGGAGCGCTATGCCCGCACATGGAATCTTTTGCAGGGGTACGCGGGTTACCGGCAGGAGCGGGATGCTTTTTTGCAGCTTTCGCCCTCGGCAGATACCTATATTGAACAGATGTACCATGTGATGGCACTGCAGGACTACCTTGCCGCGTATGCGCTACGTCTGACACAGGCCACGCTGGAACAGGAAAGCGCCCTTTACAGCAGCACGGCGGCTCACATCCGGCATCTGCCGTGGCTGTATCTGGGGCTGTTCCTGACGGCGGCTGTACTGGTGCTGCTGCTCATCCGGGTGCTGAGCCGCGCGGTGGTGCGTCCGCTGCTGCGGTTGGCACAGGCTTCCCACAGCATTGCCGAGGGCGATTTTTCCAGCCCGGATCTTCCGGTGAAAAGCAGCGACGAAGTGGGGCGGCTGACGGGAACCTTTAACCAGATGAAGCATGCCATGGCGCAGCAGCTGACCACCCAGCAGGCTTTGCACCGGGAAGAGGTGCGGAACCTTGCGCTGGAAAAAGATCTGGAGCACACCCGGCTGGAGGTGCTTAAAAGTCAGGTGAATCCGCATTTTCTGTTCAACACCCTGAACATGATCTCCTGCATGGCGCGGCTGGAGGATGCTTCCACCACCGACCAGATGATCGTGCATTTGGGCAGTTTGTTCCGGCACAATCTGCGCACCAAGCGTCAGCAGATCACGCTGGAGGAGGAACTGGACGGGCTGGAGGATTACATTTATTTGCAGCAGATGCGGTTCGATGGACGCATTACCGTTGAAAAAAGCATTCAGGTGCAGCCTGCGGCGGTTTTGGTGCCGTCCTTTATGCTGCAGCCGGTGGTGGAAAACGCTTACTCGCATGGGCTCAAATCCCGCGAGGAAGGCGGGCGCATTCTGCTGCGGGCATGGATGCAGGGCAAGGTGCTGGTGCTCACGGTCGCGGACAACGGCAAGGGGATGACCGCAGAGGAACTGGACGCTGTGCAAACTAAAATTGTGCAGAGCGAACAGACTGGCCGCAGCATTGGCCTTGGCAATATTTCCCGCCGCATCGGGATGCTGTATCCGGGCGGTAAAATGCAGATATACAGCCGCGCAGGTCACGGTACTGTGGTGCGGTTTGAGCTCCCGCAGACGCAGCAACCGGAAGAAAAGGAGGAGACGCTCTCGTGAAGTGCAAATTGCTGGTGGCAGAGGATGAATTGATCGAGCGCAAGGTGCTGTGCCGGACTTTGCAGAAGTATCTGGGAGACCTGATAAGCCTGTATGAAGCCAAAAACGGCAGAGAGGCTCTGGAAATTTTTGCCCGCGAAGCGCCGCAGGTAGCTGTACTGGACATTGAAATGCCGGGTCTCACCGGGCTGGAAGTGGCACGCAGCATCCGCGAAACGGACAAAAATTGCGCCATCCTGTTCCTGACCGGCTTTGATAAGTTCGACTATGCACGGCAGGCGATCTCTGTGCGGGCGCTGGACTATCTGCTCAAGCCCTACAACGAGCAGGAACTGGTATTCGCGGTGGAGGATGCCATCCGGCAGGTGTCGGTGCAGCTGCCTGCCCGCCCGCTGCAAGCCCCTGTGCCGGAGGAGCCTGTCCGCCCAGAGGAGGACGGGGACATGCGCACCGCCATCATCCGGGCCGAGATCAGTCGCTTTATCGACGCCCACTATGGGGAGGATATCTCCATGCAGGATGCCGCCGCCGCGCTGCGCTACTCGGACGCCTATTTCTGTAAGCTGTTCAAGCAGTGCTTCAAGGTGAACTTTTCGGCCTATCTGAACGAATACCGGGTGAACAAGGCGCGCCAGCTGATTTTGGACCCGCGCCTGAGCCTGAAGGACATCGGTGCTGCTGTGGGTTACAGCGACGCCAACTATTTTACAAGGGTGTTCAAGCGCCTGACCGGCCAGACCCCTTCGGAATACCGCGTAGCCGCAGCGGAAAAAGCGGTACAGGGATAAATCGGATATATAGGAAGCACACGTTCTTTCCTGTCTGTCAGCAGGAGAGAAACGGGTGCTTTTTTGTTTTTGCCAGTTTCTTTCGTCCGTAAAACACAAAAATTGTACTTGGATACAACAAAGACAAAATCGTGCTGCGTTTCGCAAAATAATCTGGTTTCGCAAAAATGAACGAGTTGTTAAAATAAAATCATAGAAAAACGCGAAAAGAGAGGATGCCATTCATGAAGAGAAGAACGTTTCTGTCGCTGATGGGCGCGGCGGCACTGACCAGCAGCATGATGCTTACCGGCTGCGGTGCCGGCTCCGGTGACGACCGCAAGATCGTGCGCATCGGCCATGTGCAGTCCCAGACCCACCCGGATCATCTGGGACTGGAAGCCTTTGCCAACTATATCAACGAGAAGCTGGGCGACAAGTACCGCGTGGAGGTGTACCCCAGCGAGCTGCTGGGCTCCCAGACCGAAATGGTGCAGCTGACCCAGACCGGTGCCATCGACTTTGTGGTGGCGTCCAACGCCATCATGGAGACCTTCAGCGCCAAATACCAGATCTTCAACCTGCCTTACCTGTTCTCCAGCGTAGAAGCCTACCACGAGGCGATGGACGACCCCGAGGTGACGGACCCCATTTTCAAGACCACTTCCAAGGCCGGTCTGGAAACAGTGGCATGGCTGGATGCCGGCACCCGCAACTTCTACACCATCAAGACCCCCATCAACCAGCCCTCCGACCTGAAGGGTCTGAAGATTCGCGTACAGCAGTCGCCCACCAACGTGGAAATGATGCGTCTGCTGGGCGGCACCGCTACCCCCATGGGCTTCGGCGATGTGTACACCGCACTGCAGGCCGGTATTCTGGACGGTGCCGAGAATAACGAGCTGGCACTGACCGATAACGGTCACGGCGATATCTGCAAGTATTACTCCTACGATATGCACCAGATGGTGCCGGATCTGCTGGTGGCAAACTACGCCTTCCTGAATGAACTCAACGATGAGGAGCGCGCGATCTTTGAAGAGGGCTTCCAGATCGTGAAGCAAACCGAGCAGGACGCTTGGGAGGATGCTGTGGCCGAGGCGAAAGATAAGGCCGAGAACGAGCAGCACGTCAACTTTATTTACCCGGATACTGCACCGTTTCAGGAGGCTATGGCTCCCCTGCACGGTTCCGTGCTGGCAGCAAACCCGGACTTGCAGCCCATTTATGACCTGATCCAGCAGCACAACGCTGCCCACACTGCGGACTGAGGAGGAGCATCATGGAAAAACTGAGAAATACCCTGAACAAGGTGCTCAACCTGCTGGCAGGTCTGAGCATGACGGTCATGGTGGTGCTGACCACCTATCAGGTCATCGTGCGTTACATCTTCAACTCTCCCTCCACATGGTCGGAAGAGCTGGTGGGTTATCTGTTCGGCTGGAGCACCATGCTGGGTGCTACCATCGTTTCCGGCGAGCGCGGCCACATGAACATCCCCGTGCTGGTGGACCGGTTCAGCCCCACCATGCGCAAGGCGTTCCACATCTTTGCCGAGGTCATCGCCTTCCTCTTCTCTGCGACCATTCTGGTGTTCGGCGGTTTTCAGGTGTCCCAGCTGGCTATGGGACAGCAGACCTCCTCGCTGGGCGTTGCCGTGGGCGTGTTCTACTGGGTCATGCCCATCTGCGGCGTGATCATTCTGGTGTATTCCGTGCTGAACATTATCGGCATCGCCAACGGCTCCATCTGTCTGGATACCCCGGAGGATGCAGACTTTGCAAAGGTGGAAGCTGAAATGGCTGCCGATGCCGACAAGAAAAACAAGGAGGACTAAGCTGTGGCAATTCAAGCGTTACTCGTAATTCTGGCAGTGCTGCTGGTGCTGCTGTTCCTCGGCGTGCCCATCTCATACGCCATTGCAGTCTCTTCTCTGACTGCCATCCTTTCTTCCATCGACCTGAACGTGGCCGTGCTGACCGCTGCCCAGCGCACCTTTGTGGGCATGAGCAAGTTCAGTCTGACCGCCATCCCATTCTTTATTCTGGCCGGCAACATCATGAATCAGGGCGGCATCGCCAAGCGTCTGGTGGATTTCGTCATGGCCATTCTGGGCAAGATGCCCGGCGCACTGCTGGTGACCAACATCGGCACCAACGCCCTGTTCGGTGCCATCTCCGGCTCTGCATCTGCTGCGGCTGCTGCTGTTGGCTCCATGATCCGCGACGGTGCCGACGAGCAGGGCTACGACCCCGCCGTGACCGCTGCCACCAACGCCGCTTCCTCCTGCTCCGGTTTGCTGATCCCGCCGTCCAACGCCCTGATCACCTACTCTCTGGCGTCCGGCGGCACCTCTGTGGCTGCGCTGTTCATGGCTGGTTACATCCCCGGCATCATCTGGGCGCTGTGCTGCTGCGTGGTGGGCGTGCTGCTGGCGGTCAAGCTGGGCTATAAAGGCACCCCCGGCAAGTTTGACTGGAAAAATCTCGGCGTCTGCACCCTGCGCGCTCTGCCTTCGCTCTCCCTGATCATCGTGGTCATCGGCGGCATCATCGGCGGTGTGTTCTCTGCCACCGAAGGCTCTGCCATTGCCGTTGTCTATGCACTGGTGCTTGCCTTCTGCTACCGCTCCATCAACCTGAAGAGCCTGTGGAAGATCATCGTGGACTCTGCCAAGATGTCCGGCATGGTGGTGTTCCTTGTGGGTGTTTCCAACATTCTGGGCTGGGTCATGGCCTTTTTGCAGATCCCGGATGCCGTGGCAGCAGCCCTGCTGAGCCTGACCAACAACAAGTACATCATCCTGCTCATCATGAACGTGATCCTGCTGGTGTCCGGCACCTTTATGGATGTGACCCCGGCCATCCTCATCTTCACCCCGTTGTTCCTGCCCATCTGCCAGAGCTTTGGCATGAGCACCATCCAGTTCGGTCTGATCCTCGTGTATAACCTGTGCATCGGCAACATCACCCCGCCTGTGGGCAACGCACTGTTCGTGGGCATCAAGGTGGGCCGCACCTCGCTTTCCAAGGTCATGCCGTACATGCTTATGTACTATGTGGCCATCATCGGCGGCCTGCTGCTGGTCACCTTTATCCCGGCAGTGTCTACCGCACTGCCGCAGGCAATGGGCCTGATGTAACTGAGACATCTCCTTCTTGTTCTTATTCTTCTTCTCCTAAAAAGGCGGTACCCGCTTTGCAGCGGGCACCGCCTTTTCCTATCTCTTGCACAAAAGCAGTCTTGTGCGCTATACTATCTGCAAAGGGAGGGAGACATCATGCGCAGACGGACCTTTTTAGCCGGGCTGGGCTTTGCGGCTTTGCAGCTGGCAGGCTGTGGCGCAAAGCCGCAGACCACACCGGACTATGTGCTGACCTATGCCGACAACCAGCCCGCCGGGTACCCCACTACGCAGGGCGCGCAGTATTTTGCAGACCTTGTGCAGCAGCAGACCGGGGGCAAGGTGGTCATTCAGGTCAAGGCGAACGGCGAGTACGGCTCGGAACAGCAGGTGTGGGAGCAGCTTGCCATTGGCGGCGTAGATTTTGCCCGTGTGTCACTCTCGGTGGCCACGGACGATCTGCCCCGGCTCAACGTGCTGCTGCTGCCGTATCTCTACCGGGATGCCGACCACATGTGGCGCGTGCTGGACGGCAGCATCGGGGCTGAGTTTTTGCAGGACTTTACCGCGCAGGGGCGCGTGGGCCTGAGCTGGTACGACGCGGGTGCCCGCTCGTTCTATGCCCGTCAGCCGGTGCGCAGCCTGAACGATTTACAGGGCAAGACCATCCGCGTGCAGAACTCGCAGATCGTGATCGATATGATCCGTCTGCTGGGTGCAGTGCCGGAGACCACGGCTTACAGCGACGTCTACTCGGCGCTTGAGACCGGGCAGATCGATGCCGCCGAGAACAACTGGCCGGCCTACTATTCCATGGAGCACTATAAGGTGGCGCGGTACTATATGGCCGATGAGCACAGCCGCGTACCGGAGGTGCAGCTGGCTTCTGGCCGCACATGGGATGCACTGCCGGAGGAATACCGGCAGATCCTGCAGGCGTGCGCCCGGGCATCGGCGCAGTACGAGCGCCAGCTCTGGGCACAGGAAGAAACAGCCGCCCGCAAAGCAGCCCTTGCAGGCGGCTGCTTTGAGCTGCCGCTGCCCGAGGAAGAAATGCAGAACTTCCGGCAGCTGGTGCAGCCGCTATACCGGAAACATTGCGCCGACTATCTGCCGCTGGTGGAGGAGATACAGGCAGAGTGATAACAGAGAAAGGGACGGCGCATTTTGGGTGTCGTTCATGGCTTCTAAAAAATCCCGCTGTTGGGCTTCGTCCAGATAGGACAACTCCACAGCGGGATTGAAGGCAATTTTTCTTTTTTATCTACGGCGTGTGAGTGGGTCGAACAGCACGGCCCTGACAAAGGAAGCTCCGGAAACGTGAACCGCCCCCATTTGTCAGACCGTATGGTATACCGCTCAGGAAATGGGGCGGTTCTTTTTTTGTGCGGCAGCTTCTGCTTTTTATTTGCTGTGCCCCCTGCGTTGCCGACAGTTCCATTCCACCTTATTCTGCCCCCGCAGAAGATTGTTTTTGCCCGCTGTATTTGTGCCCGCAGGGTCGCCCAGCTTTCCCGAAAATGGCTGCCTGTTTTGCCGAAAGGTCGTACTATACCCGGGAAAGAAGTATTGAAATACCGCTTCGGCCATTTATTCTGCCGTTTCTTACCGATTTTACAATGTTTTTTGCAAAAAAGGCTTTACAAATGAATTTCAAAAGCATATTATATAATTATAGGTTCAACTTCTTTACGCAAATAGTTTCGTACCGGTTCGTATAAGGCAGCTGGGTCTGTGCTTCCCGCGCCGCTTCTGCCTTGCGATAAATCATTGGAGCCCGCCGGTGCAGCCCCGCTGCACCAGATCAAATACAGAAGGAAGGTTATGCATCATGCCTGAAAAGAAAGTTTCTGCTCCCGCAGCCGAAGCTCCGGCTGCCGAGGGCAAGACCCGCAAATCCACCAAGGCTCCCGCCCGCCGTGGCCGCCCGCCGCTGGCACCTGAGCTGTATGTAGAGATGGGCGGTGAGCAGTACAACATCACCGACATCATTGACCGCGCCAAGGCAGACTACCGCACCACCCACAAGGTCGGCGTACAGTCCTGCAAGGTGTACGTCAAGCCCGAAGAGGGCGCAGCTTACTACGTCATCAACAAGTTCTCCGGCAAACTGGATCTGTAATTTTTTCACAGAGCCGCAGGCAGCACCGCACTGCTGCCGCGCCTGCCATTCCCACAATAAGGTTCCATCAACAAAAAAAGACACCGCACAGCTGTGCGGTGTCTTTTTTTGCATAGGCAGCGGCTCAGAACCCCAGCATCCGCCAAAGGGTCTTACGCTCCTCGGCCGGGTCCGGGTCCGGGATCTCGAATACATAGCGCTCGGTGGCGTTGATCACGGTGGTGTTGCCGCGGGTGCATACCCGGGGCAGCTTTGCATCGTAATTCAGGTGTACGTGCCCGTGGATGAACCATTTAGGCTGGTACTCGTCCAAAATCTCGTTGAAGCACTCAAAGCCCCTGTGGGCACAGTCGTCCCCATCGTTCAGCCCTTTGGCCGGGGCGTGGGTCAGCAGCAGGTCGATGCCGCCCCTTTTGTGCGCCTGATGCTCCAGCTTGTGCACACGGCGGCGCATGGCCTTCTCGGTGTACTGGTAGGTATCCTCTTTATTATAGCGCTGACAGCCCCCCAGCCCCATGATGCGCAGACCCTTCCATGTGTACACCTGATCGTCCACGCAGATGCAGCCGCCGGGCTCGCCCTGGGTCTGGTAGCTGCCGTCGTGGTTGCCGTGCACATACAGGATGGGCGCAGCGGTAAAGTTTGTGAGATATTCCAGATACTTTTTGGGCAGATCCCCGCAGGAGAGGATCAGGTCGATGCCTTCCAGCCGGGCACGGGTGTCATAGTCCCACAGCGCCTTGGACGGGACATCTGAGATGGCAAGAATTTTCACGTTCGTATGCTCCATTCTTTTCCGGTCAGGCCGGCTCATTTCTCCAGACCCTTTACGTTGTCCAGTCCGTTGATCGCCAGCACGGTACGGGTCTTGACGTCCAGTTCATCGTAATGGGGCAGCTTGCCGTGTACACAGGCATCCAGCCAATCCATCTCCATCAGTTCTTTGGGGCTGTAAACTCTATTCTCCGGGGAGTGCAGGTTGTCCTCGTTATCATACAGCTTTTCCGGGAAGATGTGCACATTATCCGAGCCCTGCAGCGTTTCCAGCAGATCCAGCAGCTGCCGTGTACCGCTGGGCAGTGTTTCCTGATACTCCAGATCCTCTGCGCCGCTGCGCAGCCCCCACCAGTAGTTCACCGCACGGGTGGTGGCCGCGTTGTCCCAGCTGCCGTCAAAGATAGAGCGCACGATCTCCACATAAAAGGTATCCCACCGCCAGATTGGCAGACCCAGCGGCTGCAGGCTGCCGTCCGGCAGCTTGCGGCACAGACCATAGTCCCGGTGGGTGTTGGCAGGCTCCCGGCTGTCCCGGGCGTAGACCATGTCGATCTCCGGGCAGTCGGCAAAATCCAGCGGGTGGGCTGCATCGTTCAGGCAGGCCCAGCGCAGCCAGATGCGGCCCGCCGGGCGTACACTCTTCAGTCCCTGTGCAAAAGCGTTGATCGCCGCGGGCACGCCGTACACGGGGTTTGCCGCCACATAGCCGATGTGCCCGGTCTTGGTCATGATACCGGCCAGCATGCCCAGCAGATAGGTCACTTCATAGGTGCGGGGGTAGTAGGTGCGCACCAGCGGGTGCGGCGCGTTCAGAGAGCAGTTCAGGATGCGGGTCTTGGGGTGTTGCGCCGCCACCTTCAGGCAGGCGTTGTACATCCGCACGCTGGTGGCGAACACCACGTCCGCATTGTTGTGGGCTACTTCCTCCAGCACCTGCTCCGCGTCCACCTCCGGGTTCACATCCTCGTAGCAGCTGATATACACCTTGTCCGGGAAAACCTTGGCCAGCGCCTCGCGTCCCTCGTCATGCGCGCGCACCCACGCGCTGATCTTGGCGTTGTACTCGTGGATAAATGCCACCCGCAGCTCACTGGGCTGCTTGCTGGGGCTGAAGATATTCAGCTTGGACAAAAGCGGCTCTGCGGGACTCTTGGGCGGGTCCAGCGAAAGCTCCACGCCGTGGGGCTCGGTAAGCACCTTCACCTCGTTCCACAGCTTTTCCAGGTTCTGCCGCACCTGCGCCGGGGTGGCATCGTAGGTGTCGGAGTAGCGGTACACCGACAGGTACACCAGCAGCGCATCACCGGTGGTCAGCCCCAAGGATCTGCCGCCCAAGGCTTCGAACTGCTGGTGGAACATGGTGTAGAAGGCGGCAAAGTTCAGCCGGTCATCCTCCGACCATGCCTCGCCGCTGGCCTTGCACACCAGCGTCTGCAGCTTGCTGTAGCCGCCCAGCTTGGAGAAATGCACATAGTTCACCTTGGACAGCTTATAGAAATCCAGAAACTCGTAGTAGATCTTATTTTCCAGATCCTCGGTGCGGGCGGGGATGAGCCGGGTGACCGTGCCCGGGATCTTGACGGCGCCGTAATACTTGAGCACCGAGACCCGCTTGTTGCCCTCCTGCACATAGAACCGGTTCATGTACTCAAAGGCGATGATGGGGGTATGGATGCCCTCTTCCAAGTGCGCGTCACACAGGTTCGACCACTTGGCAGCAAACTCGGTGTCCGGCTCCAGCAGAGGCATAAAGTCATACGAAAAGGCAGTGTGCCGTCCGCTGGTCTTGGTGCCCACAAGGCTGTCTGACGGGATCTCCACCAGACCCAGCGGCTCCTGCGCCACGATATCCACACCCTTGAGCACATCGTCCAGAACAGCCAGATAGGGCGACTGGCCGCGGGCTATGCGGACACGATAGGCGCGCTGCCCTGCGCGCAGTGCACTTTTATAATCTTCCAGCATAAGAACTCCTTCTTTATCATAACCGCAGTGCCGCAGTCCCCCTGCCGCACCGGAACACCCCCAGTATACCACAAAAACAGAAATAAGGCAGTATTTTAGGGCTAAAACTGTTGATTTTCCCGGTGGTTTCAGGTACGATAAGAATGCTATTCAAAACCGACAGGAGTTTACTATCATGCAGACCGTTTCTCTGCCCGTGCTCAAGGCGGGCGAATACGCCGGCGGCATCTGGTATTACGAGCCCCACACCTACCAAAGCTACCGTTACGTTCTGGGGCGGGTGGGCAAACACCCGCTGGTGTGCATCGGCATCAACCCCAGCACCGCCCAGCCCGGCGCGCTGGACCCCACCCTGAAAAGTGTGGAGCGTCTGGCCAACGCCAACGATTTTGACAGCTGGATCATGTTCAACGTCTACCCCCAGCGTGCCACCGACCCCAACGATATGGACAAAGTACCCGACCGCGCCCTGTGCGATGAAAACCTGCGCTGGCTGCAGGCCGTGCTGGCGCAGACCGAGCCTACCATGTGGGCGGCATGGGGCACCCTGATCGAAAAGCGGGACTACCTGCCCGGCCTGATGCGGGAGATGGTAGCCCTGACGCGGGAGCGGGAGATCCCGTGGGTCACCTTTGGCAAGCGCAGCAAAAAGGGGCACCCGCACCACCCGCTATACCTGCGCAAGGATTCCACCCCGGAGCCCTTTGATGTGGAAAACTATCTGGACACCTGTTTCTGATGTCCGACCCGACAGGAGGAGAGCTGCTTTGACCGCAGAACAGTATAAGCCCATCTATCACTGGTTCAGCGCCCACCCGGCTGTAAAGCGGCTGGTCGTTTTTCTGGACCGATGGCTGCCGCTGGTGCCCTTTGTGTGCTATCCGGTGCTGCTGTGCCTGCTGAACATCCGGCTCTCGCGGCTGTTCCTCACCCAGAAGCAGGCCGCGCTGGACTTTATGGTGCTCATCGCCCGTTCCGTCTTTGTGCCGGGGCTGGTGTTCTGGGGCGGCACGCTGCTGCGCAGTCGGCTGCACTTCCCCCGCCCCTACGAGCAGCCCGGCTTTACCCCGCTGGTGGCAAAGGAGAGCCGTGGGCACTCCATGCCCTCCCGCCACGCGCTGAGCGCCGCTGTGCTGGCCGCGGTGTGGCTGTATTTCTACCCCGCTGCGGGCTGCGTGATGGTGGGCATTGCCCTGCTCATCTGCTGCCTGCGGGTGCTCACCGGGGTGCATCATGTGCGGGACGTGGTGTGCGGCTTTGCACTGGGCTTTGCGCTGGGCTGTGCCGGAATGTGGCTGCTGTAAGGCCGTTCCTACACGCTGGAACGGTCATTTTTGCCCGCAGCGCAAAAAAGTTGAAACTTTTTTCAGATTTTCCTTGACAGAATGCGATGGGTATGGTATTATTTCTCTCGCAGCCTGTGCCGACACAGAACTGCCGCCATAAAGGAACCCATTGGGATAACAACGTGCGCCCGTAGCTCAGGTGGATAGAGCAACTGCCTTCTAAGCAGTGGGCCGGGGGTTCGAGTCCCTTCGGGCGCATCTATGTGGTGCCCATAGCGTAGTCGGTTAACGCGCCAGATTGTGGATCTGGAGACCGTGGGTTCGAGTCCCACTGGGCACCCCACCAAAAAGTCCGCTGTTTTGAACAGCGGACTTTTTCTTTTGGCGGGATACTATAAAAATACGGCACCCCGGCAAAGCAGCTGCTTTGCCGGGGTGCCTTTTCTCTTACTTATTCATCTCCTGCAGAATCTTTGCGATCTGGGCGGGGGTGTAGCCCTCCTGCCGCAGGGCGGAGGTGATGGCCACATCGCTCTTGCCCTGACTGCGCAGCAGCGCTGCCGTGTAGGGTACCCCGGCGCTGACGGCGCTGCGGCTTCCGCCGGAAGCAGAGCCGCTGCTGCCGGTGGCCTTTCCGCTGCTGGAGCTGCCGGACTTTGTGCCCGCAGTCGCTGCTCTGCTGGCGGCCTGTGCGGCCTTCTGCTGGGCGTTAGCCTGCTTCAGCGCCCACTCGCCCTTGGCGATGTTCAGCTTCTGGGTGGTCACGTTATTGTTGAATGCCTGCTGCTTCAGCGCATCCTGATAGGCGCGCTCGCTGGCGGTGTTGTCGTACTGCTGCTGGGTCAGTGCGTCCTGACGCTGCTTCTCCTGCATCTGCTGGCTCCACTGGGTGTCGGCGCGCTCAGCCTCATAGGCGCGGTTGCCCGCGTAGATGTTGTACCCAGTGTTCATCAGACTGCCCACCAGACTACCCAGACCGGTGGTGCCGCTGATGGCCAGCTGCACCACATCCCCGATGATGCCCAGCACGGTCATGATATTATTAAAGGCCTGCTGGCGCTGATTGATCTGCGCCTGCTCCTGCGCGGTGTAGTAGCCGTGCAGGGTGTCCAGCCGATTCAGATGTTCCTGATACTGGCCGTAGTCCTTGGCGTAGGCGTCGTTGTAGGCCTCGCCCTTCTGCTGCAATTGGGTGTAGTAGTCCTGCAGCTGACGGTCATACAGGGTCTGGGCGTTCTGCTCCTGTCCGTTCAGCTGGTCCAGCCGGTTCACCAGTTCCTCGCCGCCGCTCTGGTAGGTATCCAGCGCCAGACTATACAGGGTGGGGATAGCGCTTGCCAGCCCGCCGATCTGCTGCTGATAAGCCTGCTGCGCCGCACTGGTGGCATAGCTGGAACCGTAGCCGCCGGTCAGGGCTGCCGCCTGCGCCGCCGCGTCCGCGCTGGCGTTGTGGGCGTTCTGGGTATATAGCTGCTCATACTGGCGGTAGAGCGGGTCACGGGTGTAGCTGTACTGAAAATTCTCCCGCTCCAGCAGCTGCCCCAGCAACTCGTTGATCCTGTCCTGATAACCGCTCTGGTAATCTGCGGGGCGGTTCTGCTGCCACTGCTTCAGGGCATCGGCAGCATCGGTCACCTGCTGGCTGGGGCGGTAGCTGGTGTTTGCCATGGCCTTTTCCACATCGGCGCGGCTGTTCAGCCCCTCGGTGCTGTAAGCGGACTGTGCGGCAGGCTGCGCCTGCGTTTGCACGTCCGGCTGCAACAGCTCCTCCTTCTTTTTGGATGCCATAAAATTCTCCTTTCTTATAATCCCTGCAGCTTGCTGCGCAGGGTGTCGGACATATTTTCCGTATCCAGATTGGTCAGTACATACTGCAGCTGCTCCTGCATCTGGTACAGATAGCTGCGCAGTGCCCGGGCATCCTCCGGGTCCATATTCTCACTCAGCCTGGGCAGGCCGATCTTGCCCAGGCCTGCAATGCTTGCCATGGTTCATCCCTCCAGTTCCATCCAGTTTCCCTTTGCCCCGCTGAAGGTCTTGGCCAGGCTCCGCAGGGTGATCTGCCCATAGCCCCACAGCCGCAGCCGGAGCGAGGCGCACCGCCCGGGCACAAGGTGCAGATCACAATTGCGGCGCGGGCCCTCCACTGTCAGGGCAGCGGCGTTCTCCCAGGGGCCGCCGTCATAGCTCACTTCCACAGTCACCCGGCTCCTGCAGGCGGCATCCAGCCGCAGCGTCAGCCGGGAAAGATACCGGTCCTCTGCACCGTCCAGACCAATGTCTCCCGTGACCAGTTCAAAGTTCAGCTTTTCCTCCACACCGTCGGTGGCCTGCCAGTCCGCTTCGCGGCTGGGATCTGCGGCCCACAGTGCCT
>OIEL01001040.1_pt1 | contig 14188 bp, 10 predicted proteins | sample 1581731 | NCBI WGS metagenome assembly OIEL01 (sample SAMN01760977, study PRJEB22395) | human gut metagenome | reverse complement strand
GATCTCTACGATCAAGGCCACCAGCGACCGTGTTCAGATAGAGTGGAAAATCTGACATTTCCGCTCTATCGCCCCTCATTTCTATTTTATCTTGTTTGTACCCCTTGTACACCGATGTTTGCGTAACCTTTTAACATATATGATGCTACATAATGAAAAACTTTGACCGGCAACCTTTCTAAGTATGGGTCCAATATAGGCTTATACTTATCTATCCCTTCATAAATAGCCCTCTGAATCAATGTAACTCCTTGACTATCCTTGCAAAAATTTATACTATTATCTCCCAGCTGTTCCATATAATAAGAATGATTGATAGCCTGCCAGCAAAACAGCGACGCCAAATCCGGTCTTTCTGGCAATACATAATAACTGTCAAAAAGATACGTTAATATTTCGTATGGGTATTGACTTTGCTCCTCCCATTTTTCATCATACAAAAAAAATAATTTTTCCAAAATTTCATTATTCGTATGTGAAAGAAGTTCCACATGATTCTGCTTTCTATACTCCCTGGATAATTGTAAAATTTTATTCATAATATTTCATCCCCTTCCAATTATTTTACTACCTATCTATCCGTTCCCATAGAAGCATTTAATTCGGCTACTTCTTTTGCCACAGAACAGAAACAATATATTTTTGCTATAGGGATCAAGATGATTCCGAATTATTCACTTTACGCTCCTTAAAGAAGTGTTTTATCACAAACAAATTATCTGTGAACTTTTCTTTTTCTAATTCATAATATCTTCTTTCCCTAAGTTTTTTATTTATATGTCCATTCTACTTGCAGGCCATTATTCGTTTCATTAGTTCCGAATAATCAATGAGACTCATTCTGCTTTTTATTTTCTCCCGATATTTTCTAGCATCTCTGGAAAAATATGATGTAGTTACCATTATTCCCGCTGTAGCGTTATCTGCATTGACTGTTCCATATAATTCTCTGACAAGTCCAACATCTATCGGATACTTGGGAGCTCTCTTTTTACATTCTGCATATATTACAAAATCGCCAAGTGATGAGTTATTTAGAATAATCAAATCTTTACCTCCGTCCCTTGTCTGTTTTGTAAGTTCCACATGGTTTCCTTCCTTTTCAAATAATTCGCATACTAATTCCTCAAACTGTCTCGGGGTAATCTCGTGCAATATTTTGGGATTGGAAGCGACTTGATTCATAAGAGAATGTGTTACCACTTTTATATCCTGTTTCAATTTATCCGGCACTCTTACAATTTTACGTTCCGGCACAATGATCTCCGGATATTGTAGAGAGATTCCGTCATTATAAGTATACAATTGGTGTATGTCTCTTTGGATATCAAGGAAGTAATCACCAAATCCTTCATCTTTTAATCTGTCATGAATCTTTCCTGCTATCAATCTTGGCATTAAGCACTGATGATCAAGTTGTTTGATAATACTCTCAACAAAATATTCATTTGAAGCATGATTACCAAGATAATCATTAATAAATAAGAAAGTCTGCTCCGTTGTCAAAGGTTCTAATTTTATTTCATAGTCAAACTTTGTAGCAAACTGATTGTCTCTAGAAGTACATATATAACACGCCTTTCCGAACTCTATCTCTTTAATTATTTGCTTATATCTATATATATCATCCAAGCCATCTATTAAATAAACAGTGTCACTTGATTCTGACAAATAATCCCCTGTCTTCTTATTGTCCGGGAAAAGTTCCATATTTTTGTATCTGATTTTCTTTCCTTGCTCCCACAATATCTTTCCAGCTATATTTAGTAAAAAAGTTTTACCACTTCCTGCGGCTCCTGTTATCAAAAATTTCCCATGTGGAATCATTTTAACTAGATCTAAAATCTCTTGCAGCTCATTTTTTCTTATAATCTCCATGTATACTCCCTTGTCAAATTTCCATCCATGCAATACCCCTTACTATGCTTTACATATCTTCCTTTTCCTCTACTAGATTCTTCGTTTTGCTAATACTTCATTCCTCCGATTAAAACTACTGCATCCAGTCTACTCTTACCCATCATTAAAATCAATATTGCTGTTCATATTCCCGCGTAATAATTGCGTTTTTCCACATAATATGTTATGATGTATAAGAATTTTTAGTTTTGAAAGTGAGGACGTTATGTTATTAGATGATAAATCCATTTTGATTACAGGTGGTACCGGCAGTTTTGGCAAGGCTTTTACCAAATATGTATTGGACAATTACAATCCTAAGAAGATCATTATCTATTCCCGTGATGAATTCAAGCAGTTCATCATGCAGAATGAATTCAAGCAGTATGCCGGCAAGCTTCGTTTCTTCATCGGTGATGTCAGAGACAAAGAGCGCCTGACCAGAGCATTTGAAGGCGTAGATTATGTCATCCATGCTGCAGCTCTGAAGCAGGTACCTGCCTGCGAATACAACCCGGCGGAAGCAATCAAGACCAATATCCATGGTGCACAGAATGTTATTGATGCAGCTTTGGATACCGGGGTAAAAAAAGTCGTTGCTCTGTCTACCGACAAGGCCGTGAATCCTGTTAATCTGTATGGCGGTACCAAGCTGGTATCCGATAAATTATTTATCGCAGCCAACGCCTATGCCGGAAGCAAGGATATCTGCTTTTCTATCGTTCGTTATGGTAATGTAGCCGGAAGCCGCGGATCTGTCATTCCTTTCTTCCATAACATTATCAAGAATGGTGGAACCGAGCTTCCTATCACCGATTACCGCATGACCCGATTCTGGATCAGCTTGCAGCAGGGTGTCGAGTTGGTCATCAAAGCGTTGGAAGAATCCAAGGGTGGCGAGACCTTCATCTCCAAGATTCCTTCCTTCAAGATCACAGATCTGGCACAGGCAATGTTGCCCGGATGTCAGATGCCGGAAGTCGGAATCCGTGAGGGCGAAAAGCTTCACGAGATCATGGTAACCGTAGAAGATTCCCTGAATACTTATGAATATGATAAACACTTTATTGTATATCCACAGATGGTATGGAGCGAATCCAGACGTGCAGTACCTACCGGCAAGAGAGTCCCCGAAGGATTTTCCTATAGCTCAGGTAACAATACCGAGTGGTTAAGTGTAGAACAGATCAAAGAATTACTCAAGACAATCGATTTAGAAAAATAATAATCTAAAACGGAACTCAAATAAGAGTGTGTGAAGAAAACTCTGTAAATACGTAGAGCTTCTATGATAATGAATTGGCGGAAACAAAAATACGTTAAAGGATGCAACAGCAGCATTGTTTGGAAGATAAAATATTGAAGCTACAGAGGAGGAATTGCAAATGTTCTATTTAGACCACGAAGAACAGGTTAAATTTGTAGATGGTGTCCTTGCTCATTCACAGGAGTGGCAGTGGCTGATAGATATTATAGGCGAAAAGGCAGAATTTAAAGACATAGATTCCTGGGGAGATTTTGTTAATGAGAGAATACAACTACAGACAATTTATGAGTATTTTGTCAAAATTTTAAGCTTTTGCGACCGGGAATGGGAATGGCCGCAAGTGCAAATACAGCAGTTATGGTTGATTGCCCAATTCTATTTAGACATGATAAGTATGGAGGAATGCGTGCAGGATATCACAGATATATCTTGCACGCTTTTTCTTTTTTGTGTATGGATCACCAAATTGGAAAATGTGGATAATGAAACAGATTATCTGCTGGATATCCGCTTGTTATGTCAGAGAAACTGTTATGAAATCATAAAATGTAATTCACTGCAGATGTCGGAAGACGATTTGATGAATTATGCAAATGAATATTTTGGCGATCATATGGAAGTTCCCATAGATTGTTTGTGTGATAATATCGAACACAAGAAATATTTGTGCGATATAAACTTTTTGCAGCAATATGAGACAGCAATTATGAATTATAATTGTTTTGGATATAGATCCCTACCGATATCTGATTGCACAACCTGGCAGGAGGAAGGACTGTTGGATCTGTTAAAGATATCAATCCGGGACAGACAAGTTGTACCTATGTTTTCCGGAAACGGAAGATCTGTTCCGGATGTTGATTCATGGACGGAGGGCAGCTTATTGAGTATTAAAGATTTCTTTAGAAATGATATGTCGGATTTTTTGGTGGAAACAGTACTTTATGTTTTACTACAGATAGAACCCTCGCAGAAAGTGAAACTGACTCATTGCAAGTTACTGACACAAGCACTGGAGGCAGGAGAAGACAGCTTTAAGATTGCGAATAGCTCATCTTACGCAATACTGTCATATTTACACGCAGATCATATGATGAAGGACTGCAATGATTCACAGGAATACATAACACTGATCAAGCTGCTTCAGGAAGAAAAGGATCCGGAAATCATCTTACAGTACAGTGAGTCCGGATATCCGCTAAAAAGGGAACAAAAAGGAATTGTTAAAGATTTTTTGGAGAACAAATATAAAGCGATAGATGATATAGATGATATTTATCGCCTGAACAGCTATATGGAGGATGAGTATACAACCAAAAGCATTACAACGGAATATTTGAGGAAGGTCGATGAAAAATTTAATAGTTTGGTTGCAAAAAAGAATGATATCTTGGAGGCAACCGTTTTTTATCAGTACATGTTGTTTCTGTTTAATGTGAATAAGAACAGCGGAAATGTAAACAAGCGTTATGTACAGTCGATGATGATAAAACTCCAGCAACTGTGGCAGAATTCAGCCTATGAAAAGCAGCGCGAAAATTTGCATGTATTTTCGCATGAAACTACAATAAAGACAGCGGTTATTGAACGGTTTTCGGAACAGAGCCTGATGAATCCGATTGTGTTTGCAAGGAATTGTATTCCCTGTACCGAAGAAAAGGTATTGGATATTATGATACACACATCAGAGCATCCAATGTTGTTTTTAGTTTCCAGGATCTCATTGACTCCCGTGTTCCCGGAAAAGGGAGATGGAGTAAGGTATGAGAGACATGATATTGATAAAATGCTTCTGGAATATGTTGATAAAATCAGGGCAAAAAAGGGCTATAAGCTATTGAATGTACTCGAAAGCGAGAAATATGTCTGGAGCATTCATGAAAAATACAGAGAGTGTACGCAGGCTGCTGTAAGTATGTTTATCAAGGAAAAGGAACTTTATCAGATGGTTCGAAAAGAGACAAAGGAGATAAGACTGGGGAATTATTGTAAAAATATTACTCTGGGGCATTTGACGCAGCTGTTTCCGGTGTTGGAGATACGAATAAGGGAATTGGTCAAATTGTTTGGAATATTTCCATTCAAGAAGAACAAGGATGAGTTTATGCAATATAACGATCCCAGTTCACTGCTCCGGGAGCTGTTGAAACAGATATATGTAGAACAACAGGGCTTTGATAATGTACCGGATTTATTGTATGTCTACAATATTATGTACAATAGCAATTCCTATAATATCCGAAATGAATGTGTACACGGTAGAGACTACTTAGAGGGAAACAGCTTGCATTTTGCATTTCGAGCTACGCTGATGGCAATCGCTATGGTGAATTTTAGGATTAAAACGATTCAGGATAATGTGAGTGACATCTGTTAAGAAAAGTCGGAGATTTGTTGGCAATTGAGCTGAATGAATTTTTCGAGATGTTGATGGACGCTGACCGAAAAAATTGTAAGAATTTGCCGAAAATTGACATATATATGATAGAGGAAGTATAAAGATGGTTTGATTTAAATCAAAGGGAGAATCTGGGAATGGACTCTGTTGCAAGAATATTGGAACTGATAGTGGATTTTTTAAAGAGAAATTATAAAAAGCCGAAACTTTGGTTTGGAATATTGGGAATCTTGGTATTTATTATCTTGATATTTCCGTATATTGATTCCAATACGTTTTACTATACCAGAATGGAGAAGAGAATCAGCATCTTAGAGCATCTTACACAATTGGATGAAACTGCGATTAATAGTAATCCGGTGTATCGACAAGAATATGAGAGCATATTACAAGAAATTCAATTGCAAAGAGAAAGATCAGTAAATTCAATAGCGACGCAGCTCTTTGATACCGTAAATTCTTCATGGACAACCGGAAAGAACCAGGGGAACAAGATCCTGAAATTTATATCTGGTGCGATATGGTTTCTTATTGTTACAATATGTGTTCCTTTCATGAATACATTTAAAAAGCGGAGTGACAAATTGGTTGCATTTATTGTGATGATTATACTGTCAACAATAGTAGGATGCATATTTATGGCAATACCTATTATTTACAGGGCGTGGATAAATTATTTTGTAATACCGATTGCACAATTAGTAATTGTGATTGTACTGGTTGGGAAAAAGGACAAAAAATCGTAGGAAGGGGTTTACAAAAGTGAAAGAAACTATATTTTGCATCACAAGTGCATTTATATTATATGAGGTATCGGGAATAATCGGTAAAGAGATGCTGGCGGACAAACATATTACTGGGGAGGGAAAAGGGTATTGCGATATTACTTTTGGCAAGGAAAGCAAGAAATCGCTCATCATAAATATACAGTATAATATTTTCGCACCGATTATCTATATGTTGCTCATTGCAACAGTATTGCAGAATATAGGGCAGGAAGAACTGGCGTATAAAGCAGTCTACATTGTGCCGTGTTATTATCTCGTCAGATGGGTTATGATTACGGTCATTGCGGGAAAATATCAATTGTTTAATATAAAATATGAATGCACATCAGCGATTCCGGGTGTGTTACTGGCTTTTTTCATTCAAAGGATATTGATTTTGTCAGGGAAGGAAATATTTCCCACAGTGGAAGAATTTCGAACACAGTTATGGTTGGTATTTTTTGCCATGGCATATCAATTTTGCGTTAGGTCATTGGGAAAATCTGATGCCATCCGGCAGAACCGGGTTTGTACGAAGCAAATGAAGCAAAAGTATATCCTTGATAAGTATGAATTATTTCAAAGGAAATATGGTACGATCATACAGGCTGAAGCACCTGGAGATTATTTGCAGCGTGTGATTTATGCAATTATGATCTATGAGAACTTTAATAGACCTACGACTCAAAGGTGGTGTGAAAATGTGCTGTTTTGTCTGGGGCGAAGACCGATGACGTTAGGAATTATGCAGGTGTCTACCACGAAATTCATACACAATGCAGAGAGTGTTGAATTGGGATGTCGAAAAATTAAAGAGTCATTTCAAGAGTATGTGAAAATTGCCAAAAAAGAAAATTATCAGGGATACTATTTTGGAGCCGGAGAACCTGAATTGTGCCTGGAAAAAATATGTGAGGATTACAATAAGGCCGAGGATTACGTAGATGCAATAAAAGCCATTTTTTATATGTTGCCGGATCCGGAATATGGTGAATATGATGAGGCCCGTCAGCTATTAGAAACAGAAGAACAGCAGGGAGAGGGGGAAACATCGGACTTCATTCGGGCTTACGGAATGGAAGATTTGACGGAAAAACTGGGGAAATATGAGCATATTATCTTGCAAGACGATTATTATCTTAGGGTGTTAGACACGGAATCTCCTTATGTTTCTTGTTATTCAGAAGATGAATGTACAGTTTATTGCATAAATGGAATCGAAAACTTGACGATTACCGGAGAAGATGCCATGTTTTACATGGGCGCCGGTGATTATTTTGTGTTCAGAAATTGTAGGAACATTACAGTGCAAAATGTTGGATTTATTCGCCAGGCCGATCAGGAGAAAACAGCTGCACCGATATTACAGTTAGAGAATTGCGAGGATATCAGACTGGAAGCGGTAGAATTGATGGGAAGGAGCGGAGCTGCATTAAGATTAAGGCATTGTGAGCGTGTCAGAATGAAAAATATGCGGATTCACGATTGCCGGGAAGGGGCAGTCATTATGGAAGAAACAGAGGCAATTATGGAAAACTCTCAACTGAGAAGAATCCGGGTAGAGGGAAAAGCGGAGATTATTTCGATAAAATCGAGTATTGTTAAATTGCAGGAACTAATATTTTACAAGGATAGTACGCAAGGCTGCTTGATAGGAAATGATAATAGCAGAGTAGAAGGCGAAGAATTCATTATACAAGAATGTGACTATGCGGATATTTGCAATCAAAAGATGATAGGGTATGGACAGATGTAGCATGCTTGTTTGATCTTAGATAAAAGGTAATTGCGAGAAAAATGCGGGAGGGGATAAAAGATGCTGGAAAATACAACAAACATTAGTATTGAACAATTAGTAGAGATAGTAGGAGTCACTACCGGAAGTGTTATTGCGGTTGGCAAAGGAATTTTATCTTTTTGTGAGTTAATATCTTCGTATAATATAGAAATTGGATTAATGACAAAAAAGGAACAATGGAAATTTCGAATAACTAATTTAGCTATGTTGACATTTTCCATTTGGTTGTTAAATGTATTGTTTTGTTTTGTATGTTCGGATGAGAGAGTAATTTGCGTTGTATTTTTATGCTGTATGATTATTTTTTTAGTTTGGGGAATTAGCTGTTTACTCCTTGCAGTCATGTGGCTGCTAAATAAAAGAAAGATTGTTTTAATAAATACTAATGTCGAAGGCTATGTCAGGGTGCTATGCTTTGTAGCATTTCTACTTTTTGGGATAACCTTTAACGACTGCTTAGTGTTCTATGGGACGGAAAAGTATAATGTATGGATTGGCAGTTTTTTAATGACAGTATTGATAATGGAAATGTTTATATGGTTGGCTGATTTCAGCAACCAATCAGGAATAGCAAAAATATGCTATTATGATTTAGCACTCAAAAAAAATATATTTGTATTTTTCCGTTATGATGAAGATTTATTTATGTGCGGTAATGCATCAAAAATGAATGAGTGTGATGAAAATTATCTGGTTCCCTATAAAAGAATACAAGAAGCAAAGTTATTACCCATATCACGGGATATTAAGCAGGAGTCGCATGTGAATTGTCGACGGGTAATAATTCAAACATCAAATGTCGATTATGAACTGGAAAAGATATTAAATAAAGTAAAAGATGCATTGAAAAATCAAAATATAACACAAGGAAAAATTGATGAAACCTATATATACATAAAACCTTCAGATAAAAAAGCATATTATGTAACACCTGATGAAGTGACAGATTCGGTGGAATTGTAAGATTACTTACAATGAAGATAAGTAGCTTTTAAAGTCTCGGCGAATTGCAAAATTCCGGCGTTTATAGCTTATATAATATTGGGAGTTGTTTTTGCATTGGTTTTATCTGCTTTGATCATTATTGGTGTTATAACCATTTTACATAAATGCTTAAAGGATAAACGACATGATGTAAAAATAAAAACAAAATACTTCGATATTGAAATAACTCAGCATGAGTAATATATAGTATAAGGGCAGTTATAGACCGTAAAGGTTTGTAACTGTTCTTTTTTTAGTTTGATAAATCGAAAGACGGAGATGGGGGATCTTCCCTCCGAAATCCAGAGTATAAGTTGATATTGACGATTAAAATTAAACTTGTTACAGTGTTTATGGAGCATTAGTTTATAAAGGTAGAACACCCTTTCATAAGGGAGGTCCTGGTTCGATTCCAGGATGCTAAAGGGTATAATAGGATTGTATCTTTTAGCATCCTGAAATTCTGAGGTATAGCATGGCTGAAGAAATTTACAGAGCGTATGTCAGTAACGTAAAAGAGTTAGAAAAACATAGAAACGTAATTGTTCAATTAGCCAATAGGGCTATTAGAGAAAATAAGCAAATTGAACTAAATACACTGACGAAAGTATATGCATTAATATATTCTGCATATGTTGAGGACTCTTTTTTGAAACTTATCCATACACCTCAAGCATTTACAGAAATTGAAATCATGGATATTCAGCGCGGCAGGAATCTTGAAGAAAAGTGGAAAAAATGTGTAGAATTAGCATTTATGAAAATAAACAATAGAGCTAATTTGGGGGAAATCGCTAACAAAAAACAGACATTAAATCGAATTTTAGATAAGTATATTATTGCTCCAAGCCAAATGAGAAATAAAATAGCGCATGGGCAGTGGTCGGTTTGCTTAAATGGTGACTGCACAAAAATTAATGAACAGATAAGTAAAGAAATGAATAAATTAGATTTTGTGAAAGTAGATCGGCTTTTTTCAATATATAAAAAGTATCAACAGTGTGTATTGGATTTATTAGTTTCTCTAAGAACGCATTATCGTGATTACTATGCAAATATTACTGAACTGGAGAGATATGTAAAAGAAACAGAATCATGGACTTTAGAGACTAAGAAAGATAAAATTTTGTCTTCATTAAAATATAAGCATCACAAAAGCATACGTAAAATGAATCAAAGAAGGGGAGTGGAATAATGCATAAGATTGAAATTAAAAAAACGGACTGATTGAACAACTTGAAATGAATATCAACAAGTTTAATATATTAATTGGAGTATCAGACGGCACCTGCTGCAGACTCTCCGCGGCTTGACAGCAGACATTTAAAATTAAATTAGGATAAAATCGGTGAGGAAATGAGAAAAGTACAGGATGTAATTTTAAAGTTAATTGCGGTAATGGGAATTTGTTTTTTTACAGCGTTAACGATTGGAGCAATAGGTACCGGCAGAAAGTTAGCTCCTTTCTCGGAAACGGTTTCGACAGTTAGTGACAACTGGATAAAAGCAGTTGGAATTGTGTTGGGATGCATAGTCATTATAGGAATCATCTGGAAATATAGTTCCCGGGTATACATTCGGCATTTGCGAATTGCAGCAGCGGTAATTGCAATTTTGTCTGCGGCCGGGATAATTACTATGGCATTAAATGCCGAGTATGTTCCTATAGCAGATCAGGAATATGTATATGTTGTCTTGAAGAATCTTTTTACAGGAAATTACACAGAATTACAGAAGTATTGGTATTACAATGTATATCCGTATCAGCTTGGAGTAGGTGCTGTTTATTTGTTACCAACACGAATTTTGGGAAATTATAGTGTTAGTACTTTACAATGTATTCAGGCGATTTGTGGTGGAATCATAATTTTTACAGGGAATGAGATTGCATGGAGGCTGTTTCACAAAGAAAGACTATGTATTTTTTATTTACTGTTTGCCATATGTTATGTTCCTCTGCACTTATATGAACTTTATATATATGGTGAAACGATTGGCGTGTGCTTTTTACAGCTTGCCATTTTGTCCCTACTGGTACTGCAGGAGCATGAACAATGGATACTATGGAAAAAGATTTTCGTATATATTGCAATGATCAGCAGTATGATTGTGTCCTATACAGCGAGAAAAGCATTGATTATTGTATGGATTGCTGTCCTGGGTATTCAATTTTTACGTGCTCTAAAGGGGAATCGTAAAAGTTTTATGATTAGTTTTTTCTGTGTGCTTTTGATGATACTTGGACAAAAAACAGTTATTCAATGCGTAGAACATCAGGCAGAAATCCAATTATCGGAAGGAGTTCCGGTAATATCTGTGATTGCAATGGGATTTCAGGATGAGGATCCAAACCATACAGGGAGTGGAACATATAATGCATATCAAATAAATCTCTTTTGGGAAAATAATTTTGATGTAGCTAAGTGTAAGGAACTTTCTATTTTAAATATAAAGCAGTCCATTGTCAGATGGATGCGAGATCCTATAGGAGCATTAGAATTTTTTTGCGATAAAACAGCAGTTCAATGGTTGGAACCTACCTATGGATCTTTTTTATTTACATCGAATATGACGACTTCGTCGAAATGGATGAAGGCTTTTTACTCAGATAGAGGATATCAGATATTCTATGAAATTATGAATCAACTGCAAAATGTTATTTATATTGGAGTATTATTTTATTATATTTATCTGGCAAAGCATAAAAGACAGGAATGGGAATATTTTTTGGGATTGGTTCTGATAGGAGAGGTTTTATTCAGTCTGTTGTGGGAAGCTAAGAGCAGATACGTGTTCCCGTATATAGTGATTGCGCTGCCGGCTGCGGCCATGGGGTATTGGTATTTATGTAACTGTATAGGTAAATATCTCAAACCTCGCACTTGAATAAGTGCCTATGCACCGTAAAAATTCAATAATAACTGGCATAAATATAGCATGAAACTAGAAATTACCCGGGAGCAATATGTTAGGATCATAGAAAAGATAATACAGGATTTCCCGAAGGAACTCAAAAAAAGTCTAAAAAATTTGAGTTCTTTAAAGGAACTCAAAAAGGAACTCAAAAAGGAACTCAAATTTTTGAGTTCTTTTTTAAGTTGTTATTTTCCTAAAACATTTGGATACCTTGAAATCAGTTATCTGAAATGTTATATTGAATCATAACAAACGCTTAAAAAATAAAGAGAAAAGTTATTATTATCCGGTAGGATGGGAGACATGCAGACCATGACAGAACAGAAGAAAAGGTATACGATCCTGGGCATATTTGTGGCAATGTTCCTTTTTGGAGCTTTTTTCCTGCGGGAGACAGGTGTTTATTTTGATGAAAATCAGGAAGAAAGAATTCTGTATATGAATATCTTGCAGTATGGTGAGACCTTACGGATCCCGAAGCTCACGAACTGGTTTCAATGGAAGGAAGAATATCATCCGATCTGCGTAGAAGCGGACAAGGATCATGGCAGTGCTCCGTATTATCTGTGTGGATTGCTGTTAATGAAGCTGGATCAGCATCCGGATGCTGTCAGGCTGCAGAGTGAGGTATGGCATGCGTATACGTATGCGCTGTTTTTCCTGGGTGTGATTTATATGTACCGGTTGTTGTGGGAACTGTTCCGGGACAGGAGGACGGCACTGCTGGGAACACTTATGCTGTTTCTGACACCCAGGATATTTGCGGATGGATTATACAACAATAAAGATTCCGTATTGATGTCCCTGATCATTGTGATGTTATTTTACGGAATCCGCTTTTTGGAGCGTAAGGATTTCAAAAATGCATGTCTGCTGGGAATCTGTGCCGGATTCTGCGGGAATCTGAAGATCAGCGGGATCTATGTTTTTGCAATGATTGGCGGCTTTTATCTGCTGATCCTGACGACAGAAAAAAAGTGGAGCGGGAAAACTTTTTTCGTGGGACTTACGGCAGCAGTTGTCGGTTTCCTGAGTTATTTGACATTAACTCCCGCTATCTGGGGACAGGGATTTCATTTGTGGGAATTTCTGATGTGGAACCTTTCAAACAGTACGGAATATTCCAGAATGGACGGTAAGGTATTGTTTGACGGAACATGGTATGTGCATTCCACGAATCCTCTGCCATGGTATTATCTGCCGAAACTGATCGCCCTGACGATTCCGGTCTATCTCAGTGTTCTGCTGTGGAGCAGTATCGGCATCTGGCTCTATAAAGGCAGAAAGCATCAATGGAATTTTGCGGATCGTATCTATCCGCTGTTCGCACTGACTTCCGGGATTCCGGTGCTGGTAGCAATGCTGTGCGATCCGAATCTGTACAACGGGTGGCGGCATATGTATTTTATCTATGGACCGATGATCGTGATGATGGCTTATGCAGTGAGATATCTGTTGCAGCAACCGGGAATCCGTGCGAGAAGGATTGCAACTGCTATGCTGGTGGTGTTCATAGGATGTAACGGAGTGGGAATTGCACTGACGGGGCAGAGTTCTAGCGCTTATACGAATATTTTGGCAGGTGGTGATGCCTGTGGACGGTACGAGATGGATTATTATGGTGTGACGGCGAAGAAGATTCTCAAAAGCCTTGTGGACCGGTATGGTGAGATCTGCATCAGATCGGACGGCTGTGGAGCCATGATCGTGAATTATTATGTGTTGCCGGCAGAATACCGGGAGAAGATTCGACTGGTATCTTCACAGGAGGAGATACAGGCTGCCGTGGACCAGGGGAAACTGGTACTCGGATGTGTGAATCCGAGTTATGATATCCTGCCGGAGGGAGAGGATGTCGTATGGCTGGAAGATTGGAAGGCCTGGGGCAATACCTATATGAAGATTCGCAAATATTAAATAATATGGTATGATGAGATAGTAAAAAGCAGAGAGGACAAGCTATGAATATTATACTTTTGTCAGGTGGCTCCGGACAGCGTCTGTGGCCTTTGTCCAATGAGATAAGATCCAAACAGTTTATTAAGATATTTCATACAGCAGACGGCGGTCTGGAATCCATGGTGCAGCGGGTATGCCGTCAGATACGGGAAGTAGACCCGGAGGCACAGGGGACGATCGCCAATTCCAAGTCCCAGGTG
>OIEL01001032.1_pt1 | contig 14223 bp, 10 predicted proteins | sample 1581731 | NCBI WGS metagenome assembly OIEL01 (sample SAMN01760977, study PRJEB22395) | human gut metagenome | reverse complement strand
TTATGAGTCACTTTCTTTTTTTTGACATCCGTTGCATTTAGATTGTAAATTCGGGAATAAAAAAGAAAAATTTTTAATAGAACTTGGAACATTGATTGGCACCATTATTCTAGCCATAGCACTATATTATGTAATGAAATTTATTGATATAAAAGTACTAAATTTTGTAAATGGAAAAGATGACTCTATTCATTTTATCGATAATCTTGATTATTTTATCTCAAATTCTCAGATAAATAACTTGGATATGAGAAATATAATGTTCTGGTTTATGCCACAAACCCCATTTTGGATTAGAACAACCTATCGACTTCTACAAATATTCTATATTTATGGAGTATCCATCGTAATGCTACTTATCGCCATCATCGGTCTCGCATTTGTCTTTGATGGCAACAGACGAGTAGAATACGAAACCCGTTGGTATGACAGATACTAAAAAGGAGGAAATAAAAATGTTTGATAATATTATTGAAAATACGAAAAGAAATATCTCAAGTGCAACTTTGATGGCAATCGCTATTACTATTCTCGAATCCTACTTTTTAATCAAAGGAAACTTTCCAATTTCTTATACGATTCTATGCGCAATACTGTTTTATGTAGGATGGGTCGTCTTCTGTTCCATTGCACTAAGTATACTGAAAACAATCATCGCCTTAATTTTATGGATAATCGAGGAAATCAAGAAGCCACAAACCTGCACAAATCAAGAAGTAAAGCCAAGTGAACTTCCTCATCCGATTTTTGATGATGACATCGTCATCAAAAAATTTACCGAAGAGGATATAAAAAATACCTATCCGGTCGATGAAGATTTTTAAAAATAAAGATTTTCATCCAAGAACAAAAAGAGCCTTTCTTATACAGTCTATCGAGTGTATAGGAAAGGCTCTATGTGTATTAGAAAATCGTTACAATTTTTAATCAATTATATAACTTGCAACGATTTCAGCTGTATAGGCAATATGGGTATCTTGATTGCTTCCAGTATCCAGGCCATCTACATCTTTTGGATAATACTTCAAGAAAGTAGCATCCAATGTCGAAAGATCCATTGATTGTTTTTGAATGATTTTACATTCTAACGTTAACGGATATTCTTTTACAGCAGGAACCGAAACTTTTCGGGCATCGACTAGGGTTAAGTTGGCTTCTTTTTCTTTATCTACATCTCGACCACTAATAGAACCACAAACATGTTGAATCGTTGGATTAACACCCTCTAATGGGATACTCAAAGTAAATTCTGGATTTTCATCCAATTGATGACGTGTATAACGATGTTCACGAACAAAAACTGTCACAATTGGCGTACTCCAGTTTACACCAATAACACCCCATCCAATAACCATACTGTTAAATTTATCCGACTTTGAATTCAACAAGATTCCTTTTGGCAATGCCTCAATCATCTTTGGGGCAACTTCACTCACTTTTATTTCTTTCATATTTCCTCCTATGGAAAAGAGTAAGCATCTGCTTACCCTTCGTTGATTTTTGATTCAATATCTTCAATTTCTTTTTCTAATTGAGAAATGAATTTTTCTTTTTGTTGGATTTCTTGTTCCATGTCACCTAAATCAGATTCACTGACCAAACCATTCATATCATCATTTAAACGTTGAATTTGACGTTTTTGATTGGCGATTTGTTCATTCTTATGAGCAATTGTATCCTTCATACGTTCTAACCAATCTTCATGTTTTTGGTCATTGAAAGCACGTAAGCCATCAAAATAATCATCCATCTTTGTACGGAAAGAAGTCCAAATTTCATTTTCTTTGTCACGTCCACAAGAACCAATTTCTTTCCATTGAACACTTAAGTTTTTCATAGTTTCTGTGTTTTCACGCGTATAAGAAGCTGTTCCGGCAATTAATTCAGCGTGTTGAACCAATTGTTTTTTCTTTTCATAGTTTTCTTCTTGACGGGCATGCAATTGTTCAAAATGTTCGTTACGACGATCATAGAAAACTTGGCGGGCTTCACAGAAAGATTGCCATAAAGCATCTTCATATTCACGGCCAGCACTACCAGCTGATTTCCATTCATCCATTAAATCACGATATTTATCCGAAGTTGCTTTCCATTGGTCAGAATCTTGTAAAGCTTTCGCTTTTTCAATTAAATCCTTCTTAATATCTTTGACTTCGCTAAAACGATCGTTCATAGCTTTCCAATGATCATGTTTACGATCATAGAATTTTTGACGTGCTTCATTAAAACGATCCCACAACTCATCATCGGTTTGACGACCAGCTGTACCAATCTTTTTCCATTCTTCCATCAAGTCTTTAACGGTTTCCGTAGCTTCTTTCCATTGATCGGATTCGAAAACTTCTTTGGCTTTTTCAATTAATTGTTCTTTTAATTTTTTATTTTCATCATATAATTCATCACGTTTGGCATAGAATTTGTCAATAATTCCTTCAAATTCATCACGCAATTGATCTTCATATACTGAATCTGAATAATGAATCTTCTTCCAACGTCGTTTTAAATCATTGATGGTTCTTGAAACCGCATTCCAATCTTGCGATTCATCAATTTGTTTGGCTTCTTCAATCAAAGCTTTTTTGGCTTCGATATCCGCATCCATATCATCAAATTCTTCCATCATTTCTTCGTAATCCTTCTCCATAAATAACACCTCAATCCCATAGCTAAAAAAGAATCTATATACACCTCTAGTTTACACTAAAAGTTTCGATTCACCAAAAAATAATCACATTTTTTCGATAAGAAAGCGGTTTAGTAAGAATTTCAATTTTCTCTGTTTTTATCCCCAAAATTCGTTAAAATAACTTTATGATTGATTTTTTTGTACTCTGTAAAACAATGTTGGAATTATTTGCGCTACTTTGCATCGGGTGGTTTATTGGCAAGACCAAACACGTCAATGAAAGCGGCAACAACCAGATTTCCTGGTTGATTGCTTCGGTATTAAACCCTTGCCTCATCATTGCCGCCGTGCTTGATACCCCACAATCCCAAGATAGTTCCATTGTGAATCAAGCTATCTGGATTGGCTGGGTTTTATATATTGTTTCCATTTTAGTAGCTGAGCTCTTCTTTTCTATCAAAAAAGAAGAACACAACATCTATAAACTCGTTTGTATCTTTGCCAATACAGGATTCATCGGATTTCCCATTGTACGTGCTCTATTTGGTGACTTTGCGATGTTTGTGTTTTCCGTTCTACATATGCCATTTAATATCATTTTCTATATTTATGGCATCAAACAAGTCCAGAAAAACTCCAAACTCTCCATGGCAGAACTTTTTAATCCTGGTTTAATTGCTTCTATCCTGGCTTTAGGCATTTACTATTTCCATTGGCAACTACCTGAAGTACTTAGTTATATCTGTACCCAGTTAGGCAACGCATCCATTCCTTTAAGTATGTTAGTGATTGGAATTTCCTTAAGCTTTATTCCTTTATCCATTGTCTTTAAAAACCGGAAAAATTATTTCTATACCTTTATCAAACTGATTGCCTGCCCTATTCTCTTTTTCTTGTTTGCGAAGGTTATACCATGCACCATGTTGTTAAAACAACTCCTTGTTTTGTCAGGTGCTATGCCAACCGCCGCTATGGTCAGCATCATTGCCAATCAATATAATTATCATAAAGAAATCGCCAATGCGAATGTATTTCTAACCACGCTGGGCTCTATGATTGCCATTCCTTTGGTATGTACAATCTTTTTCCCTATGCTATAATACAGCGTATGAAAAGTAATGAATGGTTTCACTTAGGCTTATTGATTCTGACTGCTCTTATCTGGGGAATGGCTTTTGTTGCCCAAAGTATTGGCGCCAATCTTGTTGGTCCATTTACCTTTTTAGCCACCCGCAGTTGGCTGGGCGTCCTAGCAATAGCGCCTCTATTTATCCACACTTTATCAAAAAATCCTTTAAACAAAGAACAAAAGAAACAATTGCTCTTAGCCGGATTCTGCTGTGGGTTCTTTCTTTTTAGCGCTTCCGTTGCCCAACAAATCGGCATCAAATATACCACAACCGCAAAATCAGGATTTATCACAGCCTTATACATATTAATCGTACCTATCTTCTCGGTATTTATTGGCCACAAACCAAGTAAACAAACTTGGGCATCCATATTCATCGGTTTGATTGGCTTATATTGTTTATGCATCCATGGATCGATAGATAATATCACCAAAGGTGATTTCTATACGTTGATCTGTGCCTTCTTATTTGCCCTGCAAATTCTTGCCGTCAATCATTTTGTGGAAACTTGTCATCCGATTCTTTTATCGGAAATCCAATTTTTCTTCTGTGCTATCTTTGCGACTATCTGCATGGCATTTGAACCAATGACCATTCAGAATTTACGCCAAGCAATCATTCCTATTCTTTATGCAGGTGTTTTTTCTACTGGTATTGCCTATACCTTACAAATCGTTGGACAGAAAAATTTAAATCCGAGCATTGCCTCTTTGGCCATGTGTTTAGAGAGTGTCTTCTCCGCATTAGGCGGATGGATGCTTTTAGGCCAACGCTTAACGCCTATTGAGTTAATAGGCTGTCTAGTAATGTTCTTTGCGATTGCAATCAGTCAAGTTTCATTTAAACCAAGCATTTAAAAAGGTTCGAATTCCTTTTACAGGATTCGAACCGTTTTTTTAATCAATTGGACAATCACAAACTATAGAAGCTGTATCTATTTCTATTTCGGTAACCGTAGTAGACAACTGCGTTTGATCTACATCCATTCCATAAAGAATCAAGGATAAGGTATGTCCAGCTGGAATGGTATAATCATTCGTTACAAATTCAAAAGCATAGGTATTCCAAGCATTGGGATCAATAGCCACTTTTGCATAATTATTCAGACGATTCTGTGCATTCATCCATCCTCGGGTGATCACAAAATAATCCGATGGTTCCGACTCCATCTGAAAGACAAAAGATGTATTCTCGTCGCCATCCAATTGAGATGTCAAACGAACTTGTTTTCCTTTTTCTACAAGCATCGCACTTAAAATAGCTGTTGGCTGATGGATTTTAGCTTTAAAAGATAGTTTTGCTCTACCGGCAAAACGCGTATCCTTTTCCATTGTTTCTAAATCAAAAGAAAGCGAATGGGCATTCTTGGTTTGCACCAATTCATCCAACCATGCCTGGGTATTCTTTTCTTTTCGATCATACACCGTTTGCGATAAATCATCGATGATAGATTTTATACCTTGATCTGGTATCCGATACGTTTTATTTCCTTTTGGTGGCCATACATTTTCTTGCATCCATTGCGTTTGATCCAGATTATTTTCCACATAGATCTTCGCTTCGTTTTGAATCCCTGTATCGATTCCTTTTAGATAAAAATCCAACCAGCGATCAATCAAAGCAAGCGTTGGGCTTCCTTCAAGATGATAGGTATAGATATGTTGACCTTGATGTAAGAGCATCATACGCTCTTTCCCCAATTCCTGAAGTTTTTCAAACAAACGAATTCCTTGATCTGGCTTCACATTCCAATCATTTAAACCTTGTAAGATAAAGACTGATGCTTGGATTCGATCGGCATGCTGCAAGTAATTTCGTTCATCCCAAAAGCGATTGTAGTTACCAGATCTTCTGTCTTCACCTTCTTGCAGAGCCTTTTGACTTGCTTCAAACAAAGGTTGAATCGAAGCAAAATCTTCTGGATCTAAAGCCCGTGAAAAACAATACTTCGCTAAAATATCTAAGTCATCACCTTGCCAGTCCATAGCTGGTAAAGTCAAACCATTGTGACGATAGTACTCATACCAGTTCGAAATACCAGCCTCAGGAAGAATGGTCTTTAAACCTTCTACACCCGTTGCAGCTACCCCAATACACATCGTTCCAAGATATGAACGAGCCGACATCGCAACCAATCCCGTACACCATTCAGCCAGCACTTGAACGGTTCGGGATTTATCGGTAAAAGCCCGTGCCCGACCATTCAACCAGTCAATAACGGATTTAAAAGCCAGCACTTCTTCTTCACTACCTGTAATAGTTAAGCCATCACTGCCCTTAGTTCCAAGTCCACCACTAAATACACCGGCATAGCCACGTTCTAAAAGATGCGCATATAAATCCGAAATACACTCATACTCGCTGGAATCTGGTTCGGGATACGGACTAGATAGAACCGTTTCTTTCACGGCTTTTTTCGGACAGACTACAGGCTTTTTGGGATGAAACGTAATTTCTTCTTGGGAAATGTCTTGGGTTGGATACGCTTGAATATCGGTATTCACATCGTATAAGTCGTACCAATCTTCATTACAATGTAACATATACGGATTGGCCACAAAGACAGCTGGTACTTTTTCATCAAGTTTCGGACGTTTGATATAAACCGCAATCAAATCGTATTGTCCATCTTGATCCGTATCAACTGGCGTTTCGACAAACACTCTTTCAAACACTGTTTCCATACTATTTTACTTTCGGATGTTTTTTCAAATAAGCCTTCCAAACTAAGACAAAGAAAGCCCCTAAGATCAACATAACAACTAAGAAACCAAAAAAGACACGATATCCACCAACACCTGGATTTTGGTCAATCATAACCCCGGCTAAAACGGACACAAAGATTTCTGGCAAGTATCCAATCGTAGAGATGATTCCGGCAGCGGTTCCAGAATATTTTTCTGGTACTGCTCCTTCATCCATCATGGCCCATGTTTGTGCATAGTTTACATTATAGAAGATGTAAATTAAGACAAATAAAACCGTAAAGATCGCAATGGATCCAGAATTCGTTGGTAATACTAAGATACCTACGGTTCCTAAAGCCATAATCAAAAATGAAATTAATAAGGCATTTCCGGTTCCAAACTTATCCGAGAAGAAACCGCCACCAATATTTCCAAATAAAGAGAACCAACGTTTTAAAGCCGCAAGTGTTGCACCAAAAGTAACTGTAGCGCCTAAGATAGAGGTTGCATATGGTGTAAAGTAATACAAAGATAAAGTGAATACATAGTTACAGAATGTCACAAAACTAATAATCCAAATAGCTGGCATCTTCAAGACTTGTCCAATGCCTTTAAAAGAAATACGATCACTGGCTTCCATATGGCCATCTTTTACAGTAAAGAAGCAGAAGATTCCCATCGCAATCGTTAAAACAGAATAGTAAACAATTACAGCTTTCATACCGGCTACTTCATTATCGATTTGGCCAATCCCAACACGGAATGCGACAACCGCACCCATTGCCATTAAAGCCGCACCAATACCACGTCCACCTTCAAAGAATCCATACGCTTTTCCTTGATCATCAGAACCCGAAAGAATGCGCACGGCTTTTACACAAGCTGGCCAGAACGCAAATAAGCTGGAAATACCCCAGAAGGCATAAAGCACCAACAATTGATAGTAATTCAAAGGCAATAAGTGCACAAACCCACCTAAACCAGTTCCAATCAAAGAAACCGTTAAGATCATTCTGGTAGAAAAACGGTCCGCTACAATTCCACCAAACAAATACGAAATCATACCAAAGATTCCTAAGATACTTCCAAATACACCCATTTGGGTATTGGTTAAATGATACGTAGCTAAATATGCATCATAGTAATCAAAACGGAAATAAGGCAAGCCATAAATAATGGCCCCTCCAAATGCGACAATAATAATGGCCCAGAAATTCTTGGCCATCTTATCGCCAAAACCAAGTTTTTTAAATAAATTGTTCATCATTTCCTCCCTCATCATTCACAATTTTATTTTCTTTATGATTAAAGGTATGCAATCCTCGATAGAGAACAATACCTGCAATCGCATATAATCCAGCTGCGATAAAATACGCAAGCTGATAGCCCGACTGGTGAACAAACAGGATTTTTCCCGTAAAATGCCCACTTAAGATACTGACAATACCAGCCGTAAAATTTACTACAGATGTATAAACAGGTCGTAAATCTTTCGGAATTACATCCATGGATAAAGCACTATCCACAGGACTCGATAGATTAGCCAGCCCAGCACGAACAAAGAGTGCAACGCCGACAATTGGAACCACCCATTTTCCAAAACAATTTCCATTTCCTATCACTAACATAAAAGGAATCGAAGCCATAACGGTTAAGAAAATGGTTCCTACTTTGCCAAAACGTTTCGCACACTTTGGCGTCAAGAACATAAATAGGACAATTGCCACATAGGAAATCGAGACCATGAGTGAGCTGGTCGCCTTATCAATATGTAAGTTGCGATTTAGATAAACCGTATAATACGAAGTAAATAAACCCATCGCAAAGGAAATCAAGGCCCAATACAATAAATAAGCTCGCGAAAACCGATTTAATAACAATTGTCTGGCACCATTGATTTTTTCTTTCCAAGTTATTTTGGGAGCAAGTTCCATCTGAAAATCTTCCGGTTTTTCCTTAATACAGAGAACCGGCAATAAGGAAAGTAAAGCGATACACCCCACGCCAAATAAAACGATCCGATTAGCATCCATATAACACTGATGCAGATAGGGTGAAAGCTTTGTCATATAGCGCGTAGCTTCTTGGGCTTGGGCATAAGTAAGCTTTGCGACAAAGGAAAAAGCCTTTACTACACATGCTCCACCAAGATAAGTGGCTAAAAAATACCCAATATAGCCCATATAATAGGCTCTGGTATACCAATGAATCTCCTCGTTTTTCAAATGCTCCGTATAACAGGCTACAAATGGACTCAACATAATAAAATGCAACTGAACACCGGTTAAAGCGAGTAAAGTTGCCAGATATAAGACCCAGCTTGCATCCATAAATACCGCGCCAAAAAAAGCACAAGCTGTTCCTAAAGAACAAAAGAGTAAAAGTTTTTTATAACCTAGTTTTGGCACAAAGAGTAATAAAGCTGCACTGATAAATGTTGCGTACCCATAAAAAGCCCAAAACGAGGTTGCGATAGAAGTTTGGGCTTCTTGTAGATAATTCACAAATGTATCATACAAAACCCCGCTTGCTAAATTATTGATGACATAACTGATAATAAAATAAAGAATATTGCGTTTTTCTCTGCGTTCTTCCACGTCTCCCACTCCTAAAAACTGTTCTAAATTATACGATTTTATGAAAATTAATTCAATTTTTTGTTAGTAAAATCTTACATCATAAAAGGAAGAAAGAGATCTCCTCCTTCTTCCCTTAAAATAATGTCATTTGATTTTCTTCATCCAAGCCTTCTAAAGCCCCCATTTTATCCATTACTTCAAGTAAGGATTTCGATAGCTGGGTCCGTTTTAATACATCTTCTTTGGATAAGAAGGCTCGTTGCTCTCTAGCCTTTACAATCGAGCGACCAACGTTGGCCCCTAGACCATCCAAGGAAGTAAACGGTGGAATGATGCTCTTATCATCATCAGGATCATAGATAAAATCCGTTGCATCACTGCGATTAATACTCATATTCGAGAAACGATATCCCCGACAGAGCATCTCTAAGGCAAGTTCTAAAGTAGAATAGGTATCCCGATCTTTTTTAGTAACTTCCCCAGGTGCCTCTTTTTCTTTTTTCTTAATATCCGTCATCTTTTGACGAATGGCTTGTTCACCCGCAATCATCGTTTGAATATCATAAGCATCACAACGAATACTAAAGAACATACAATAATACGCAAGCGGCACATGAACCTTAAACCAGGCAATTCTTACAGCCATCATTACATAGGCAACGGCATGGGCCTTAGGGAACATGTACTTGATTTTCAAACACGAATCAATGAACCAGTCTGGCACGTTACAAGCCTTCATCTCAACGATCCATTCATCCTTTAAACCTTTTCCTTTACGGACAAATTCCATGATTTGGAAAGCGAGTTTCGGCTTCATACCATAGCCCATCAATTCCACCATGATATCGTCACGACAACCAATAACTTCGCTTAGGCGACAAACCCCGGCATCAATCAAAGCTTCGGCATTGCCTAACCAAACATCGGTTCCATGGCTCAAACCAGAAATGGTAACTAATTCAGAAAAAGTTGTTGGTCGGGTCTTTTCCAAAATACCCCGGACAAATGGCGTTCCGAATTCTGGAATTCCTGCAGCACCAGTTTGTTCATCATAACGTGTAGTATCCACATGTAACGATTGGGTAGAGCTAAAAATAGCCATCGTATCTTTATCATTCATAGGTAAAGTGGTAACTGATATACCCGTAATATTTTCCAACATCTTCATTGCCGTTGGATCCACATGACCTAAAATATCAAATTTTAAGATATTATCGTGAATTTGGTGGAAATCGAAGTGGGTAGTCAGCCAAGTTGCATGCGGATCATTGGCCGGATATTGTACCGGCGTAAAATCATGAATATCCATATCTTCAGGAACCACAATAATTCCTGCTGGATGCTGACCTGTTGTCCGTTTAACCCCTTCACAGCCCTTAGCTAAATCAATGCGTTTGGCATCATTAAAGGGTTCTAATTCCATCTCTTCTTCATATCCCTTAACGTATCCATAAGCCGTTTTTTCCGCTACCGTACCTACGGTACCAGCTCGGAATGCATGGTCTGCACCAAATACTTCTTTACAATAATTATGCGCCGTCGGTTGATAATCTCCAGAGAAGTTCAAATCGATATCAGGGACTTTATCTCCTTCAAAACCAAGGAAAGTTTCAAATGGAATATCCTGGCCATCACCCTTCATCGTCTCATGACAAATCGGACACTCTTTATCTGGCAAGTCAAAGCCAGAGCTAACCGTTCCCTCATCTAAGAATTCATAATGATGACAATGCGGACAATAATAATGCGGTATCAAAGGATTTACTTCGGTAATTCCAGACATCGTAGCCGCAAAAGAAGATCCTACACTGCCTCGACTACCTACAATATATCCATCATCGTTACTTTTCTTTACCAACAAGTGCGAAATATAATAAACCACATAATAACCATGGCCAATAATACTATCTAGTTCCCGCGTCAGGCGCTTTTCAACAATTTCGGGCAGGTCTTCGCCATACATTTCATGAGCTGTCTTAAAACAGATATCACGTAATTTTTGATCAGACCCCTCGATTTCAGGTGGATACAATTTATCGTGAATAGGGAACATCTCTTCACATTGCGCTTTTAATTTTTTCGGATTTTCGATTACGAACTCATAGGCTCTGTCCCCTAGCCATTCAAATTCTTGCATCATTTCCTGGGTAGCACGCAAATGTTGATTCGGTGCCGAAGTCGCTTTTCGGCGTTGCGCATTAAAAATATACAAAGGATGTCGCAAACCACCGATGGCTTTGGCATTGATATAAATATCTCGAATTCGCTTATCTCTTGGATGCACATAGTGGGCGTCACTGCTGGCAATAATCGGTTTTTCTAGCTTATCGGCAGTATCAATGATAAAACCTAGGGTTTTCTTTAAATCATCGAGCGAATGTAAAGCATTTCGATCTAATAAATTTTTATAACAAGCCAACGGTTGAATCTCTACATAATCGTAAAACTGCATAGCTTCTTCTAATTCCTGTTGGCTGCGCGTATGGGCTAAATCAAATACTTCCCCATTTTGACAACTTGTTCCAAAGAGTAAATTGCCATGTGAATGGTACTTAGCCAAAGTGTGTTTCAACATTCTCGGATGCGCCATAATATTATTGGATGAAGAATGTGGATTATAAGCCAAATACTTCGTGTGCGATAAAGTCACCAGTTCGAACAATTCTTTTAGTCCTGCATGATTCTTGGCAAAGACCGTAATATGTTGCGGGTGCTTTTTATAAACATGATCCTTCGTTGGCAATTGTTCAATCGTATCTAAAGTTGCCTCTTGACCTAATTCATTCATCATCGAACAGAAACAACGGCTTAATACTTCCGCATCATAATCTGCCCGGTGGGCACCTTCTCCATCATAAGCTACATTATAGTGACGACACACAGCCCCTAAACGGTATCCCTTCATATCCATTAACAATTGCGCTAAAGGAAGCGTATCAATCATTGGATTTGAAATTTCTGGTTTCCCACAAGCACGACAAGCGGCATTCATAAAGCCTAAGTCAAAGGTACCATTGTGAGCCACTAAAATCGCATCACCGATCCATTCCAACAATTCATCTAATACATCACGAATCGGCTTGGCATTTTCTACATCTTTTTGCGTAATATGCGTTAAATTCGAAATGTCAGCGGGAATGGGCATCTCTGGATTGATAAATAATTGTTTCCGATCAACCACTTCGCGATTCACCATCTTCACGGCACCAAATTCAATAATTTTATCCAAGCGCTGAGATAAACCAGTCGTTTCCAAGTCAAAAGAGACAATGGTCGCATCTTCTAAAGAACGATGGTCATTATTCCATACGGGATAAAACTTGTCTTCTACCATATTCATCTCACAGCCATATAAAACTTGAAAATGGCGGTCGGGATGACTCTTTAATAGACCTTCTACTTTATGTTGGGCAAAAGGAAACGCCTGGACAACATCATGGTCACATACGCCAATTGCTTCCATACCCCAGTCAAAGGCTTGTTGGATATAATCTTCAATAGCACTTACGCCATCCATTTCCGAGAAATTGGAATGTACATGCCATTCAATCCGTTTTTCTTCATAGGTATCTTCCCGCTTCTTTTCCGGAATGACTTCCAACTTAGAAATCATAAAAGAATCGCATTTTCCATAGCTGTCATAAACGACTTCACCAGTCAATTGCACAGTCTGCCCTTTCTTTAAGGCATTGATTTCATCAATGGTACAGCGTTTTCCTTCAAAGCGCTTAGCGACAATCGCATCTTTATAATCACTGATATATAGTTGCTGCAAAGTCTTCTTTGAACGCAATAAGCGATTTTCCAAGGCAAAAACATGACCTTCAATCATCACATTTTTCATCCCAACTTGTAGTTCCGCAATCGCATACGGCGTAGGTGCTTGTTTGGCATAAGAATAATTATTCTTCTTTTCGACCATCGGCTTTTCTTTGACAACTACTTCGATTTCTTTGGTTTCAATTTCTTCATCGTCTTGATCAAAACGACAGATAAAACTCATACCAATGCCAAAAAAGGCCAGTTTTTCTTCTAAGACTGGCAATTTTCTTTGCATCGAAGCGACTTTGGCTTCATCACTGCTCAAAAAACAAACCGATTGGTTTTCTAAAAAAGGATGACTATACATAAAATCTTGTAGCTCACGGTTGCGTTCTACAAGATCATTGACATACCCATCCAAATCGGCCATGGATACTTGATGATTCTTTGCTTGAATCTGTAAAGAAATATCGGTATGACAAGCCATCTTTAAGGCATGGCATACATTCTGATACACCTCGTATGGTAAAACCTTCTCAGTTTCAATATGTAAATCCAAACGGCCGGAAAGAGAGTGATAGACAGGATTCTCTAAAAAACGTGCATTTTCAAAATAGCTTAGGTCTTCACTGGATACGCAGCGTTCTAAATCTTCGATTACACTTTCCATTCTGACCTCTTTCTATTTTGCCATTTTTTCAAATGCATTCTTAGCCGCCTTTTGTTCGGCTTTTTTCTTTGTGGTACTTGTTCCTGTTCCTAATAAAATATCATCTAAGTAAACGCCCATCGTAAAGGTTGGAGCATTACTGGGACCTTTTTCTTCTAACATCTTATATTGAATGGTCTTACGACTATCCGCCTGGATTACTTCTTGCAGGTGAGTTTTATAATCCGTTACATCTTCGCCTTTAGCCTGAGTAAATACAGGCTTCATGACTTTGGTTAAAATTTCATCGCATAAGCCATATCCTTGATCTAAATAAATCGCTCCAATACAAGCTTCAAACTGGTCTGCCATAATACTGCGACGATGCCGGCCACCGGTTTTCATTTCTCCAACACCGAGTTTTAAAAATTCATACCAGCCCAATTGTTCATTCAATTTTGCCAGGGTTGCTTCACAGACCGTTTGGGCCCGCAAAGTTGTCATTTGTCCTTCATGCATTTTAGGACGCATGTGCATCAATTGATCTGCACTCCAAACTTGTAAGACCGCATCGCCCATAAACTCTAAACGTTCATTGTTTTCTAGATGCAAATCATGATGCTCATTCGCATAAGAAGAATGGGTACATGCTTCATCATAGTATTTTTCATTCGAATAAGAATATCCTTGTTCTTTCATCCAATCAATCAATGTTGCCATTTTCTTTCCATCCTTTCCAAACACAATCTGGTACAAATTGTGAAAAATCTAAATCATATTTAATACATTC
>OIEL01001016.1_pt1 | contig 14358 bp, 6 predicted proteins | sample 1581731 | NCBI WGS metagenome assembly OIEL01 (sample SAMN01760977, study PRJEB22395) | human gut metagenome | reverse complement strand
GCAATCTGTTCCGTAAGTCTTTGTATTTCCTTTGGATAGAAATTTATTACCTTATTTTCAAGGTCATAAATTTCACTCATAAAATTTGATTTTAATAGCTTTAATTTTGCTATTTCAGTATCAAGTTCCATCTTTTCCTTTATCAGTGGATTACCTGTTGCAACTGCCTTTATCTCTGCATAAGACAATGTTGCCTCATCTATGTCTTCACATGTTCTTGATACTGCCTTGTTGGTCATTACCTGACTTATGAATCTCTGTTTGTTCTCCACAAGTGACCAGGAGTATGCATCAAAAGTTTCTTTTGTAACATATCTGTATACTGCAACTTCTTCATTCAAATTGCCCTGTCTTATTCCTCTTCCCTCTCTCTGTTCAATACTTGACGGTTTGTCGAGTAGGTCAGCGGTATTACTACCGCTTTCCCCTCTAAGAACCGTGCGTGAGAGTTTCCCCTCACACGGCTCAAGCACTTATAAGCCCTGCGTTAGCAGAACCAGTTCATCAACATTTTTCGAGTAATGAAGTTTTCTATGGCAATCAGCATGTAATAAGACATTCTTTTCTTTAAAATCTGCTCCCACTTCCGTATGGATTCGGAATCCCCGTTCCACTGTGATAGGTTCACCACAATGCGGACAAATGCCTTTCTGCATTTTGTACAGTGCATTTAATTTCTTCCTTCCATTGATTTCTCGAAGCATTCTCTTTGTGTCTCTGTCCTCAAAATATTCTGTGAAACGTTCATCAAATGGTGTCGCTTCTGATTTTGTTTTCAGCCACCTTACTATTTTAGTATCAGTAGCATATATCAGATGTAATTCAAATGAGTCTGCCATATTTACACTGAATGTCCAGTTCCTTGTGCCGACTCTCCTGAAATATTTCTTTGCTATCCATTTGTGGCTTTTCTTCGGATGCCTACGTTTACACCATCTCCACAGACATCTCCATACATCGAAATCAAACCTGTCAAACGCCTGCGAGGAGACATTATACTTTTGGAAATTTACCCATCCTCTGATGACCGGATTTAACTTTCTTATCAAATCTTCCTGCTTCATAGATGGATTTTGCTTTATAATCCCCCGTATCTTATTCACAATGGCTTTATAATTCTTTTTGGATGGTTTTGTAAGAAGCTTGCCTTTATACCACCGTATATTACATCCGAGAAAATCAAAACCATCTTCGATATGGGTAATCACTGTCTTTTCTTCTGACAGTTCCAATCCTCTCTCTGATAAAAATTCCCGGATAATCGGGAGAACACCTGCTTCCAAAAGCTCTCTACTTTCGCCTGTGACGATGAAATCGTCAGCATAACGTATAAAGTTCACTTTTGGAAAATATGCTTTTCCATCCCTTTTAGTTTTGTGGTATTTCTTTCTAATCTGGACTTCCAGACCATCCAACACCATATTGCAGATAGTTGGTGAGATAGCCGAACCCTGTGGGCTGCCGAGGTCTGTTGGAAATAATCTTCCGGTCTCGACATACCCGCTTTTTAACCATTTTCGCAGAATATCTCTGTCCATTGGGATATGGTTCAGTATCCATTCGTGACTGATGTTATCAAAACAGCCCTTAATGTCTCCTTCCAGCACCCATTTAGGGGATTTTGCTTTATTCAGACAGGTAAAGCACTGTTCGATTGCATCCTGTACACATCTCTTTGCTCTAAATCCATAGGAGTTAGGGTCAGCAGTGATTTCCGCAATCGGTTCCAGTGCAAATTTGTACAATGTCTGCATCGCTCTATCCTTCATACATGGGATACTGAGCGGCCTCATTTTTCCGTTCTTTTTCGGGATATATACCCTCTTTAACGGTAATGGTTTATAGCCTCTGCGTTTTAAGCTGAGAATTGCTTCATATTTCAGTTTGGGAGTAGACCATAAGATTTTGTCTACACCTGCTGTCTTTTTGCCTTTATTACTCGTTACTCTTTTTACAGCTAAAGCACGTCCGTAGAAAGAGTGTGTAAGCAGCCATTGCAAAGACTTTACTTTGCCGGTTCTGCCCTGTTGATGAGCCTTTACGATACGCATTTGCAGTTTTTTAACGTATGCATTCGCTTTGTTCCAGTCGATGCTGTCCCATGCCTTAGCAATGTCAGAAGTCGCACACATTTTCATGTTCATTTGCCTTACTCCTTTCAAAAATTCTATAAACTCTCTCGTAATTAAGCACCATGCGGAATTCTGCTCCCCTTTCGGGTGGGGCAAATTTTGAACCCCTATCCGTCCTCATTACAAGGTCGGCATTCGCTTCCTCCGCAATCCTTTACCCGCATTCCCAACGGCTTCCCTTACGGTCCACTTGCCTTTGCAGGCGAGAATACGGGCTTGACACGTTCCACTTAATCAACAATCATTGATAGTTTAGGTTCCACCTCTACTCCGGCAGTCTTATGTCCGTGTATTCCTATCGTGGAGAAGAATATCCAACTGCACACCTTTTGGTCCAAGCCTGTCAGCTACTTTGGCTTGTTCAGCCTTAACGAAGCTTACGGTGATTCAGTTAATTAACCATGCTATCAGAAAGCCTGCACCCTAACCGCCTTGTAGCTGGCAGTTTTGCTTCTCCCTCACGGGATTTGCTCCAAATAGGGTTCCATTTTATATCCGCTTCCGAACAATGCCATTACTGGCAAAGCCGGGGATATTGGCTTCATCCAACGGAATGGATGGTTTGGTCGGAATTACCGCCAAACAGTTAAATTAAGCGACTTCGTGTCGCACCCAGGAGTATGCGTCAAATGTATTTTCTGTGATATACCGGAATATCTTTACTTTTTTATTTTTATTTCCCTGTCTTAAGATACGTCCTTCCTGCTGTTCAATATCAGCAGGCCTCCAGGGTACATCTAAATGATGGAGGGCGATCAGTCTGTCCTGGACGTTAGTACCAGCACCCATTTTTGACGTGGAACCAAGTAAAAAACGGACCTGCCCGGAACGAACTTTAGAGAATAATCTTGCTTTTTGTACATCCGTATTGGCATCATGGATAAATGCGATCTCTTCTTCCGGGATTCCCTTTTTCATCAGTTTTTCTTTTAAGGCATCATATACATTAAAGGTTCCGTCTTTCTTTGGTGTGGAAGAATCACAGAATACTAACTGTGCTGACTTCTGTCCTTTTGTTTCTTCCCAGATCGTAAAACATCGCTCTGCACAAGCAGAAACCTTATTATTTTCTGTATCCGGCAGCATATCATTGAGAAGTCTCTGGTCTAAAGCAAGTTTACGTCCATCCGTTGTTATCTTTAACATGTTGTCTTCACTTGGGTCTACCGCACCATTCCGTACCAACTCTGCTCGTTCTGCCAGGGACTGCAGGATTTCTTTCTGCTCTTCACTTGCCGGCAGGACAATATTTTCATATTCTGCTTCCGGCACAGGAAGTTTTAACATATCCGGTGTCTGAATGTCCGCACTCTCCTTGAAAAGTGCAATCAGCTCCGGCAGATTGAAAAACTTCGCAAATCTTGTCTTTGCCCGGTATCCGGTTCCTTCCGGTGCAAGCTCTATGGCAGTCTGTGTTTCCCCGAAAGAAGCCGCCCATGCGTCAAAATGTCCCAGTCCCAGCTTCTGAAGCGTACCATACTGGAGATAACGCATATTCGTATAAAGCTCCGTCATGCTGTTGGAAATTGGCGTTCCGGTCGCAAAAGTTACACCCTTGCCGCCTGTGATTTCATCAAGATACTGGCACTTGGCAAACATATCAGATGACTTCTGTGCTTCTGTCTGTGCGATGCCTGCCACATTCCTCATTTTCGTATAAAGGAACAGGTTCTTGTAATTGTGGCTCTCATCCACAAACAGCCTGTCTACACCCAACTGCTCAAAAGTCACGACATTATCCTTACGGCTCTGGTCATTTAACTTGTCAAGCCGCACCTGCAATGCTTTCCTCGATTTTTCCATCTGCTTAATGGTATAACGCTCCCCGTTGTCTCTTTTTGCCTGATCAATAGCAAGCTCAATCTCATCAATCTGTTTTTCGATTGTGGCTGCCTGTCTTTCCTGTGATAACGGGATTTTTTCAAACTGACTATGCCCGATAATAACGGCATCATAATCACCTGTTGCAATACGGGAACAAAATTTCTTACGGTTGGCGGGTTCAAAATCCTTTTTCGTTGCCGCAAGGATATTTGCTCCTGGATATAACCGTAAGAAATCACTTGCCCATTGTTCAGTCAGGTGGTTCGGCACCACGAATAATGACTTTTGGCATAGTCCCAGACGCTTGCTTTCCATTGCCGCCGCTGTCATTTCAAAGGTCTTTCCGGCACCAACGCAGTGTGCAAGCAGGGTATTATCCCCATACAGCACATGGGCAACCGCATTTTTCTGATGCGGCTTTAATTCAATATCCGGTGTCATGCCCGGAAATTTCAGATGCGAACCGTCATATTCTCTTGGTCTGGTGGAATTGAAAAGCTCATTATATTTTGCCACAAGTGTCTGCCTGCGCTCCGGATCACGGAATACCCAGTCCTTAAATGCTTCCCTTATCGCTTCCTGCTTCTGGCTTGCAATCATGGTTTCCTTTTTATTAAGAACTCTTTTTTCCTTTCCATCTTCCTCAATGGTATCATAAACTCTTGTGTCTTTCAGATTTAAGGAATCTTCCAGTATCTTATAGGCATTTACCCGGCTTGTACCATAGGTCATGTTGACAAGCGTATTTCCAAAGTCAGCGTTTTTCCCTTTAATGTTCCACTCTCCGGTCACACCCGAAAACTGCACCCCAATCGTATCTCTGCGGAATAAATGCTCCGGTGTCTGGAACGTATCACGCATGAAATCATTGATATATTTTGGATCAATCCATGTGGCACCAATACGCACCTCAATCTCCGATGCGTCCAGCTCCCTCGGCTGTACCTGCGTAAGAGCCTGCACATTTGGAGCATATTCCGGATGATTTTCTGCATAGGTTGCTGCAATGGCAAGTTTCTCACGCACATTTCCGCTGAGATACTGGTCTGCTGTCTCCCAGACATCGGTAAGCGGGTTCTGGAAAATAACACCACGAAGCTCCTCAATCAGCGTATCCTTGTCCTTTTCAGTCAGCTCTGCCATATAATCAAGGTCGATTTTAGCTTTCTCTGCTAAAGATACTGCTAATGCTTCACTTGCAGTATCCACACTTGTGACCACCTCTGCCCTTTTAATGGTACGCTTCGTGAACATATCCGCTTTTCCCTTGAAATTGCCCTCATCATCAAGTTTTTCCAAAGAACACAACAGGCAATAACTGCTGTCCTGATTAAAGGCTCTCTTATTCGTCTGCGAATTGATCAGACCATATTTTTTCGAGAAGGAATCGTATAATGTGTTTAATTCCGCCTGTTTTCCCTTGATTGCCGCATCGGAATATTCCTCAAGCTGCATATCAATCAGCTCCTGCGTACAGTTACGGATTGCCACCATTCCCTTGATACGTTCTTTTGCGGTGTCTGATACTTCCACAGGCTTCATGACAGAATTTTCACGGTAATACACTTCATTCTCAACTACGGTATAGCTGAAATTTTTAACGGACGGATCAGCCGGAATACTCTGCCTGCTCATATCATCCGCAAGCTCCTCATCCAGATCAATCGTATCAATCTGTCCCGTAATGTTTTGAAGTGCTTTCGCTAACTGCTCCGCAAATGGTCTGCTGTCATCTGCCTTACAGGTGCTTTCCATGCCATAAGGACCGGATACCATTTCCATCTTTCCTACGATCTGCTCCGGGTGCTCTGCAAAGTAAGCGTTCATTGTAATGCCATTTGCGTCCTCTCCCAGATGTACCCAGTCCGGCTCACGCTCCACCATGCGGTCACGCTTCTGGAAAAATAAAATATCCGAAGTGACCTCGGTTCCTGCATTTGCCTTAAATGCGGTATTCGGAAGTCTCACTGCACCAAGCAGGTCTGCTCTTTGTGCAAGGTATCTTCTGACTTCCGGACTTGCCTTGTCCATGGTTCCCTTGCTTGTGATAAAAGCAACCACACCTCCGGGACGCACCTTATCCAATGTCTTTGCAAAGAAATAATCATGGATCAGGAAATTATTTTTATCATACTGCTTATCTGCCACCTTATACTGACCAAAAGGTACATTTCCGATTGCCACATCAAAGAAATCGTTCGGATAATCGGTCTTTTCAAATCCTTTGATCTGCACATCTGCCTGCGGATAAAGCTGCTTTGCAATGCGTCCTGTGATACTGTCAAGCTCTACTCCGTAAAGCCTGCTCTCTTTCATGGAATCCGGCATCATACCAAAAAAGTTGCCGATGCCCATGGAAGGCTCCAGTATATTCCCTTTGGAAAATCCCATTTTCTCCAATGTTTCGTACATCTGGCGGATAATGACCGGACTTGTATAATGGGCATTCAAGGTACTCTCCCTTGCCATGCGGTACTCCTCCGGCGATAACAGTTCCTTTAACTGGTGATATTCTGCTGACCAGTTTGATTTGCTCTCGTCAAACGCATCGGCAAGACCACCCCAGCCGACATACTGGGATAAAATCTGCTGTTCTTCCGGTGTAGCATATCTGTTTTCACCTTCGATCTGCTCCAACAACTTAATTGCCGCAACATTTCTCTGGAATTTTTCTTTTGGAGAGCCTTCACCCAAGCGGTCATCGCTGATATGGAAATTGACAGCGTTGCTTTTATCCGGTACTGGTTTATTTTCTTCCTGTGAAGGAAGAGTAATCGGTTCCCAGTCTCCTGTAAGCACCTGTGACAGCATTTCCTCTGTCTGCCGGTCTGCTTCTCCATTCTCCAGACGCTCACGGGCAGCCTGCGTGTCTATGTTGTCCAGTTCATCTTCGGTCTGTTCCCTTTCATCAGAGAACTCCGTCTCTGCTTCCCTGCCACTTTCTGCAAGCTCATTCCCCCAGTCCATTGCTTCCTGCAAAGTCGAAAATGTCTCCAATGCCGGACGGGTGGTGTCTGCCGTATCATAAATAGCATATCCGTCCACTTCCTTATCAATCCAAAGAAATACTCCCTCTGATAAGGTGGCACTCCACTGTGTCGGATTTCCATATTCATCATCTGCATCATGTACCACATGCCATGATAATTTCTGCGATTTCTCTTGTGAAAATTCTTGTTGTGGCTCAGTTTCATCCGGCTCAGCGATACCATCCGTCCCATCAAAGCGTGAAAACACTTCTGCTTCGTGCCTGTCAATATCTTCCTCTGCCAAAGCATTGATATAATCATCTTCTACCTCGCCACGCTCCGGCTTATGGTCGTATTCAAAGGATTTCCCATTGACCTGTGCATAATAAAAACTGCTGTCCTCAATGTCATTTCCAAGCAGATATTTCTCTTTTTCACTGCCCCACTCATCAACCAGAACACACTCATATCCATCAATCGTGATCTTTTGCTGTGCTTCCTTTTCTTTTTCCCGAATCACATTGATATATCTTCTCGCCTGATTGGTAAATCCGTCCAGCACTGCCGGATGTGAGCTTAGAATCAGATCGTTGTTCTCCCACTCATTTTCCGCAACAATGTCCTTTGCCCAGTCCTTATTGTTCCGTGAAAAACGACCATCATAATCAAAATGCGTAACCGTATTTGCAAGAACAAATTCCACACAGTCAATGCCATATTTATCTATGATCTCATCTGCGGTATTCCTCGGAAGAACAAAACCATTGAATTTCTCAGCAATCAGTGCATCAATGTCTTTCTTACACTCTAACCGCTGTCCATGCTCCAGACGAGAAAGCTCACGCTGTCTTGCTTTTTCTGCCTGTTCTTCCTTGTAAGCCTTATAGTTTTCCTTTCCCTGTGGAGATAAGTATTTGTCCTCTTTGATCAGCTCACGAAGCCTTTTCTCTACAACATTCCAGTTCAGAAGCACTTTTGCATACGGATTGCCATAACTGCCTTTCTCCAGACGGATACCTTTTCCATCATGTTCATTATGGGAATCATCATTACCCGGCAGTCCGCCGGAACCACCACCAATGCCATATTCTTTTTTCAGAAAGGCTACCGCTTCCTTCTGGTCATGTCCTTCCATGAAATACTCATAGATGCGGAAAGCTCCATGCTCATAGCCGCTTCCCCTGCCTAGTGCATAGTCAATCTCATCCTGTGTAATAAAATCTTCCTGTGCTACTTCCACAGTATCTGGCAATGGAAATTCCAGCCTTTCTCTGTCAAGGTCTGCTATCTCCGATAACAGATATTCCGGTGATTTCACATGCCGCCATTTTAATTCTGCTTCTCCAGAAGCAAGGCGGTTTGCCGCATCTTCCAAAATATTTTTAAGCTGTTCCCTGCCCTCATGGGTAGAAAGAAGTTCCATGAGTTTTGCTTCACTCTCCGGATAGTTTCCGGCTTTTAATCCAAGTTCTTCCGGTGTCTCATCCATGCCATCCCTAAGAAAGAAAAATATCTGATTAGCAACACGGTTCCGCTCCTGCGTATCCACAAGAAATGCTTCACTCGCACTCATATAAGTGCCATTTTCAATCATAGAGCGGATATGGTTCTCTACCTCTTCCCAACTCATAGTAACAAGTGGTGTTTCCCTTGCCTGTGTTCCATAGCCGACACTCATGCCATGCTCATCGAACCACACCGATACCGGATTCCCATTGATTTCAAAGCCTTTTCCGGTCTGACCGTATTCATTTTTCAGAAAATCCACCATCTGCTCGGCATTTCTGCCCTCTGTGTACTTTGCAAAGATACGCTTTCTGCTGTGCTGTTTTCCTCCACCACTGCGAAGAATGGTTTCAAGCTCATTCTGTGGCAAAGAAAAAGCAGCGGGCATGGTATATTTCATACTTGCTTCCGCTGCTGCGACTGTTCCGACCTGCTCCTCAAAAGAAGGAAACAGGCTGAGTTGTGTAAAGGTGGGTTCCGGTGCTTCTCCCCGGAGAAGATCATCTGTGTCTGCTACAGATTGTAAACCAGTTCTCCCAGAACCACTTCCTCTGCTCGGTTCCGAATGCTGTTCATCTTCGCTACCCAGAGCATCTGATCGGTTTCCTTGAGCTGTTCTGTCACTCCCTCGGTTGCCGCCATCTGGCTTGTCAGCTTCTCCATTCTCTCCTCTGCCTGCTTCTGGATTGTCAGTAGGTGTTCTTTCAATGTCCCTTTCAGAAGAAACGCTGAGTACACGCCCCTGTGGTTCTCCTTCAGATAAGTCTCTCTCATCATTCCGTACTTTGTTACGGTTCCCTCCGGCTGAATGTCCGCCTGTAATGTCGGGATCAGATAATCCCCGTTCTTTTCGTATGTCAGATTCATCGCTATTGCCCCTTTCTACGCTGTTTTGATTGTTGTCTATCTGTTCTTCATGTCTGCTCTCGCTTTCACGCTTTAACGCATTGTAGTCTATTTTAGAAGTATTTGCAAGTCCTTTCTGCGTTAAATTTTGCGATTGTTCCTGTTCGTGGCTCCTGTTATATGCCCTTATGGTTCTTCCAATCTCTAAAAGTACCGGTTTTGCAAGCTCATTGGCTGCATCTCCAAGTACCGCAAGGGTGTTCATGGAATTAAATTCATGGATAAAATCAAAAGCAAATTCCGAACCATACTCCTCCATATCTGCACCACAGGCAGATAAAAGTGTAAAAGAAATACTCTCCGATAAAGTATCTCTTAACCGGATACCGACATTCTGCTCGTCCAGTCCTTCTAAAAAACTGCCCTCGATCATGTACTTCAAATCCGGCAGCAATTCCTCATAATAATCTGCCGCAATCCTCTCAGCTATCTCAATAAGTCTTTCTTCAAACAGCTTCTTATCATCGGTAGCACCATAAGTCTGCTCCAGACGCTTAATTACATCTTCCTTATGTTCCTCATGTAATTCCCATAGTTCCGGATACCGTCCGATTCTCCTTGCCGCATGGACATCTGAAACATCAAAAACATATTTCAGACGCTTGCCATGTGCTTCGTCCTCGTCCAGAAGTGCAATACCCTTTGCCCCTTTGTTTACCCAGCAGTGCATACGCTCATTCCAAAGCTCAATGGAAGCACACGCTGTTGCGTCCGGTCTTTGTGCATAGATCAAAAGCTGTTCCCGGAACGGATACTTATACAGCCTTGCCGCTGTAGTCAGGTATTTCATCCATTCCTCACGATTTTTGACAACCTCGGCTGCTGTCTCTTTTGCCAGAGCCGATATAAAATCATATTTTCTCACACAGTTCTCCTTCCTGTCATAGATACGACAAAAAGGCAGCCACATACACTACATGACTGCCTTTCCTTTATTTCCCGTTACATTCCTATTCTGTTGTACCAAAGCTGAAAGTCTTACTCTCAGCCGTTTTCTTAGGCGTAAATCTCGCCTTAACTTCCGCAACCCTCCCCTCTAATGCCTGAAACATAGCATCTACCTGTTCCTGTGTATATTCGTAGGAACCTCGATTTGCAAGATTCTCCAGTCTGCCAATAGCATCCACCGCCTTATTCATGCGGTACTCACCAATACGGATAAACTTCTCCGCCTTTGTCTCATTTTCCTTTGCCGCAGGCTCACCCTGCATTTCCTCTGCTGTCATTGTTACATTTGTTTCTTCCATGTGTTTTCCTCCATTTTTTGATAAAAAATTAGAGCGTACAGGTTTTCCCATACGCTCTGACGCTGTGTTGTTATTTTAGTTATGTGTGGTATTAGTGTTGCACCGACAAACTTGAATTTGTCTCTATCAGAGTCCGTAATGAATTACCCACTTGTTATTGCTTAATGCATTTTCTAACAGCTTTTTCAGTTCGGATAGTTCAGAACTATCTGCAATGACATCAATAAATGCCTTTAGCGAACAAGGTGGAACAAGTGTAACACCACAGTATGCAAGCCCTTTGCCTTTGACGGAAAGTGTATGCCAATAGAAGTCAATGGATGTAAGCCTTTCGACAACGCCGTCCAAATAGGCGTCATCAACAGAAATACAGGCATATTTCCACGGCTCATACTCGTCATATCGCTTGCCCTGCTGAGGAGCATCCATCATAATTCCAAACTCGTGTTTTGCCATGTAGATTACCTCCACAAATATCGATTTGTAAATTTCTTTCTCTCATAATACCACACTTTTTTCATCATAGATACAGCTATTCTGCTTCCGAAATTCTTCTAGTATTTTTTCCTCCCTTTCTCGTTCCTCGCAATATTTCCAGAAATCGTCCAAAAATTCATCGACAGATTTTTCCGGTGCTTCTGTCGGCTCAAGTTCTTCCAGCCTTTTTACAATTTTTATAACTTCTTCGGCATCAAATTCCTCATCGGTGGCTACCAACGTATAATAGTCAAGTTTTTCTTTCAACATCTCTATTTCTTCTTCCTTACTCATGCTAAAATTCTCCCTTCACTATATACATGACAGTTTTCGACAAAATCTTACAAATTATTATAAAAAATGTTTTTCAAAGTTTTTCAAGTTTTTTCTACTTATCCTTCTTCTGTGGAAATTCCATCTTAAACTTATACTGGAATCCTATGATTTCTTTACCATCTTTCGTATAGGAAAATTCCTCTACACTCTCTGGAATCAGGTACGCATCATAACTGCCTTTCTTTCCTTTCAGACCTTTGACAAGTATCTTTTTCCCTTGAAGCAGGCTCTTGACCTGTGAATCGGAAAATGTTACCCCAAGTGCCCTGCCGACATTCATACCGCACTTCCCGGTACAGTACGCTCCGAATTTTCCCTTGACTACATCAGAACCACATTTTGGGCATTTTCCAAGCACTTCCTGCCCACTCTTTCCTGCCCCAAACATGGCTTTCTGCTCATCGCTAACGCTGTGATAGGTCTTTACAAGATCACTTACCATAGTTTCAATCCCAGACATAAACTGTTCTGCAGCAACTTCTCCTTTAGATACCAGAGTAAGCTCATTCTCCCAGTCAGCAGTCAGTTTCGGAGATTTTACTACATCCGGAAGTATCGTGATCAGCTTCATTCCGTCCTCTGTCGGAATCATCTGCTTTTTCTCACGTTTTACGAATCCGTCTTTTACCAGTTTTTCTATTATATCCGCTCTGGTGGCAGGTGTGCCAAGTCCTTTTCTCTCCACTTCATCGCCCATATCCTCTGCTCCAGCTCGCTCCATGGCGGACAGCAGGCTGTCCTCAGTGTAATGTTTTGGCGGCTGTGTGAAATGCTCGGAAACCTTTGTCTGCTCCACTGCAATCATCATGCCCTCACGAAGCTCCGGCAGCTTCTTTTCTTCCTCGGCATCTGATTTATCCTCTGTGGTCTTATAGGAATTTTTGAAGAAATCATCAAATTCCTTCCATCCATTTTTCCATACTTCCTTACCGGATACCTTAAACACAATCTCGTTGCAGGTAAGCTCTGCCTTTGTGGAATTATAAATGTGCTTCTCCCCGGTTGCACACAGCAGACGGTTCGCACATAATGAAAGGATCTTCATTTCACTCTCAGGAATCACCTTTAAGTCCTGTTTGATGATCTCCATGGTCGGAATGATTGCATGGTGGTCTGTCACTTTCTTGCTATTCAAAATTCTTTTAATATCTGGATTGAACATGATATTCTGCTCAAATAACAGCGAATTGAAAATTGCTTCAATCACATTTTTCGCTGTTCCCTCCATGTCATCGGAAAGGTACTGGCTGTCTGTTCTCGGATATGTTACTAACTTTTTCTCATAAAGGCTCTGCGTATATTCCAATGTCTGCTTGGCAGTAAAGCCAAACAGACGGTTTGCATCCCTCTGGAGTGTGGTAAGGTCATAGAGTTTCGGTGGTGCCACCCACTTTTCTTCCTTTATCACAGAAGTGACAAGAGCCTGTCCGTTTTCACAGGCTCCTGCAATCCTCTCTGCTTCCGTTTTATCACTGATATGCTCCGATACAGCATCCAGACCATTTTCCATGATATGAGCCATATAATAGGCTTCTTTCTTGAAATTCATGATTTTACTTTCACGGTCTACCAGCATGGCAAGTGTCGGTGTCTGCACTCTGCCGACCTTTAATGCCTTGCCACCATACAATACCGTAAAAAGCCTAGTGCCATTGATACCCACAAGCCAGTCTGCTTCCTGCCTGCATAGTGCTGACTTGTACAGATTGTCATAATCACTGCCTGGACGAAGATTATGGAAGCCGTCACGGATAGCACTCTCCTCCATGGAAGAAATCCATAACCGCTTCATCGGTTTTCTGCACCCTGCCATGTTGTAGGTCAGGCGGAAGATCAACTCTCCCTCCCTTCCGGCATCGGTAGCACACACGACTGCATCCACCCTGTCATCATGCATAAGTTTTTTCAAAATCTGATACTGTGCTTTCGTATCACTTTTCACTTCATGCTGCCATTCCTGTGGGATGATCGGAAGATTGTCATAACTCCATTTCTTCCATGCTTCCTCATAGCTTTCCGGCTGTACCAGTTCTACCAGATGTCCCACACACCATGATACCAGATAGTCATTGCCTTCCAAATAACCGTCCTTACGCTGTGTGGCACCAAGAACTGCCGCAATGCTCTGTGCCACACTCGGCTTTTCTGCAATATATACCGATTTACCCATATAATAATTTTGTACTCCTGTATTTTCACGCTATAGCAACTCTCACAGCGTTTAAAAAGTGAAGCTGATACCAGCTCCACTTTTTTATCATATCATATTCAGAACATAAAACAAATTATTTTCTTCGAAAAATCTTCCGGATTTTATCAACGAAGCTTTGTTTTGTTCGTCCTTCCGGATGTCTGACGGTGATTGCTTCACGCATAAAATATTCCTGGGAATTGACTTTTGAAGTTCCTTTTTCTTTCATGTAGTATTTGCCGTCACTCTTTAATTCCCGCGCTTTTACATTGTCCGTAAGCATGATCTTCAGCATATGTGTCAGCTGTTTCCTGATAGTTTCATCGTAAACCGGACATGCTACTTCCACACGTTTTTCCGTATTACGCGTCATCATATCTGCGGAACCGATATAGATTTTCTGATCCGCTCCGGTTCCAAAAAGGAAAATACGCGGATGCTCAAGATAACGTCCGACAATACTGGTCACACGAAGATTCTCTGTGTACCCTTTGACTCCCGGAAGAATACAGCAGATCCCACGGACGATCAGATCCACCTTCACCCCTGCATTTGATGCCTCGGAAACCTTCTGGATAAAATCTACATCCGTCACAGAATTCATCTTCATGATGATCCGTCCGTTCGTTCCCTTTTTGATCTCCTCGTCCATCAGTGAAAGTACCTTTGGTTTCAGACTAGTCGGTGAAACAATAATGTGCTGATAGCTTCCATTGAGATTGCCAATGGACATATTCTTGAAGAAGACGGCTGCATCCTCTCCGATTCCC
>OIEL01000998.1_pt1 | contig 14526 bp, 8 predicted proteins | sample 1581731 | NCBI WGS metagenome assembly OIEL01 (sample SAMN01760977, study PRJEB22395) | human gut metagenome | reverse complement strand
TGACCGGTTCGACCGCAAGCAAATCCGTATCATACGACACACACAGGTAAACGCTGTGCTGTTCTAACAAACGCTCCACTTCTGCAAAAATGTCTTCTAAATTTACAAATAGCACTACATTTGCAGAAGGATACATGCCTTTCAAATAGCAGTATTCGCAATCGTAAATGCAGTTCATCATGCAGGACGTATAATAAAACCAGTGATTACCAAAGCTTTGGCAGACCGGCGCGCCCTGATAAATGAGATTGTTTTTCTTTTCTGCCAGAATGAGATTCTGCGTTTTATGCTGTCTGACCACGCTCTGTCCCCTGCGGCAGAAGACATCTTTATAATGATGTACCGGTATCACCTGTGCCTGCGGAAAGCGGGACAGAATTTTTTGTGTTCTCGGATGATTCCAAACCGCTTCTTCCACATAAATATGCGAAAACCGTCCGTTATAACAATTCTTTTCTAAGCTGTTCAAGACACCGCTTCCCTTCTTTTTTATCCTTGCACGGCAGACTTCCTGCCGCATAACCGTCCCGGATTATGTCTTCATAATCTATACCCGATAACCGGCAGTACTTTAACAGCTGGAACAGTTCTGCTTCCATGACGGCAGAACAGTGCATATCATGACTAAGACGTTCTGCCTGCCGCTGTTCCTCTTGTGATAACACCTGCTGTTCCCGCGCATAATCTCTTTCTGCCGCTGCAAACCGTTCCACGGCTTGCGCAATCTGTCCAATCTGTGCCTGCACCAGTTCACGCACGGTATCTGCGGACATTTTTTCCTGTACACCGTTATCGGATATGATTTTTATAAAAAACATCTGATGCGGACCGAAAAAATGATGTGCCGCCTGATCCCCCGCCGCCGCTTCCATGTCATATAATTCTATATTATATAATTCCGTGTCACATAATTTCACCGGATTTGCCGTATCCGTATTTTGCGGCATATCCGCTTTCTGACATACATGTTCCTCTGACACACTTGCTTTCCGCCGCACGTTCATTCCTGTTACAACCGCAGCTTCGGGAAACGGATGCCTGTATAAAATATCCGGGTAAAATGTCTTTTGTGTCGCTTCTTCCGTAATTTTGCTGCACAGATAAGCCACACCTTTTTTCTGTTCTGCGCCTGCGCATATGCCGCACTGCACAAAGATATCTCCCGCTTTCACATGTCCCATTGCACAGACAGCCGCGACAACTGTCGCGGCTGTAATTTCTCCCGTTCCCGTAATTGTAAGGCATATCTGCTGTTCCTCACAGCGATACATTTCAAACGGAAGGGAATTTATTTCTTTTTTCATTTTGTAATACTGCAAAAACGGATAGGCTTCATCATACAACGCTGTAAATAAATAAATCATCGCTTCTCCTCATTTTTGATTTCTTACTAATTCTGTGCCTTAACCTGTTCAAATTTTTCAAGCACTTCCTGTTCCGGTCCTCCGGTTACAAGGCTGACAACAACAATAACTGCTACAGCTACGATAAATGCCGGAAGCAGTTCATAGATTGCAAATACACCGCCAAGCTTTGCGATGACATATTTCCACAGGAAAATCATGACACCGCCGGATACCATACCCGCAAGAACACCGTAACGGTTCGCACCCTTCCAGAATAAAGATACCAGTACAACCGGTCCGAAGGTTGCACCGAAGCCTGCCCATGCAAAAGATACAATATCAAATACAGAGCTGTCCGGGTTGCTTGCCATAAATACACCGATAACGGCAATCACAACAACGGTGATTCGTGCCACTACGATGGACATTTTCTCGGTAATCTTAATATGGAAACAGTCTTTTACAAGATTCTGCGATACTGCGGAAGCCGCCGCCAAAAGCTGTGAATCTGCCGTAGACATTGTTGCCGCGAGCATACCGGCAAGAATCAGTCCGCCGATAATCGCCGGAATCGCACCGTATGTACTCAATAAATGTGCCACCCGTACAATAATCGTTTCAGAATTGCTGCCTGTCAGCACTTCAATTGCGCCTGCCTTTGACATGCTGTAACCTACAATACCGATAAATACACCAATTGTTAAAGAAATCACAACCCAGATGGTTGCCACACGTCTTGAAATCTTTAATTTATTTTCATCTTCAATTGCCATGAAGCGAAGCAAAATATGCGGCATACCAAAGTAGCCCAATCCCCACGCCATTGTAGAAGCAATACTTAAAAAGCTGTATTTTTCCGCAGATTGTGTTTCTACCGAATAGCTGTGGAAGAAATCCAGATAACCCGGAAGCTGCCTTGCATTATCTATTACCACATCTAATCCACCCGCAACATTGATACCGAATACCACTACAACCACCAGCGCGATTGTCATAACAATACTCTGAATCAAATCGGTTGTACTTGCTGCCAGAAATCCGCCCAATGCACAGTAGCCGACAATGACTGCTGCACTGATTACCATGGCTGCCATATAATTCACCCCAAACAGGCTGGAAAACAACTTACCACAAGCTGCAAAACCGGAAGCCGTATACGGAATGAAGAAGATAATAATCATCAGTGCCGCAATGCCTGTCAGGATTCCTTTCTTATCACCGAATCTTTTTGCAAAGAAATCCGGCACGGTAAATGCCTCATAGGCTTTGGAATACACACGGATTCTTCTGGCTACAATCAGCCAGTTGACATATGTACCGATTGCAAGCCCAATGGCTGTCCATGCTGCACTTGCAACACCGGAAAGATAGGCAACACCCGGAAGTCCCATTAACAGCCAGCTGCTCATGTCTGATGCTTCCGCACTCATCGCTGTTACAAACGGGCCTAATTTTCTGCCGCCCAGATAAAAATCATCGACGCTGTTATTCTGCTTCGAGCAGTAAAAACCAACACCTAACATTGCCGCAAGATATATAAGAATCGCGGCCATAATAATAATTTGTGACATAATTCTACCTCTTTTTTTCGATTTAAACCATAAAATTATAACACAAATTAAAATTTCAGTAAATAAATATTCGACAAATCAACAAAAAAGCCGCCGCTTTTCAATCTGTGTATCTGAATTTCCAACTGTGTTCTGTCCGGATTTCAGGTTTTGATTGATGAAAGCAGCAGCTTTTCTATTTTATTCTATTACTTTTATGTATTATTCGTATAATGGATACTTGTCTGTTAATCCCTTAACCAGTTCCATAGCCTTTGCCTTATTTGCATCGACATCCTCTACAAGCATTGCGATTGCATCTGCTACAATATCCATATCTGCTTCATTAAAGCCTCTTGTTGTAACAGCTGCCGTACCCAGTCTGATACCGCTTGTTACAAACGGAGAAGCCGGGTCATTCGGAATCGTGTTCTTATTACATGTGATGTTGGCTGCATCTAAGAGCTTTTCTACTTCCTTACCTGTAACTCCCTTACTGATTAAGTTTACAAGCATTAAGTGGTTGTCTGTACCGCCGGAAACGATATCAAATCCTCTGTTCATTAATCCGTTGCAGAGTGCCTGTGCATTCTTTACAACATTTTCTGCATACGTCTTAAAGCTTGGGTCTAAGGCTTCCTTTAAGCAGACTGCCTTACCTGCGATAACATGCATCAGCGGACCGCCCTGAATACCAGGGAATACGCTCTTATTGAACTTGAACTTTTCAGCAGCTTCTGCTGAACTTAAAATCATACCGCCTCTTGGTCCGCGCAGTGTCTTATGGGTTGTTGTTGTAACAACGTCTGCATACGGAATCGGGCTTGGATGTGCACCGCCTGCTACAAGACCGGCGATGTGTGCCATATCTACCATTAAATATGCACCGACTTCATCACAGATTTCCCTAAACTTCTTGAAGTCAATAACCCTTGCATATGCACTTGCACCTGCAATAATCATCTTCGGCTTGCACTCTTTTGCGATTCTTAATACTTCATCATAGTCGATAAAGCCTTCTGCGGTTACACCGTAAGGTACGATGTGGAAATACTTACCTGAAATATTAACCGGTGAACCGTGTGATAAATGTCCGCCGCAGTCAAGACTCATTCCCATAACGGTATCTCCCGGCTCTACCATAGCAAAGAATGCTGCTAAGTTAGCCTGTGCACCAGAATGTGGCTGAACATTGGCATATTCACAGCCGAATAACTTCTTTGCCCTTTCTATTGCCAGTGTTTCTACTACGTCAACATACTCACAGCCGCCGTAATATCTCTTTCCCGGATATCCTTCTGCATACTTATTGGTAAGCGGACTACCCATTGCTGCCATAACTGCCTTACTTACGAGATTTTCTGATGCAATCAGCTCGATGTGGCTTCTCTGTCTTGCGAGTTCGTCATCCATCGCTTTTGCAAGATCCGGATCAAAACTTGATACTTCATTGAATGAATACATGAATACAACCTCCATTTTTTTATAATTCTTACGATACCAGGGTCAAAAGTTCATTCACCCACATGAGCCAGCTCATAAGTGGGTGAATGACTTTGGGGTGTGTCCCCAACATCTTTCTTATGATTTTATAATTAAATCTTAAATAAGTCAATGGCTTCTGACAGATGACGTGCATTTGTTAATAAATCTTCTGCCGCCGTATTCAGTCCTTCCACTGCGCCGAGCTGTCTGTTGGCTGTTTCGGTTACTTCTTCGGAAGATGCTGCTGTTTCCTCGGATACTGCCGAAATACTCTGGATAGAATCAATTGTAACAGATTTTGCTTCGGCAATTGTATCAATACCGCCTGTAATCTCATTTAAGTTACTTAACAGTTCTTCAAACCTGCTCTGAATCTGTGCAAAAACCTTCTCTGCATTTTCAAGGGATTCGCCCTGTACTTCTACAACATCTTCGGCTTTCTTTGCAATCCTAACGGTATCATTGGTCTTGTCATTAATCGTACCGATGATTTTCTGAATCTCATTTGCTGAGTTTACGGACTGCTCTGCAAGCTTACGGATTTCAGAAGCTACAACTGCAAAACCACGTCCTGCCTCGCCAGCTCTTGCTGCTTCAATCGAAGCATTTAACGAAAGCAGATTGGTCTGTTCTGCAATCTCATTAATCGCATCAACAATTTTTGCAATCGCCTTGGACGATTCTTTTAACTGTGCAATTTCCTCAATAACCTGATGTGTAATCTCAACCGTTGAACCGGCATTAATCTTTAACTCACTAATTGAAGCCATGCCGCTTGCTACGATACCGGTTGTCACATCGGCAATCTTTGCAATCTTATCCGAATTATCAGATACGATATTAATCTTATCTGATAAAGCATCCATCTGTCTTAAACAATGCTCTGAATCTTCTGCCTGCTGGACAACGCCCTGTTCAATCGCTTCGATAGAAGCTGTAATATCCTGTGTTTCAGCTAACAGCTGTTTTGCACTGTCCGAAACGGTTGATACCGAAGTATCCACACGTTCCGATACTGTCTTTGTCTTTTCAATCAGCTGCTTTACATTATCAATCATGCCATTGGTACTTGCCGCGAGCCTTCCAAATTCATCTTTGCTTTTAACATCAATATGTACGGTTAAATCACCACCTGCTGCCAGTTCCAGCTTATCCATAATCTTTTTAATCGTCAGACTGAATGAATAAGCAAGATAGCCGCCGATTACCATCGCAATCAGGAATGCAATCACTACAATGGTAATGGTTACAATACGGATTTTCTGTGCCTGTGATACAATCACGCTCTGCGGAATCAATGCACATACGGTAAATCCATCGTCTGTCTTGGAGTAGATAAACAGCTGCTTTCTGCCATTATATTTTACATAAGAGCTTCCGCTTACATCTTCACTGTCTGCAAGCTTTGTAAAAAATTCCTGATTCGTAAAATACTGCTGTCCATCCTGAATATCCATATAATTAGATACTACGATTTCACCGCCGTCCGGCGCAATCAGACCGATAATGCTCTTTGAACCCATATCAATATCTGAAAGCGGCTCCGTAACATAATCAACATCCAAGTCAAAGAACATATAACCAATTGCCTTTTTAGATGTTCCGAGCAGCTGCCTTGCAAAGCTTACAGAATAATCTGCCGCGCCGCCTGCCGCATCCAATACTTCACGGCTTGAAAACCATGTAGAACGCTTCTGGTCGATTGTCTTACCTTCTGCAGAATTTTTAATCTTGTCTATATATCCTGCACTGTCAGCATCTTTTATCGTTGCCGTGTATAAAGGCTTTCCGTAATTACCAAAAATGTAAATATTTGAAATTGCCTTATTTCCCAGTGCTGTAGAGGTTAAATTGGCACGCAGTGTTGCATAATTATTGCCCTCTGTAATCGGATCGCTGCCGTATACACCGGAATAGTATTCCTGTACCATGGAATTATTAACCATATCCGTTGCCGTTGCCTTTACATTCGTAAACATCAGGTTGTAGTAATCTGCCGTCTTGGTAATCGTCGACTGCGATGACTGTGTATAACTCTTTGTAATTGCTTTAGAAGCGGTTGTATAAGAAGCCACACCCAGAATAATAATCAATGCAATCGGTATGATAAATGCACCAATCAGCTTAAATTTAATGCTCGACATTAATTTAACAAGCAGTCTGCCCTGTGGAATCTCCGGTTTTTTGATCTTCTTTATGCCCTTCCTTTTATTCCCTGCATGAGCCGCTTCACTGTCCGGCTCTGCATCTTCCTGGGGTACATCTTCAAACATTATGCCGTCTGTGTCCATGGGTTCCGATTCCTCAACATTATCCGTTCCCACATATCCGGCTGTATCCGCAATTTCAGCCATTTCTGCTGTTTCTGCCTGCTCTGCTGAATCTGCTGTTTCTGCCTGCTCTGCTGTTTCTGCCTGCACTGCTGAATCTGCTAAATCTGCTGAATCTGCTGTTTCCTGTATACCGTTATTATCAAGAGTATCATATTCTTCCACGGCTGCTTCTGATGACGGTACTGCCACAGACTCCCCTGCCGTATTCTCCCCCGGCAATTTATAATTGCCTTGTTGTGTTTCTTTACCACTCATTATAATACTCCTTTATTTTTCCTCCAATATTTTAACTGCACAATAATGTCTGCAATTTAGATGATATTATCATACATTATTTGTACGTTTTTTTCAACTCTTTCCTGTAAAAATTAACCATAACAAAAAGATATACAAAAGTGTTTTTGTGTATTTTCACAAAGTGTAAGCCCTGCCGCAGGAAAAAATTACCCAAAAGCCGCCACCCGGATCATACGGACAGCGGCTTTTGCCAATTTTTTAAAATTATTTAAACTTCCTGTTCTTCTTCAATGGCAATCGATAATTCTTCAAGCTGCTTTGCATCGACCACATCCGGTGCGTTTGTCAGCAGGCAGGAAGCATCCTTTACCTTCGGGAAAGCAATTACGTCACGGATACTGTCACATTTTGCCATAAGCATAACAAGTCTGTCCAGACCATAAGCCAGTCCTGCGTGCGGCGGCACACCATACTTAAAAGCATCTAAGAGGAAGCCGAACTTCTCATTTGCCACTTCATCAGACATGCCCAGTGCCTTAAACATTCTTGCCTGAACGTCTGCCTGATGGATTCTGACACTTCCGCCACCGATTTCCGTACCATTTAAGACGATATCATATGCCTTTGCGCGGACTGCGCCCGGATTGGTTTCAAGCTGGTCAAGGTCTTCGTCCATTGGCATTGTAAACGGATGATGCATTGCCACGAAACGGTTTTCTTCATCAGACCACTCAAACTGCGGGAATTCCGTTACCCAGAGGAACTTGTATTCGTTCTTGTCTAACAGACCCATCTGACCTGCCAGTTCAACACGGAGTGCGCCTAAAACATTCCATACAATCTTGTTGCGGTCTGCGGCAAACAGCAGTAAATCGCCTGCCTGACCGTCCATAGCCGTAACGATTGCCTGCATTTCTTCATCTGTCATAAATTTTGCAAATGAAGACTTTAACGAACCATCTTCATGGATTGCAATGTAAGCAAGACCCTTTGCGCCGTAACCCTTTGCAAAATCCACAAGTGCATCAATCTTCTTTCTCGGCATTGCACCCTGTCCCTTGGCATTGATACCACGGACTGTTCCGCCGTTTTCAATGGCTGATGTAAATACGCCGAAGCCGCAGTTTTTCACAAGCTCCGTAATATTCTTTAATTCCATGCCGAATCTTAAATCCGGCTTATCAGAACCGAAACGATCCATTGCTTCCTGCCATGTCATACGCTGGATTGGCAAAGCCACATCAATGTCTAACACTTCCTTAAACAGATAAGCTAACAGACGTTCATTGACATCAATCACGTCATCTACGTCAACAAATGATAATTCCATATCAATCTGTGTAAATTCCGGCTGTCTGTCCGCTCTTAAATCTTCATCTCGGAAACATCTTGCAATCTGCATATAACGGTCATAACCGGAGCACATTAACATCTGCTTGAATAACTGCGGTGACTGCGGCAGTGCGTAGAACTTACCCGGGTGAATACGGCTCGGTACAAGGTAATCTCTTGCGCCTTCCGGTGTACTCTTTGTAAGCATCGGTGTTTCAATTTCAAGAAAGCCTTCATTTGCAAGGAATGCTCTTGTGAGTGTCGCAACCTTACTGCGCATCATAATGTTCGACTGTAAATCCGGTCTTCTTAAATCCAGGCAGCGGTATTTTAATCGTAAATCTTCCTTTGTATTGATATTCCCCTCAATTGGGAACGGCGGTGTTTCAGATTCTGATAATACACGAATCTGTTCTGCAACCACTTCAATATCACCTGTCTTTAAATTCTCATTGACTGCGCCGGAACGCTTCTGTACCTTTCCGACTACTGCAATAACATATTCGTTACGGATACCGTATGCTTTCTTAAAGCCTTCGCTTCCGACCGTATTTTCATCAAATAAAATCTGTAAAATGCCACTTCTGTCCCTTAAATCCACAAAAATAAGTGCGCCCAGATTTCTTCTGGTCTGTACCCAGCCCATTACGGTTACGGTTTCCCCGATATTTGCGGCAGAAACTTCTGTACATCTGTGTGTTCTTTTTAAGCCAACCATTGATTCAGCCATGTTGTAACTTCCTCCTAAACTCGCCTATTGCGGCTTTTCTTCATTCAATAAATCGTAAATATCCAGATTCTCAAGCCGGATTTTACTGTCCTCTATAAGCTTCAGCGTGGATTCTTCGTGAATCATGCGCTGAAATTCCAAAAACACGCGCATATCCATGTTTTTGATTTCTTCTATTATTATATCCACTGCGGTATCAATGTCAAATGCTTTTCGATACGGACGCTCAGAAATCAACGCCGCAAATTCATCGGTAAGCCGCAGTATTCTTGCGCCAAACGGAATTTCCTCCCCGCTTAAATTATTCGGATACCCGCTTCCGTCAAAACATTCGTGGTGATACAGCACCGTTTTCATAACCGTATCTGAAAAATCATACCGTTTCAGATATTCATATCCGATTTTGGAATGCATCCGCATATACTTCATTTCTTCAATGGATAACCCGTCACTGTTACGTCCGTACAGGTATGGGGAGAGCTTTAATTTACCAACGTCGTGAATCATTCCCGCCAGCTTTAACTCATACGCTTCATCTTCGCTCATGCCCAGCCTTTTTGCAAGCGCATAAGTCAAATTTCCGACCAGTATCCCGTGAGAAATACCATCTTTGAAATCATTGATAATATTTTCTTCCAGTCCGCAGTCCTGCATATGTTCCTCCAGTCCATTCATTAAAAATTATTTTCACTGAAAAACTTTCGTTTCCGCTCAATCATTTCATCAATCCGCTGTATGTAATTCGTGACATCCTTTACATTTTCAATCCGCTCAATGCGTCCTGCCTGTCCGCCTCCTGTTTCATTCTGAAAAACAATCTTTGTAGAAGCGCCTGCACCCATTGCGATAATTGTCTGCTTTTCTTCCATAATTAAAATGTTGTAAATACACTCAAGCCCCGGCTTGCTGTAACCCACATTTTCAAAGTTGCCCGCCATATTCTTCTGCCTATACATATAATATGGCTGATGTCCCATCTGGTGTGCATAATCTGCCGCCATGGATACGATTTCGTCGCTGTTGTCCATTTGCAAATCCAGATATTTTTCGCGCCAGATATTTAATGCCGCCGCACGCTTAATCGCAAGCGAATGAACGGTCAGGCTTTCCGGTGCAAGTGCTTTTATTTTTTCAAGCGTATGCTGTACCATTTCTTTATTTTCGCCCGGCAGTCCAAGAATCATATCCATATTGATATTGTCAAGCCCGGCTTTTCCTGCCAGTGCAAATGCTTCTTCAATCTGCTCCACCGTATGTCTGCGCCCGATTAAATCCAGTGTCTGCTGGTTCATTGTCTGCGGATTAATGGAAATGCGGTCTACATGGTGTGCCTTTAATACACACAGCTTCTCATAGGTAATACTGTCCGGTCTGCCCGCTTCTACGGTCAATTCCCGGCACGCTGACAAATCAAACTGCCGCTCCAGCTCTGTCAGTAACATATCCAGCTGTCCTGCGCTTAACGTCGTCGGCGTTCCGCCGCCAAAATAAACCGTATCCAGTCTCCGTCCACGCATCGCTTCCGATACGTATTTCATTTCCTTTAATAAAGCTTCCAGATACGGTTGTACTTTGCTTTGATATGCCGCCAGCGAATAAGATGTAAATGAGCAGTACAGACAGGTTGTCGGACAGAACGGAATCCCGATATACAGGCTGTATCCGTTCTTATAATCCATTTTTTCCAAAATGCTTTTCTCTGTCTGTGCAACCTGTAAGGCAAGCTGCGCCTTTTTCTCACTGACAAGGTGCTTTTTTGTAAATTCTTCCAGAATCTGCTCGCGGTCTGCACCTTTTTCCAACAGGGTATAGGCGATTTTACTTGGGCGCACACCCGTAAGATAGCCCCACGGCAGTGTCTTGTTTAACTGTGCAGATAACTTTGTATACAGTGTACATTTAAACGCTTCGTGGAGTTCTTTCTTGGAACGCCCGTCTTTTTCCGGTACTTCCGGTTCAATCACAATATCCTGTGCTGTGCGTGTCTGCTCTGCCTGCTCCTGATACTGCATGACCTCTGTCCGCGGATAAAAGGATTTAATAAGCACCACTGCATCATCATAAAAATCCATGTCGGATATTTTTATATATATCATGTTTCATTCCTAACTTACTGTTTGTTGCATTTTTATATCTTTAAAATTTTCACTGCAAAAACGGATTGTATTTCTTTTCATATGCCACACTCGTCGATTCTCCGTGTCCCGGAAAAACTTTTGTGTCATCCGGCAGGACAAGAATCTTTCCTTTAATGGAACGCACAATGGCACTCATGCTGCCGGTCGGAAAATCGGTTCTGCCGACAGATGCTGCAAACAGCGTATCTCCTGAAAACAAAATGCCCGCTTCTGCGATATAATAGCAGCTTCCGCCCGCAGTATGTCCCGGTGTGTGAAAGACTTCAATATCCAGTCCCGCAAGAGATAAATGCGCTCCGTCCTTATGGTACACATCTGCATCAAGCACCGTACTGCGCCCGTAGCCCTGCGAAAGATTCATCTGCGGACTGTGCAACAGTTCTTTTTCATCTTCGGATACATACACCTGCACGTTATGTCTTTTGCGTACTTCCTCTGCCGCTAAAATATGGTCGTAATGTCCGTGTGTTAAAAGGACTGCACAAAGCTTACAGCCTGATGCCGCAATCATTTCATCAATCCTGTCCGGCAAATCCGGCGCATCAATTAATATACATTCTTTGGTTTCCTGATTGCAAAGCAGGTAACAGTTCGTCCCCACATCTCCCAGCACCCTGAAATCCAGTTCAATCTTACCCATGTATAATATACTCCTTCCAGCAGTCCTCATACCGCCAACACCACGTAAAATTGTGCCGTTTGCGGCACAATTTTGTTATTTGAAAAATCTTTGATATAAGGATTTTTCAAATTCCGAAAAGCTTTAGCACCGCCATTTCACCGCAGTATTGCTCTGCAATACTGCTATGTTCAAAAGCTCTCATATATGGCTTTTGAACATTTAGCCGGTGGCTCTTATGATATCCGTCACGCCTTCGATTTTCCTTAACTTATCAACCAGACGGTTTAATTCTTCTTTTCCGTGGATATCAAATCCCATGTTAATCGTTGCCAGTCCTTTTTTATTGACACGGCTGTTCATAAACATCACATCAATATTTGCTTCCGTAAATACACGGGAAATATCAATAATTAGTCCTGTTCTGTTATTGGCAAAAATGTTAATCTCTGCACCGTATTTTTCTTCCTTAGAACCTGTAGACTCCCATTCTGCTTCAATCAGTCTTGCACGCTCGCTGTCCGGAAAGTTCAAAATATTGATACAGTCTGTCCGGTGAATGGAAATACCTCTGCCTCTTGTGACAAAACCAACGATTTCATCACCTGGAACCGGATTACAGCACTTTGAAAAACGAACCGCGACATCATGGATGCCTTTGACAACAATACCACCCTTATTCTTTTTGGACGTTTCCTTATTGGCTTTGGCTTCATTCTGGACGATTTCTTCCAGCACCTGTGTATCGGTAATTTCTGCCTTCTTGCGCTTTTCGTATTCTTCGGACAGTTTGTTGATAACCTGTCCTTCTTTTAATCCGCCGTGTCCGACAGATGCCAGCATGGACTCCCAGTCCTTAAAGCCATATTTGCGCAGCGCTTTTTCGATAATCTCCGGCTTTGTAAGTTCTGATAATACAATACCCTTCGTCTTGCAGTATGTTGACAGCATTTCTTTTCCTTTTAAAATGTTGTCTTCTTTTAATTCCTGCTTAAACCACTGGTTAATTTTATTGCGTGCCTGTGTACTTTTGACAATGCTTAACCAGTCACGGCTCGGTCCTTTGGAATTCTGTGATGTAATAATCTCAATCCGGTCACCGCTCTTAATCTGATAATCAATATTGACAAGCTTTCCATTGACTCTTGCACCGACCATCTTATTACCGACAGCACTGTGGATACTGTATGCAAAATCGATCGGACAGGAACCTGCCGGAAGATTTTTGACATCACCGGATGGTGTAAAGCAGTACACACTGTCCGAAAACAGATTGAGGTCATTTTTAATAGACGATAAAAATTCCTTGTTATCGGACATTTCCTTCTGCCATTCCAGAATCTGGCGCAGCCAGGTCAGTTTTTCCTCTTCCTGCTCCGGTCCCGGTTTCTTGCCGTCGGAGGCCTCTTTGTATTTCCAGTGTGCAGCGATACCGTATTCTGCAATCCGGTGCATCTCATAAGTACGGATCTGAATCTCAAACGGCTGTCCGTTCGGTCCGATCAGGGTTGTATGCAGGGACTGGTAACGGTTTGGCTTCGGCATCGCAATGTAATCTTTGAAACGGCCCGGGATCGGCGTGTACATTTCATGGATGACACCGAGCGCTGCATAGCAGTCTTTGACGGATTCCACGATGATGCGGACCGCAAAGAGGTCATAGATCTGATCCAGCGTCTTGTGCTGGTTGACCATCTTTTTGTAGATGCTGAAAAAGTGCTTGATTCGTCCGTTGACATCTGCCTCAATGCCGGCCTGGTGGATATGACGGGGCACCTCTTTTACGATCGCATCGACAAACTCCTGCCGCTGCTCCCGCTTCATGCTGACCTTCTGCACCAGTTCATAGTACGCATCCGGCTCCAGATATTTCAGAGAAAGGTCATCGAGTTCGACCTTGATCTTGGAAATACCGAGGCGCTGTGCGATCGGGGCATAGATATCCATCGTCTCACGCGCTTTTTTCTTCTGCGTCTCCGGCGACCAGTACTGTGCGGTCCGCATGTTGTGCAGACGGTCCGCCAGTTTTACCAGAATAACGCGGATATCCTTTGCCATCGCAAGGAACATCTTTCTCAGGTTTTCTGCCTGCTCCTCGACCTTATCCGCAGAATATTTCAGCTGTGCCAGCTTCGTGACACCGCTTACAATCAGGGACACCTCCGGGCCGAACTCCTCGGTCAGCTCTTCTTCGGTCATGACGGTATCTTCGACAACGTCGTGCAGAAGGCCTGCCGCGATCGACTCCTTGTCGAGCTCCAGATCTGCCAGGATAATTGCCACACAGAGCGGATGGATGATGTACGGTTCCCCGCTCTTTCTTTTCTGGTCCTTATGTGCATCCGCTGCCACGCGGTATGCTTTTTCGATCAGGGAAATATCGTCCGATGGATGATATTTTTTCACAGAAGCGATCAATTCCCCGTATAATTCCTCCGGACTTGTAAAATCGTCCGTCTTGCGGATTCTGGCTTCTGCCGCCGCCACATCCTTCTTTAATTCTTCTTCACTGATTCTTTTCTCTTCTTCCATATGTATCCTCCGCTCTCATGATTAACCCCTGCGTTTCGTTGGATACGTTATTTGCCATCGTAACGGATGACAGATTTTACATCATATTTTGCCAGTTTTTCGCGTCCTTTTAAGCCGGCAAGCTCCATCAGGAACACGATTCTGGTTACTTCGCCGCCGAGGCGCTCGATCATTTTTGCACAGGCTTCCACGGTACCGCCGGTTGCAATCAGGTCGTCGATGAT